>Ga0224506_10002687_pt1 | contig 12012 bp, 12 predicted proteins | sample SF_Jan12_sed_USG_2_FD_169108 | JGI IMG/M metagenome (GOLD analysis project Ga0224506, IMG submission 169108) | Sediment microbial communities from San Francisco Bay, California, United States - SF_Jan12_sed_USGS_8_1 | ecosystem: Environmental > Aquatic > Marine > Sediment | place: USA...
CTCTGGGGCTACCAAATGTATAAAGATTTGTCTGTGCAATATTGCGGTGCCTTATCCAGTCTGCTGCCATCGTCGCCAGAGCACCACCAAGACTGTGGCCGACACAATGGACGCGAGTGGGATTAAAGCCATGGAAAAAGCGTGAAATATCAGCTTCAAATGATTTAAAAACTTTATTAAATCCCTGGTGTACCTGTTTACCTGTGGACGATGTCTGAATTCCAATATTCAAATCAGTTAGAATAAGATCGCGAAATAAATCATCAGTTCCTCTGATCGAAAGTAAAGCCTCACCTTCAAACTTACCCTTGCCTTTAGCAATTACACCAAACCCGGAGCGATATTTAAATATAAATGCTCCAGCCTTACCTTCAAATCTTGAAGCCGCATCAAGTTGAAAATTGTCCGTAAGTGATGAATGAAAATATCTTGCGACATTACTACTATCAATGATGTCGTAAACATTTTTTGCAGCTAATGCCGCTTCTATAGGCGATAATTGAGCCATCCTTTCCTCCAAATTAAATAATTTTAATTAACTTTACATTTTCCCCAAATAATTTTGTAACCAATTTCCTGCTTTGTTTCTTCATTTGTTAGCTCACAGCTAATATTGATTGGCTTGCCTAGCTCACCATCAGTATCATAATTATGTTTACTCATTTCCCAACCAACATGCTCTTTACCAGCGTGTTCAATAACTAACTTCTGTGGAATACGTGGTTCTACTGGAGCTATTTTATTAACTGAGTTTGTGAACCTTGCTTTAAAATTAAACATCCCTCTCGAGTCCGTGGTAGTCGTATCTGTGTATGGTTTATCGCCCAATTTCGCGGTGCGCACGATCCTGGCACCCGCTACCGGTTTACCCTGCAAGGTCACCACCCCATTTACTTCTGAAAACAAACACACCTTCATAAAGTCAAACAGTCCCATACTCACCTCAGTTGTTAAGCTAAACAGCACGGCTGAATAGAATATTATTTTCTTCCAATTGCTCAATTTTTCACCAATTCATCCAGCTGTACAAAATTTGTTCAATTATGAATATTGTTCCCGGTCATCCAGTCTATGACCGATTTGAACTCAAGACAATATGATCGCTACAATCCCCAAGACTTAGGCACATCATCAATGAGGCTGTGTGGAAATATGAAACTATGGATTGTTATTGTTGCAACTTTTGGGTTGGTTGGTTTCGGAATGATGAGCTTGCCGGTGGCTGCAATTGCCTATGACCTCACCTCACGACATCGAGGCCGAAAATTCACAGTAATTCAGGATCGCCTGCATATTGGCTTTTCATTTCTACTACCTGCGGTCTGTCTAACTGCGCTTGTGCTTATATGGTATGCCTATATAAAAGACCTCAACTCAATGCATTACTGGTGGATTGCCTTACCTGTTCCTTTTTTCACACTCTACTTTATATTTATTACAGGCTTTGAGAAGAAATGGTGGTGATTGACCATTGGCTTTTAAGCTATTTACGTTTTACACTGTCCAGACTTGATATTTTTTAGACACAGGGAAGTTTTATGTCATCTATCCACGCCCAGAAAAATGATCAACCGAAAAGTGTTCCGACTATATTACGCTGGCTGCGTATGTCGTTCCGGCTGCAGTCTTTAATCTCCAATACCTGGGCGGCGCGGCGGGCTTATCGGTTCTGGTTTATGTCGCCACGTTATACCGTTCCTGCACGGGAATTAGACTGGGTCAAATCTGGCCGTAATATTCAAATGCCGCATGCGCATGGCCCAATTAACCTATATATATGGGGTGAGGGCGAGGAAACTATTCTATTACTGCATGGCTGGAGTGGCCGCGGTAGTCAGATGGGGGCCTTTGCTGAACCTCTGGTTGCGGCAGGTTATCGTGTCATTGCGATGGATGCACCCGGTCATGGCCAGACGCCCGGCAAGGCAACAACACTGTTCAAGATCAGCGAGGCCGTTACTGATGTCGCCAAGACCTATAGCCCGATTAAAGCCATTGTTGCCCATTCCTTTGGTGGTTTTGTGCTCGCCTATAGCTTAAAACATGCCGCCTTAACAATTGATAAGGCCGTCTGCATTAGCACCCCAGCCCGTGCTGAGTTCTTGCTTGATAGTTTTTGTAACACCTTACAACTCAATGACATTGTACGAAACAAATTTCTTGCTTATTTTGAACGCGATTTTGGCGATGATATCTGGCAGCGCATGAATATTGATACCAATGTGAGTCAGCTCAATGTACCTGCTTTAATTATTCATGATAAAGATGATAAAGAAGTTCCCTATGAACTCAGTGAAGGTTTAGCCGCTGCCTGGCCAGACGCACAATTACATTTAACGGAGAAGCTTGGGCATCGACGTATTCTTCGTAGTGATTCTGTATTGAACACTGTTGTAAATTTTATTGTCGATGAAACGCAAAATAAGCAACACCACACGCAGGAACAGGAAATCCTCGTTTAGTTTTATTTATTATTAATCCTTTTATTCAGGCTTTACATAAACCTGACTCAACCAGATGAACGTTTTCGCTTCATATGCTTTTTCAAAGCCTTCTTCTTCAATCCAGTTTTGAATAGCTTCCGGATTATGCGCATAGGGTCGGAAGCTCGATCCGATCAGCTTAAGCATGATTGCGCCAAAACCCATAGCCGCACGAATAAACCAGCGATAACGAGGATAACTGAGCGCATAGACACGTTTTGTTTTTTCGACGGATCGATGTACTAAGGTGTTGGCATCGGGATAACAGCACACCACTTTATCAAGCAGGGTGATATCTGCGGCTTCAATATCTGCAAGGTGTTCAATAAAATCACCCTGAATATAGTTAACGCGATCAGCCAGACCGCGATCCCTGGCCCATTCATGTGCTTCCTTGATCATGTCTTCGGCCAGATCAATACCCGTTGCAGATGCCGCACCCTGTTCCAGTAAATGCATGTGCAGGTGACCCACACCACTGCCAATTTCCAGAATTGTTGCCTGTTTGTAAGCCGCCTGTTCAATACCCGCAAGGAGATTCTTCTGCGAGGGCTCAAAACCTTTTTTGCTGAAACGCTTGCGATAACTGCGCGCAAAGCGCGAAAACAGGCGACCGCCAGAGCGGGAATGTGGACAACAGCACGTCATAGCTAAATTTTATGTGATTTATCGGCAAATTCCGAGCCAATACCTTTAATAAAGTCATTAATGACACTATATCTTTATATTGACGTCTGAACTGGGAAAATATTTTATGGATTTATCACCAATTATCGCCATCCCCGGTTTTAGCGAACCCTTCAGCTCACTATTACATCTACTCGCTGCTGCAGTGTTTCTTGTATTAGGTGTTGCACTGGTAAGTTATGGTCGCGGTCATCCCGGTCGTGTTGCCTCCTTAATCATTTTTATATTTTCTGTCGTATTTCTTCTCTCAATGAGTGGTGTATTTCATTTACTTGAGCCTGGTAGCACAGGGCGTATGGTATTACAGCGCCTGGATCATGCCGGCATATTCTTATTAATTGCCGGTACATTTACACCAATCCATAGCATCTTGTTCAAAGGTGTGCACCGCTGGGGAGTGCTTGGTCTGGTCTGGGGCATTGCGCTGAGCAGTATTGTTTTAAAGACGATCTTTTTCAACGACATGGCGGAATGGTTAAGCCTGAGTTTATATCTTGGGCTCGGCTGGTTTGGCGCCGTTACTGGTATTCTTTTGTATCAACGCCATGGTTATAAGTATATTAAAACACTTATTTATGGTGCGGTTGCCTATACCGCCGGTGCCGTACTTGAATTTATGCGCTTTCCGGAGCTTATCCCTGGCATTATTGGCCCACATGAGCTGTTCCATATCGCCGTTTTATTTGGCATTGGTTACCACTTTGCCTTTGTCTATCGCTGCACACGTACCGCGGTGCTCCCCACAAGGCTAAAAACAGCATAAAAGCGACTTAATTCCCTGATTACATTGTGTTTTCTGCTCATTTGCTGATATCCATATAAAAAAATATAGATTTGATCTTTCCTTTGAAATCAATACAATAGCGCGGAACCAAATCTCCGCCTGAAACGTGTTTATAGTCAGGTTCATAATAATAATACGTAAAGAGAGACGCTATGAAAGAAAACTCGGTATCCATCTTTTTCTACACCATGTTGTTCCTGGTGATCTTTTTTGTTTCCCTGTCTGGTTAAGCATCTTTAGTTCTTTCCTGCTTCAGCTTTTTATAAATAATTCGCGGTTCATATTTTGTTTAAGCATTTAGTCTGGCCTATAGTGTTGTTATGTCGGTGCAACGCAAACAACTCGATAAACTTGGACGCAAAGAATTATTAGACTTACGCATTTGTGATCTTGATATTCAGATCACCGATAGTCCATTAGCACCACGCATTGATCAACTTTATCAAGAACTCACGGCACATCAGTTCAAATTTAAACCGCACTTCTGGTTATCCGATGACTGGTTTTGTCCAGATGGTATAACTGGCGTTGCGATCCCTTTTTATCTAGCGCATAAAAAACTGATTCAACTGGAGCGAGCCTTAACCATGGATGTTGAAGGCGGCGATAAGCAGTGGTGTATGAACCTGCTTCGCCATGAAACTGCTCATGCCTTACTCAATGCCTATAAACTGGAAAAAAGAAAAGACTGGCAAAAGATGTTTGGCAATCCCAATAAAAAATATCCGAACACCTACTGGCCCAAGCCCTATGACAAACGCTTTGTGCTCAATCTACCTAACTGGTATGCGCAAAGCCATCCGCATGAAGACTGGGCCGAAACCTTTGCCGTCTGGTTGCGCCCCAACTCCGACTGGCGACATCGCTATGCCGACTGGCCTGCAATCAAAAAATTAAATTATATTGATCAGTTAGCGGATGAAATTAGGCGCCAGCCACCAAAACTAAAATCAAGAAAAACTGAACACCCATTTAAGCAGATCAAAACAACACTGGGTGAATATTATGAAGAAAAAGTACAACGTTATGATGCCGATGGTCCTGAGTTTATTGATCGTGACCTGTACAAACTCTTCGGCCATCCCAAAAAGGGCAAACAATCTCCAAAGGCCTCCACCTTTCTTATGAATGTACGCAAAGACGTGATTGAATCTGTCGAATACTGGGGCGGAGAATACCGCTACCGCATCGACCGTACCATCCGGAACATGGCTCGACGCGCCGATGAACTTGAGTTACAACTCTACTGGGATGCGGATAAGGTAAAGACTGAGCTGGTAGCCTGTTTAACGATGTTGGTAGTGGATAAGATGTTGAAAGATGGGTTTCATATTACATTGTGAATTTTTTATACATATAAAAGTATCGACGTCTTTGATCAGCCGAGCATTGGCGGCGGAATTTTCAAGGAAATGTGCACAAAACTTACACATCCCCTGGCCCGATCCCACGACCGAATGCAGAGGGAACGAATTAATCTCAAAACCCCAAATATAAACCCTAAAAAACCCGCGCAACCGTCCGCCATTAATAAAAGGAATTTCTACTCAATCAGGCATGTATGAAGAAACTACGGGTGATGATGTTAGTCCATCCAGAGATGGAACCGCTGGAACATCTGACCGATCCTAAAGATCCTGAATATCTCAAACGCGAAACTGAGATCGATGTGCGACGCGCATTACTCAAGCTCGGCCATGAACTTGAGGTAGTCTGCGTTGATGATGAGATAAACCCCATACGTGATGTTATTTCTAAATGGAAACCCGATATCGCCTTTAATTTGCTAGAAGATTTTGCCGGGGATGGCGCACTTGATTTTTACATTGTTAGTTATCTCCATATGGCCGGGATTCCTTTTACAGGTTGTAATCCGCGCGGCATGATGTTGGCCCGTGATAAGGCCTTGTCGAAAAAGATTTTACATTTTCATCGTATTAAAGTGCCTGAATTTCAGATATTCCCATATGGTAAAAAAATCAAATCGGCCAAGTTAAAAAGTCTTCCTTATCCAATGATTGTAAAATCAAATATAGAACAGGGTTCGGTCGGTATATCACAAGCCTCATATGTAACGAATGATAAAGATCTTATTCACCGAGTTGAACAACTTCATGCAATGACATTGGGAGATGCTATTGCAGAACAATATATAGATGGCCGTGAGCTATATGTTGGTGTGATGGGTAACAAACAACTTGAGGTGTTACCTGTACGTGAATTGATATTTGATCAGCACTCTAGTCAGGAGCAACGTATTGCCACTTATAATGTGAAATGGAATGACCGTTATAGAGAAAAAATCGGCTTTAAATACAGCTTTGCAAATGATATTGGCAAAAGGATTGAGTCAAACATCAAAAAAATGTCTCGTCGCATTTATCGAAAATTATTACTCAGTGGTTATGCTCGTCTGGATTTCCGCATGGATTCGCAGGGTGAAGTCTATGTGCTTGAAGCCAACCCCAATGCTGCGATTACCCACGACGATGACCTGGCATTATCCGCAAAAAAGGCAGGTTATGATTATCCAAAATTCATTACTCGACTGCTCCAGCTAGGGCTTAAAGCAGCCTGACTAAGCCATTGATTCAATAGTCAATTTTACTTTTCTCCTCACCATCCTGTCATTTCATAATGCAATAATAAATTTTCTAAAATTCAGCCAGTTAGAGACGATATATTAATTAGCACATTAGAAAATGTCGTTTTTGCGCGCAGGGTGTAGTTATGGGTAAACATAAGGGAACGATTTCTCTTCAAACAAATCATTCTCAACACAACGATCCTTTCGTTGAATTGCTTGCCGGTACAACAGCCGAAATCGGTGAGCAATTTTTTGAGACACTGGTAAAACACCTGGCACAAACTTTTGAAGCACAGTTTGCTCTGGTCACTGAACTCGTTCCTGAAAAAGCGGGTCATGTTCGCACTCTGGCGTTTAGTGCGCATGGTAAAGCCATCGAAAATATTGAGTATCAAGTAAAGGGGACACCTTGCGAGGGCGTCTATGACAATGGCTTAACTTATGTAAAAGCGAATTTACAGGCACTTTTTCCTGATGACGATGATCTTGTCAACATGGGTGTCAACAGCTACCTGGGTATGCCCCTGAATAATTTGCTAGGTGAATCGATCGGACACATCTGTGTCCTTGGTGTCAATGCTCTTGCCGAACATGATCACGCCAAAGACTATCTCAAAATCTTTGCTGCACGCGCCAGTGCTGAGATGTTACGCATTAAGGCTGATAAACAATTAGTCGCTCAAAGAGAAGGGCTTGCGCAACTGGTTGATGAGAAAACCCATGAATTAACCCACGCAAAAGAAGCCGCTGAATCTGCCAATAGAGCTAAAACCGAATTTCTTGCCCGCATGAGTCATGAATTAAAGACACCGCTTCATGCTATATCAGGGTTTTCGCAGCTCATGATTGAAGAAACAGCAGGTGAATTAAACTCTGTCTATAAGGAATATGCCGATAGCATGCATACAGCAAGCAAACATCTGCAAAGCATCATTGATGAACTACTCGATTTCTCCATGATTGAAATCGGTAAAATCAAAACCTTTATTGCTCCCTGTCAGGTTAAAAAAGTTATCGATAGCTGTATCCAGATTGTTGACCGCAAGGCAGATGAAAAAAATATCTCAATCACTTATGCAAACGATATCGACAATAATGCCATGATCATGGTCGATGAATCTCGCCTGCAGGAGATTATTATTAATCTGCTCACCAATGCGATTAAATATAATCATGATGATGGAAGCGTTATCATTGATATAAAACGTACCGATAAAAATAAAGTCTCCATTTCCATCACCGATGATGGTATGGGCATTTCCAAAATCGAACAGGCTAAAGTCTTTACCGAGTTTGAGCGCCTCCATGCCGATGATCAATGTATTGAAGGTACTGGCATTGGCCTGGCCATCACCAAGCGTCTGGTTGAACATATGGATGGCAGTATTTCTCTACAAAGCAAGCTTGGACAGGGTTCCAGCTTTACAGTTGAATTCCCCGTCGCCATCGATTAACGATCATGCAGTTTCACACTATACTCAACTATATGAGGAATTTTGGAGAACGAAGTGCCTAAACTAATCATTGTTTTTCTCATCAGCTTACTTCCTTCACAACTACTGGCGCGCGACGTCGCAGGTGTCGACATCGCAGAACAACTCACCATTACTCCTGGTAATCACATCTTTCTTAATGGTGCCGGAGTTCGCTCAAAGTTCGTATTTGATATTTATGTCGGCGCCCTGTATCTAAAAAAACCGTCGAAAGATATCAATGAAATACTCAATATGGACGGCCCCAAACGGATACTGATGCATTTTGTCTATGATGAAGTAGAAAAAGAAAAACTCACTGATGGCTGGATCGACGGCTTTAAGAACAACAATTCTGCAGAACAATTCGCACAATTAAATGAGCGCCTGCAAAAATTTAATAGCTACTTTATAACTGTTAAAAAAAATGACGTAATTATGCTGGATTACATTCCAGGGGTTGGCACTGAGATCCATATCAACAATGACGTCAAAGGCAGTATCCCCGGCCAGGACTTCTACCATGCCCTGCTCAAGGTCTGGCTAGGCGAGATTCCTGCCGATCCGGAGCTGAAAAAAGCCATGCTCGGCATTACTGCATCTGAATAATACAGTTTAACCCTTCTGAGATTACACTTGTCTAGTCGAGGCGTTTGCCTTTACCCTTGCTGGCCAAATGCAGGGTATGTTTACAGATAAGATGAATCCGACCACGTGCGAGTTTAATACAACGCTTATTCTCAAAGTCTTTGAGAATACGACTGATCATTTCACGCGTGGTCCCCAGTTCATGGGCAACATCCGCATGAGTGACAACAATGGGGTGACCACAGCTACGATCAAACTGCTCAATCAGCCAGCAGGCGACCCGCAGGTCAAGCCGATCAAAGGCAAAACCGGAGACGAGGTTTGTGAGCAAGGAAAGACGCTCAGTAAGCGTACGTAATACATAATTACGGAAACTGGGTGACTCATCCAGCGCCTTATGAAACGCAGTTCTTGATATAATCAGCCCGCGCATAAGTGTTTCTGTCTTTGCTGTGATATTCGATTGTACACCGGCAACCAGATTATTCAGGTTATGTACACATAGCTGACCCGGCTCAACGCGATACAACGTCACTTCGCGACCTTCATCAGAATTACGAAAAACACGCACACAGCCTTCGAGAATCAGCATCAGCTGGCTGCATTCCATGCCGGCATAAAATAGTGTCGTATCCGCATCGAAACTGTGCACACGCGCATTACTAAGCATTTCCCAGCACTGGGGGTCGGCATTCTCAGTCAGGGCAGGGTAATCGGCCAGCAAGGCCTTCAGTTCAGCCAGATCCTGCTGAGCACGATTCAGTGAAACCACGGGTGATGTCTTCATTCACGTATACCTTTTACAAAGACTCAGGCTTGCCAAATTCTCCGCCAAGAACGGCGGTTTATCCAGATATATTCAATTAATAATAGACATTATTGTAGCCTATAACCACAATAACCGTAGGAATTATGTCATTTTTTGTTACAGCGATATGTGCCAAAAGGCACACTAGTAAAAAATGGGGCCCGAAGGCCCCAAGGGTATGGTCTGTGCTTTAGGATTATTATTGTTATTCGCTTAATAATGACTTAGGTGAAAAGCGTGATATCGGCATCACCTGCAAATTCAAGGAAAGTCGCGGCACCACAGTAATCAATGCCATCAATAAATTCAGAGCTCGACATATCAAACAAATCGACCGTCATCTGACAACCAATCATTTTTACATCTGATTCAAGGCAAAGATCACGCAGCTCTTCAAGGCTGGCAACACCTTTCGATTTCATTTTTGATTTCATCATCATGGTCATCATCGACTGCATGCCTGGAATAGCCATGCCTATGATGGGAAACCATTTGTCCATCCCCATGGGCATGGGCATACCCGGGTTGCCTAATGGGCTGACGGAAACATTGATTTTTTTCTTCAATAACTGCAAGCCATAAAAGGTAAAGAATATCTGCACTTCATAACCCAGGGCAGCTGCCGTCGATGACAGAATAAATGGTGGATAACCCCAGTCCAGGGTTCCTTTAGTAGCAATAATTGCCATTTTTTTGTTGCTCATAATTTTGCACCAGTATTGCGTAATCTTAGATAGTAGTTAGTTTAGGACACGCCTGATAATAGTTCTGTGTGTTTAGATACAGAATCGGGTATATAATCCGAAGATATTTAAAAACAGACTATTAATCAATAATTTATAGACTTAAATAGAAGATTTGTCACAATTATATCTGATTAAAATTTATCCAGAACAAGCTGAACATTAAGTACAGAGGATTTTATAATTCCCGCCTCAAAGCTGCGTGTAATTGATTATTTCTTATCTTCTTTTCTAGTTCACCTATTTTCCGCACTTCCTGATAAAAACTCTCCAGCACGAAATTTTGTTTCTGTAACATTCGTTCAAAGGCAGGCACTAGATCATAATAGGTCGCCACTAGCGCAAGTCGTGCATTATTAATTTCTTTACTCATCCATCTGTCATAGCCTTTATAGCCCTGCCACTTCTGTTTTAACTGTTGGTAATCTACATGCATTGATTTAATTATTCCCTGTTTCTTATCCGACATGGTTTTCTGATCATATTTTTCTGCATAAAGCGTTTTTAGTTTAGTTTGTGTGGACCGTAGCAGCTGATTAAAATCGGCCTGACGATTTTTATATGTACGATAACGTTTGATCGATTCCGCATCGCCCTGCTTTTGCAGCCAGCGTCGTACACCTTCTAATTCTAATGCCGTTGCAAAGGCTTCATTAAATGCAGAATCATCATCGATATAGATCAACTGGTGTGCCAATTCATGAAAAATAATACCGGCAAGATGAGCCTCTTCATTATAAAGCATGGAACTGAGTACAGGATCATCAAACCAGCCGAGGGTAGAGTAGGCCGCAGCACCAGAGACATAAACGTCATAGCCCGCGGCCTTTAATTCTTCCGCCTTTTCATTGGCCTGCTGTTCATTAAAATAACCACGATAGCTAATGCAGCCGACGATAAGAAAACACCACTTTTTTGGTTCGACGGAAAATTTCTCCGCGGCAACCACATTCCAGACAGGATATGGGCGATCCAGCTTTACAAAGTGTGTATAGCTATCATTATCTGGCAAGCCGAGTTCTGTTACAGCAAATTTCCTGATTTCCAGCACTCGCTTAAGCTTTTCCTGCAGAGCCTGACTTGTATCTTTGTTACTGATAATTTCATTGATAGGCTGCTGGCCTGACATCAGATCTAAATGGCCATTCATGATATGTGAGTAATATGAAAGTGTGGCGCAGCCTGACAGTAGCGTCAGAACGAATATAAAACCTGATATGCGAACCAGCATTGATATAAAACTTCGCAAGTTAATGTGTAAAGAAACTAGCAATTTTATCTTTCATGCCATCATCAAATATTTTCATTGCAACACAGTCCTTTCGTTTTAATTGTCCAGCCAACTCTCGTAATTGTCTGGCGCGTTTTTTATTATTCCTGTGTTCTGTAAAGTTTTGAAAATAAGCCTGATATAAACCTTTACTCACATAGCGATCATGACAGGCAAGGTTACCCGCAAGTCGACCCCAATTGTCATAGAAGTAAACATTATTTGACAAATTAAGACATGACGGAATAAGTCTGTTATTCCTGTCACACAAAGGTTGATGCTTGCCGCCAATATAAGATCGTTTAATTACAGCCTGTGTAAAATCGGTTGTTTGTCCAATACGCAATTTGATTTTATCTCGAATGGCAACACCAAGATATGGCATTGAAGACAAATCTTCTAATTTTCCAACCGTTGTATTGCTTAAGTTCGAATGTCCCAGTTCTGACTGCTTTAACAGTGCACCACTTAAATTAGCATTAGAAAGATCAGCGCCGCGCAAATCCGCCGATTCCAGATTAGCGCCCTGTAATTGAGCGAAATTTAAATTTGCACTCTGCAGATTAGCATTTGCAAGATCAGCACCCTGT
>Ga0224506_10002688_pt1 | contig 12010 bp, 8 predicted proteins | sample SF_Jan12_sed_USG_2_FD_169108 | JGI IMG/M metagenome (GOLD analysis project Ga0224506, IMG submission 169108) | Sediment microbial communities from San Francisco Bay, California, United States - SF_Jan12_sed_USGS_8_1 | ecosystem: Environmental > Aquatic > Marine > Sediment | place: USA...
AATATGCTCCAACCCCTTCAATATGTACAAATTTCGCACCCTGCAAGGCAGCGTCTAAGGCAAATCGAGCATCTTGTATTATGGGCAAGGAGGTGTTCCACTGACCAATTTTGTTGACTATTTCTCGTGTATATAAAATTGCAACCGGTGGACACCAGAAATCTGAGAACAGTGCAATTTCAGGATCAGGATTAACATCCTCGATTGTTTTTCTTTTAATAGCTCCTAATTCATAGACATTATTTTCTGTTTCAACTAATTCCTGCCAATCGGAATACGCGACATCTGCATTGTTAGATTCGAGAATATCAACTCTTTTTGCGATCGCATCCTCATCTAGTAAATCATCTGAGTCAACATATTGGATATATTTTCCACTCGCCATATCTGTTCCTGTATTTCTAGCAAAACTTACGCCTCGATTTGCTCCGTTATGAATTATTAAATTGGCATTTTCTATCGCGAGTTTCTCAACTATCACCAGCGATGAATCTGTAGAACCATCATTAACTACAATAACTTCAATCGGTGAATAGTTCTGATTAAGGGCAGACTGAACTGTCTCCGAGATAAATTTTTCGGCGTTATAGCAAGGAATGATAATTGAAACAAGATCGTTTGTTTTCAACGTTTTTAAACTTTCAATAAATATAATGCCTACAGGTCTTGCATATATTGGGTACTTGATTTTTTAATCGCCAGTTTTTGCGTAGATTCTTTAATTGTTCTCCATTCCACAATTCATCAAGTGTGTTTTCGGTAATATGTCCTAATATTAGTTCACTATCTGCATTAAAATCTCTACAACTACAGACACCTACCTTTCCATTTGAGTAAACAATCATGGAACCATATAACATTTTGCATGGACGAAAATATCTTGGATAGAGTGGTCGCTTTTTAAGGTAGTCCGGCAATTTTACAAAACCGCTCCAATCATCAACATAATACCCAACCTGTTTGGCGGCTTCGTAAAGATCGAATTGTGCAATATCTTTGAATCGTGCAAAGTCTTCATGATTAACAATATCGTCATAGGAGTCACCTGTTGGCTTTATTCCTATCACCACAGCAAACTTTTTGTTTTTATTTCGAACCGCTAACAACAAGTCCTGCAAATTTTGCATTGCCTGCTCGTACTTTTTGACTCCAAAAAATTCCTCATACTTTTCTTTACCGGTTAGCGTTGTTGATACCGAAACCCATGAAAAGCCTGAATCCAGAAACTTATCCATATCATATTTGTGCAACCACTGTAACGTTGAAACAAAACCGAGATTTGTGAAATGTGGATAATTTTGCTTAATGTATTTTGCTCTATCCAATATTTTCTTATCTAACAATGGATCCCCAATCGTTGTGCATAGATCCAAGTATTCGCCACCCATCGCAAAGAAATCATCAACCGCCTTGGCGTACTCATCCATACTTAATTGTTCTTTTTTGCGAGACATGACTGGATTTGCACAGAAAACACACATGGAATTACATACATTTGTCGTTTCTATCGATAGACTTGGTGCAGGTTTTGGTATAAAGCCGCTGAAAAACCCTCTGATGTAATTTATAGAAAAATTGCTCGCTTTGCGGACGAATACAAGTATATTCATGAGTAGTTATATTCAGTGCTATACATCTTATAACGATCCATAACCAAGTTCCTCTTGTAAGCCTGAAAACATGGGATACACTGTTTCGATTAATTGTCGACGACTGTGCCATTTATCCTCACTGGGTTTTGAAAGTGCATTGACTACAGGTAATTCTTGTAATTGATTTGCAATATACTTATGCAAGTCTACGCCAATAAAACCACATATCTTTGAAATTTCTATCTCAGGTGCGCGAATCATATCTTCGTAACGGATACAAATACTATCGTTTGGATAATCATTCATCGCTTTAATCACCATTTCATTTGCCGAAGTCCATTGAAATGCGGCTCGTTCAGCGATTGAAGACATTAATTTATTATGCCATCCAGGTGGCAGCTCGAAACTCCATTGAACATACTGCCCGCTTTCCACGGGTATCCTATAAGTCTTAAAACTGCCGGTTTCCCACCCTTCGATTAGACTTGATATATTTGAGAAGCCATCACGAATAATAAAAATGAATTTTGCGTTAGGGTCTAAAACTTTCAAAAAGTCAGTTCGATATACGTGTTTTGGATTCTTATCAATGACTTTGCGAGAGGCTTTTGAAAAATAGTCAATTGTTTTGCTATAACGTTTAAATAAGTGATATTTGATGAAATCGAGTCTACTATGGCAATTCAAATGTTGCAGTCCGTATCGCTCGGTGTTGTAGATTTCTCTATTATAAAATTCAAGAATGCTTTCTCGCCGTTCTTCTTTCATATCTTCATTCAATAATACATTCCCATTATCTTTCTCATAATCTGGGTGAAGGCCTATATCCCATTCGTAAATGCCGTGAATTTCTTGATAAGTACTCCACAGACTTGGTGAACTACTAATTAAGTCAAACAGCAATGTTGTGCCTGATCGAGCACAACCGGTAACGAATACATATTCTAATTTTCTATTGAACATGTTCGCTCAAATAGCAAAATTTCATTGTTGGCTCATAAGCTCAGAATATAGGCAGTTCATTTCGCTGGCTGTGGTTTTCATGGATTTCGGTGGACGTTGGCCTTTTCTTAGATCATCCAAAAGAAACGGTTTCAAAACTAAGTCCGTAAACGCTTGCCTCCACGCATGTAAGTTTGCACTATCAATCAGTAGGCCATCTTCCCCATGTTTGACTAACTCGGCAATACCACCAATATTTGACCCAACAACTGGTATGCCACACGCTTGGGCCTCCAAGACAACCAAAGGACCGGTCTCAAACCATTGTGAAGGAACAGCCAAGACATCAAAACTTTTCAAAACAGCTTTAATTTGCTGTCGATCAACAGAATCATTGACGATTATATTGGAACTGTTAATTTGGCTAGTTACCATATCCTTATAAACCTCGTCTGCTTTTTGATGAATCATGCCATATATGACTAATTGAATGTCTAATTGTGCAGACAAGGAATTGATCGCACTCACCAGTACATGCACACCCTTAACAGGCGTCCACCGACCAATATAACCAACAATTAGCCGCTTCTTGAGATATGGTGTGGCTTCAACAATTTCTAGCTTTTTATCCACGAGGCTGGTCTCCACCCCCTGTCGCGAAAATACAATCTTTTTTTCGTCTATTCCATTACGTTTCAGACTGTTCGACATCCATTCACAAACCGCCACAATCTTGTCCGTTACTTTATCCACTGAGCGTAACTGTTCTTTGCGTTGTGCAACGATATTCTTAATGGCCAATAATGTTCTTATCCTTTTCGGCAATTTTTCTGCAAATATGCCGAAAACTGGAAGTGACCAATAAAGTGGTTTAGCGATAGCACTGGGAATACCTTTATCATTCATTAAACAAATTGAACAATGAAATAGATCAATTTTTCCATCGCAAGGATATTTTCCGAATTTCATCATGGTCCCACGTAAACATATATTTCCTGGCACATGAATAGTCAAAACAGTTTTATATCCCAAACGTTTTGCACTCTGTAATAGTTCAGGCCCACAACTCGTCGTCCACGAATGCTGATGGTATATGTCAACTTTTTTCGCTTGTAAACACTCTTCAAAAAGTGACAAATCCAGTTTCTCACTTGAATTTGAACTAACAGGTATCTTCAATACTTCAATATTCTCAAATACCGTGTTAATTTGTTTGGTTGAATGAACCGGTATGACAACAATTGAACTCATGTCGTGGTCGTTTTTCAAATGATCAACTAGAGTCTTTAAGTAAACCTCTGTACCTCCCGAAGATTCTGGAAAATACCAAGCAATGGAATGCGCGACTGTTGTCATTGCTTTGGTTTGTTGAAAAATGAAGCTTTTGTGAGCCAATCCACTGTCTTTTTTTGCCCACTTTTTAGATCGACTAGTGGTTGCCACTTTAAAATTGATTGTGCCTTATGTGAAGAAAACTTTGTTTGTGCCGGTCCAAACAAATCGCCCAACCATGATGGAGGCACAGGTTCACTAACGGTTTGCGGTACCAGCGAAATAGAACGTCTCGCGTGCTCAATACCAATTCCAGTTAGTTCATTTTTGAATGATGGCATTCTATGAAAGATTATTTTCTTTAATTTTTTTAACCATGGCACTTGGTTAACTATACTTTTTAACTCATAGTCCTTTAAGATATGTCCTACTACATCTTTTAATCCAAGTGGATTTTCAATGTTTTCAAACTTGATTGTTTGATGCGACGACGACCTTATATTGTCAGCAAAAGGCCCTAATAATGGAGTTATAAATTCTTTCCAAGTGATGGATACATCATTAATAAGAAACCGTTGACCATGCGCTTCCGGTGTCGTCGCTGCCAGTACAAGTGCGTCTACTAAATTGTCAACGTAAGTCACATTTGCGATTCCAATACCATCGTCGATCCATACAAAGCGCCCCTCAATTGCCATCGAAGCGGGCAAATTGGAATAAGCACCACCTCTTGGTCCATATATACAAGAAGGATTGAGCACCACAATTCGAGTTTTACCTGATGTTTTTGCCCGATTAAGCAACCATTTTTCCATTTTCACTTTGCTGGAACCATATACTCCGCCAACCGGTGCATATGGCCAAGTTTCATCGACAAGTTGGTCGGTCTTTGGTTGGCCATACACATACATGGTACTAGGCACCACGACAACCTCAGCACCACACTCAATAGCAGCGTTTACAATATTTTTTGTGCCTATAACATTGATTGCTTCTTCGTTAGCGGCCCCTGCTCCATAGGCCAAGTGGTAAATACACTTTCGACCTTCGAGCGTTTTTTTAACACTGCCATAATCCAACAAATTCATTTTGGGTCGAGCATAGGAAAACCTGGCAATATTTGCGCATGATCGGTAATTACGCACAGGACACACCACATCTTTAAATCCCATGCTTGCAAGTCGTTCAACGAGATGGCTGCCTATAAAACCAGTAGCACCGGTGACCAATGTTTCGCAAGCAAGTTGAATCGGCCTTAAATCGTTTTGTTTTGTTATTTCTTTTTGACTTCTACTGCTATAACATTTTTCAACTATTTCCATAATATTAGCAGCATCGAATGCAGTCACTGTCGGGGAAAGATTATCATTGAGACGTTTGAAATATTGATAAAATTGTTCTACAAAGCAGGCTGCAAACTGCATTGGCCATGTGCCAGATTCAAACGGAGGCTGTTTTTTAAGTGTAAGTTCCGTATTTTTCATTTTGTTAATCTTGACTACGGGCTCACCAATTTTAGCCGTAGACACATCCAATGTTCCTTCTGATCCGATAATATTGACTTCATTGTTTAAATTATGAGTTCTTGATAAGGTCAGAGTGATTGGAATATTACCTTTCTTGGTCTTGAGCTGTAACTCACAGTTCGCTTCGACCCCTCCTTGCCAATCATCATCATATTGCACAATCTCCATATCACCGAACCAATAATAAAACATATCTAGAAAATGAGATCCCATATCCGCAAGCACACCACCGTTTATCGGATCAAAAAAATCCCCGGTATCCGACATCCAACCATAGGGCGCACCAAAGCTTAAAGTAACATGGTCAATATCACCTAAAGCTGATGAAGCAATTAGTTCTTTAATGCTCTCAGTAAATGGGATATAACGACGTACCATGGCAACTTGCAAGGAACGTTGTTTTTGTTTCGCTAGTTCTCCCAACTCGATTGAAGATTGCTTATCTAAAGTTAGCGGTTTTTCGCAGAGTACATGTAGTCCTTTGTTGAGCGCTAGTGTTACAGCTTCATTGTGTAACCAATTGGGCAGAGCGATTAGTACAGCATCAAAGTCTGATTCATTCATTGATTGCAAATATTGTTTGTAGTCACCAGTGATAGCAGCGATTGCTGGGCTCTTCGTTTTGATCTTGTCTATATTAGCTTGCTGCAAATCAATTATTATTGCATTTATTTGATCGCTTAACGCCTCTATTGCTGGCACATAATATTCCAATACAACAGCACCACCACCCAATATCAACAAATTCTTTTTCCTGTTGTCCTTCATTTAATTTCTCTACTAAGATGCAATGAATGTGTTTCGATTTCTTCTATTATATAATCAGCCAATAATTGGTAACCTTCTGAAGTTAAGTGACCACCACCGTTATAGCTATAATACGATCTTGGGTCATTTTGACTAATCAATAGTTTGTGAAAATCAACTATGGGTACACCAACTTCAGCAATTAAATTTATAATATGTTTCCTGGAGAATTTCTCCCCATGTGGCATAGCACTCATCTGATACCTAGCACCTGTTGGTACGTATACAATAAAAAGTTGAAAACCATTTTCTATACAGAAGCGATTGAATGCTGCGACAGTATCCTGATAAATGCTTAAATCTGGAACGGCTATATCACTAAAGGATAAGCCCAGACGCCCTCTTAGCATATTTAATCTAAAAATATTAAACCATGGTAACGACGCTCTGTTTTGCTTCGGCCCCTGTTCTGCAACAACTTTATCCATGTTTGACTCAACGAATTCCTTTATAAGATTCTGAATATAAGCGTTATCACTTAATAGATTCTGCCGAAAACTACCATCTCGCAGATAACTTATTAATAGAGCCTTCTCTTGTTCTTTGAGTAAATCAGTTTGGTCATTCGCCTCAAAGTAGAACCATAGGACTGTTTTAGGGTTTACTTGTTGAGAATATTCTTTTAACAAGGCTAGCTGAACTAAAGGGCCAGTACCCGATTGGCCCAGAGATAGTGCATTGCCATAGCTCTGTAAGCGAGATGCAATTGTATTTTCATCCTCCACACAAGCTCCTTGCACAAAGGAATCTCCTATCAATAACAAATCGTTTTTTCTGTTCCAGACCCCAGGTTTGTTTCTAAATCCTTTTTCATCACTTGTGTATATGGCATAACCTTCAGCCTCATTGCAGAATACAGTTGATACATTTTTTAATCCTGCCAGTGGCAATACTGAATGCCCAAGTTCGTTGTAGGTCTGTTCTATAAAATGTGACGGAGTCACCAATGGCCATGCATCTTGTTTATTTTTACGTAGATCTTCAACAACCTGTAACTTACTACGGTGATCGTATGTACCTTTTTGAGTCACACGCCACTTACCGAAAGCAATTTCGGGACTACTGTTTGTCATTACCAGAACAAACTCCAATAAATACACTAGTACGAGCGTATAAATGAAGCTTAAAATTATAAACGTCTTATACCGACTCGTTATTAGGCGCATATATTTATTGTGGAATTATTAAAACTTAAAAAATACTTTCTTGAATAGACCAGTTACATTAGGTTATCTACTCAAACCTAGGCGTTTGTTTGGCTCAAGGTGATTTCAATGAAGGCATCAAACATAACTTCTCTCTGCTTCAGCTTTATGAGCTAAAATTGGTTGATTTGCGATTTTCACGGGATGCAATGATCAATGTGTCTTATGGTTCTGATCTAGAAAATCAATAAATGACTTAATCTTTTTGTCAAAACTATAGGCCTGCGCTAGCGAAATACAACCATTCACCATTGATTGATAATCTTTCATTATTGTTTGGATAGCTTGATGAATTGCCAAAGGACTGTGTTCATCAAGTAATACGCCACAATTATACTGCTGAACAAGCTTCATACCAGGCAAATTGGTTGCAATCACCGGCACACCTGCGGCTATATATGAAAATAATTTCCCATAAGAACCTGTTAACTGATTGAAACGTTTATTAGGTTTAATTAAATCCATATCATATAAACAAAGACCAATTTCATAGTTACTTAAAAATTGACTTAATTGATTGTTTTCTATGTAGTTGGTATTTAGTATCAGCCTTCCACTATCAAGCAAATGTGAGTACCTTTGCTTGACTTGATCGAGAAACCATTCATTTACAGCCCCCTTAATTGTAATGCGACTCTGTTCATAATGATTCAAATAATCCAAATAGTAATTAATGCCCCATTGAGGAATAGTGGTTCCACAATACACTAAACCTTTTCGCTTTGATAAATTCATGTCGAAGTTCTTAAATATTGAGCTATTGGGAACTAAGAAATTCTTTACCGACACTGGGAGCTGTAATTTCTCACAGCGTTCCTCATTTGCTATTATCGCCGCTGCAATCTTTTTGTTTTTAACTCGCTCAAAGAAACGATCATCCTCATCAATGTCGACTGACAAATAGATTGGTGATCGAGATAATTTCTGAGCCACCCATAGGCCAATAGAATCCGCACCGATAACTACATCCGATTTCTTAGTTAATGCTTTTACTAAGAACGTCAACGCTACAAAATATTCAAAAATAGGAAACTGTATATGCAATTTAGCCAGATTATTTTGCAAATAGACAGCCCATTTAGCTATAAAACCGCGAATCTTAAAGTACTCTATGTCATGAATATTCTTTTTTCGTATTTTCAAATAACTCGGCGCGATCGCAAGAACTTGAATGTCGTATTGTTCACTTAGACACGTTCGCAAATTATGATAAGTTGGATAATATTCAATCCATTCATAAGGAAATATGATAAGCACTTTTTTCTTTTTGATTTCATTCATTTGATATTTCTGTTTGCTACTTATACTCCAATAAACAACCGTCAACATGGTATACTACGATTGCTTGATATCTGCTTTGACCATTTCTAATTGAACATCCTTTTTTACATTTCCTCATTGATCATTTTCAAAGCTATAGCCTCAAAATTGCATTGAGGCGTCCAACCCATTTTTTTAATTAACATCGGATTCGATAAAAGTGTTTTGTATTCAGCTTTGTAATCTTTTAGCACTTTTGTATGATCTTGCCAATCGAGTCCAATTGTTTTGAAACACACATTAAGCCACTCTTCTATTGTATGCAGCTCACCTGATCCTATAACGACCTCAAAAATGATGTCTTGTTCAAGTAAAGTAAACATTGCATGAACAATATCCCCAGCGTAACTCCATTCCTTTGCAACACTTATATCGCCAAGTTCTAATTCTACTTGTTTTCCCATTTTTAGCTGCTGTATGGCCCTGACAATTTTCTGGCTAACATGATGGTTTTTGCGCATGGCGCTTTCATGGTGAAACAAATAGCCTACATACGCTTTAATACCTAATGTACGATAATAACGAGCAGCATATACCGATTGAATTCGCGCAACCGCATAAGCACTGCTCGCTTCAAATGCTGTGGATTCATCAATTGCAACTCCTGTATTTTCGAACTGTACACCACTGCCTGTGATAAAAACTTTGGAATTAGGACTATATTGTTTGACCGCCTCAAGGATGTTGAGCGTGCCTGTTGAAATGGTCTCGTGATTCTCTAGAACAGCGTTGTGGTGGGTAGTTGAATTTGCAGCTAAATGAAATATGTAAATCGGTTTATAGTCTTTCACAAGTTGTGAAACGCATTCAAAACTCGATACATCTCCAGCAATTGGAAGACTGGTTCGCGAGACCCCTATAACAGTAAAGCCTTTTTCTTGGCCAATTTGATTAACATAATAGCCGTCTTGACCGGAAATTCCAAAGACCAGAATATATTTCATTTGACTTTTTCGAAAATAAGTAAGCCAAAAGTATAACTCATATGATTGGGCGAGTAGTTATCTGGTGTAATGACTGCATCACCAGTGGACCAGACCATAGGTTCAATTAATGTTAGCCCATGAGTTTCACAAATCTGAATAAGATCTTCAGTCATTTCTCGATCCAATGGCGTCCACGGTAAACCGAATAATTGCATATTTGGTTCGATTTTTGGTTGCCAATAGTCGAAGGTTACATACAGGCGTCCATTGAGTGCTAGCAAACGTGCAGTTTCTTTTGCAAATTTTTCGTAGTTGACTCCGTGTTCAATTACTGACAAACAAGTGATATGATTGAAATAACAGGATGGTAATTTTGTATCCATAAGGTCAGCCACTTGATATTGAACCCCAGATAATGGAATGTTCGGCTTTCTCAAGTCCACCCCATGTAATTCACCCTCGATACCTTTCAGAACTAAATTTCTTAGAAGATGTGAGTCACTGCTACCCATGTCTAAACAGCTACCTACAGATATCCGCGGTAATATATTCGCTAGATCCCAGTTTTTGCATTCAGCTTGATGAGGAACATAACCATTAATAGCCAGAAACTCTGTGCAGTTGTCAACTTGAGTCTGAGTCAACAAAAACCCTGACGTGATCAGATCTTCCTTTTTAAAATGACCTGTATATCGTTCTCCATAGAGGCTGCTAACTGATTTCAGATTATTTTTTGATTGTTCTTGTTTTCGCTCAAATAACACAATACCCTCTTTTGTAAACTCTTTCATACGATAGGATATCTCGCTTAGATATTTTTCTATCTCTTCAATGACATCCGAACTAAACTCCCTATCTCCATTTTTTTGAATCACTATTGGCATTGAATTGCGTTCAATGGTTTTTTTTGCATTTTTTATAATGTTGAATGAATACGAATCATAACTAATACACATCAAACTAATTGACTGTGATATTTTTAAGCTGTCTATACCCAAAAATGAGGCATGTGCATGATCACCGGTTTCGCATAAAAAAGTTCTAACATTTCTGCAAGTATATCGATCAGTGTTTCTCTGAGCTAAATAGTGCTTGAACTCATTTTTCTCAAAAGCAAAGACAAGTCCATTTGGTTTAACATATTTAGACATTAATACGCTTCGAATACCCACGTCAGAATTGATATCTAAAAGAATTGAATTTTGATTAATTAGTGGTGTAACAAACTCAATAAAGTTGCTCAAACGAGAGGAATATTTTGGTAAATCAGACAACACTTGGTGAGTATGTTCATCGTTGGCAAAATAGTAACTACCATGATCGGTCTTAATATCCAATATATCGCAACGTGAAAATCTCGGTGAAAAGGGAACAACTGATTTTGCTTTGAACCCGTAACGTTGTATGTCACGTATTTTTGAATATACAGAATTTATCATTTCACACTTCCAACTATCCTATAATGTCTATTTGAGGTAAAGGAAAGATCAACTTTGTACCTGCCTCAATGGTTTTTTTTTCGCGCTGTAAGAATTCTTCCTTAAAATGCCATGGCAATACTAAATAGTAATCCGGCTTCATTTTACGCGACTCTTCCTCACTGATAATTGGTATCTCTGTTCCTAGCGTGAGCGCACCATATTTATCCGGATTACGTTCAGCAGCAAAGTCAATTAAGCGAGTATCTATTTCACACCACTGTAGAATAGTATTACCCTTAGTTGACGCGCCATATATGTGAATTCGATTTCCTTGCTTCTTAAGAGTACGAAGTAATTCACTTATTTCTTGTCTATGCCTATTGATGCGATCTTGAAAATTTTTGTATGGTTTGTCGGTGTCCAACTCTAAATCAAATTCTTTTTGTCGTAGCAGTTTTATATTTCTTGAAAATTCAAGACTCTTGTAAGTAAAATTTTCAACGTGAGTAGCGTAGCAACGAATACTCCCTCCATTGATACTATTTAAATTTACATTAAATATTTTTAATCCAACACGTTTAAGTATATTTTCAATAACAGCTAAACTATAATATTCCAGATGCTCGTGGCATATCGTATCGTAAGAATTCATTTCAAGCATCAAGGGCATATAAGACATTTCAAATATCCAAATACCTCGTTCACTAAGATGATTCTTAATGGCTCTTGTAAATTTTATTGGGTCTTCTAGATCATAGTACATTGCAATTGATGTAATAACATCAAACTTACCTTGCATGGACTTCGACTCGAGTTCTGCCGAAGGAAAGGTATCCTGAATAACAGTTGCCTCGCCTTTGATTTGCTGAGCAACATCGGATGGATCAACGCCATATTTTTGATAAGCATCCGGATAGAAATTTAACAATGTTCCATCATTGCATCCAATATCCAATACATTAGCGTCATTCTTTGACACTATATCAACCGCTTCCTCAA
>Ga0224506_10002689_pt1 | contig 12009 bp, 10 predicted proteins | sample SF_Jan12_sed_USG_2_FD_169108 | JGI IMG/M metagenome (GOLD analysis project Ga0224506, IMG submission 169108) | Sediment microbial communities from San Francisco Bay, California, United States - SF_Jan12_sed_USGS_8_1 | ecosystem: Environmental > Aquatic > Marine > Sediment | place: USA...
TTTCGGCCACTTGCCATCGGCCTTGTTAAGCCCTGCGCGACGTAGCCAGATGTTTCTTTCAAACCTTGCTTTTGATAATGTTGAAACCAAATAGCCGCCATCGCTTGAACGTGTCGCGGCAAGATCGCCATCGGCAGAAACAATAATATCCGGCGGTGACATAAAAATCGAACTTGTCATGCCCAAAACAATAACGGGAAAGCCAAAAAAACGTATTTTTTGTTTCCACAGTGCGACCCACAACCCACCCATAACAACCAACACCAATCCCCACATGGGAAATGCCGGGGTTACCCTGACCGCGCCGGGAATAGATGAAACCGTTTTGGCAACCCAAATCACCATTTCAACCCCAGCCCCCATTGCCTGCAAAGCGATGTTTTCAAGACCAAACGGCATAAGCACAAAAGAAGCAACGGCCGCAGGCATTATCCACATTGCGGTTAATGGCACCGCAAGCAAGTTCGCCAAAAGCCCGAACGTTGCAACCGAATTAAAATGAAATGCGGCAAAGGGTGCGGTTGCCAGACCGGCGATTAGTGTTGTCATCGCCACACCCAAAACATAAACAACGCCATAACGCCAAAACGAACGTTTGTAATTTTGGTATTTTTCCCTGTCGCGAATTTCTTCGTAAAACGCCACCAGCGCCACCACAGCGGCAAATGATAGTTGAAAACTGGCGCCCAAAATGCTTTCAGGTGAAATTAACAAAATCGCCATTGCCGCCCATGCGACTACGCGCATTGAAATACCCTGACGGTCAAATATTACCGCCAACATCACAAATGCAAGCATAAGAAACGCGCGTTGGGTCGGCACCGTTGCGCCCGAAACAATGGCATAACCAAGCGCGCCAATTATCGCGACCAGGGCCGCCCATTTTTTTACCGGATACCTAAGCACCAACCCCGGAACAAGCGCCAAAAGTGCGCGTAACGAAAAAAACAAAATGCCCGCTATCAACCCGACATGAAGCCCGGAAATAGCAAGCAGGTGCGCAAGCCCTGAATCGCGCATGGCCGACATTGCGTCTTTGCTGATTGCCGCGCGATCGCCGGTCATTAGCGCGCTGGCTATGGCACCGCTTTCGCCCTCAATTGCGCCTCTGACCGATGTGTTTATTTTTTCCCTTAAGCGTTCAACAAAAAAAGAAATTGCCGCGATGCCTGTTTTTGCTGCGCTGCCTTCAATCACGGCCGTACCAAATGAAAAACCAACCGCACCCAGGCCAGAAAAAAAAGATTGGCGTTGAAAATCAAACGCACCGGGCATGGCGGGTGGCGATGGCGGTTTTAATGTTGCGCGAATGCGTATCCAGTCGCCGCTACTAAACGGTGGCTGTTTTGCCGCCATAACAATTCTTACCAAATGCGGGGTTTTATCTGGGGTAAGCGCGCTAATGCGCAGATTTTCCATAGTTACCCGGATGGACTTTGGCTGGTATTCAATTTTTTTTATTTGCCCGCTTACATCAACCGGACCAATTTCATTTTCCAACGGCGGTCCGTCTTGTGACCATGTGGCAAATTGCGCGGCGGAAAAACCAATACCAAACAAAGACAGTGCAATTGCAACAAGCAGGCGCGAACCTGCCCGCCTTAACAATTGATGTGCGCCTAGGACGCCAATCAAGGTAAATATGGGGCCAAACCACAAAGGCGGTTCAAAGCCGAGCGAGAAATAGGTGGCTATCCCCGCGCCACAAACAACAGGTATCCATAAAACCCAACGTTCACGCTCCTGTTCAAGGGCGCTGACAAGCTCAAGCCACGCTCTGCGTGGTGCGGCCGCGCTAACGGCTGTAACAATGGTTTTTATGCTGGTTTTTATGCCTAATTGTTGACGCAAAACACCAAGCCCCCGCTTATGTGCATCCAATATCCTTTTGAATGGGCTTATAAATGTGCTAAACCCCACTCCGGTTCAATATAACGCCAAAACAACACCAAGACCGAGGATTTGTTTTACAATCATGACTGTCGTTACCAGATTTGCCCCCTCACCCACAGGTTTTTTGCATATTGGCGGCGCGCGCACGGCGCTGTTCAATTGGCTATACGCCACCCACACCGGGGGCAAGTTCCTGCTAAGGATAGAAGATACCGACCGCGCGCGATCCACCGAGGAGGCGACAAAGGCCATTATCCACGGACTTCATTGGTTGGGTCTCGACCCGGATGAAGAGCCCATAAGCCAATTTTCACGCCAGCAAAGCCATGTTGATGTGGCAAAAAAGCTTCTGGCCGAGGGCAAGGCATATTATTGCTACTCATCACCGCAAGAGCTGGAACAAATGCGCGAAAAGGCCAAGCTTGCGGGCAAGCCCATGCGTTATGATGGAACCTGGCGCGATCGCGACCCATCCGAAGCGCCCCCAGGCGTTGACCCGGTGGTGCGCATTAAATCGGAACAAACCGGCACAACCGTACTGAACGATATAATCCAAGGCGACGTAAGTGTGGAAAACACCGAATTGGACGATTTTGTGCTTTTGCGCGCCGATGGCACGCCGACTTATATGCTGGCGGTTGTGGTCGATGACCATGATATGGGAATAACCCACGTAATTCGCGGTGATGACCACCTGACAAACACCTTCAGGCAGATACAGCTTTACAAGGCAATGGGCTGGGAATTACCCCAGTTTGCCCATATGCCGCTTTTGCACGGGTCTGATGGCAAAAAACTATCTAAACGCCATGGTGCGCTTGGGGTTGAGGCGTACGAAGAAATGGGCTTTTTGCCCGAAGCGCTTTGCAATTATCTATTGCGCCTTGGCTGGGGGCATGGGGATGATGAAATCATATCGCGCAGACAAGCGATTGAATGGTTCGATATCGCCGATGTCGGCAAAGCGGCGGCGCGCTTTGATATGGATAAGCTAACCAGCCTAAATGCACACTATATGCGCGAAGCCAATGATTTCCGCTTGGCCAAATTAGCACTTCCCAAAATAGCCGGTATTTTAGGTGAAAACATCTCTCCCGAAGCCGAAGACAGGCTTAAAAAAGGGATGCCGGGCCTAAAGGAACGTGCTAAAACATTGGTGGAACTTGCTGAAAACGCTGCATTTTATTGCAAATCAAGACCCATTGAGATGAACGAAAAGGCAAAAGCGCTTCTTTTAGGTGATGGTGCTGACAAACTGGCTGGTTTTCGTGCTATATTGACCCAAACTTTTGATTGGAAGGCCTCGGCACTTGAAGATAAAGCCAGGGCTTTTTCCGAAGAAAACGGGTGCAAATTAGGTGCGGTGGCCCAACCCCTTCGTGCGGCGCTTAGCGGATCTAATTCATCGCCCGGAATATTCGAGGTGATGGAAGTTCTTGGTCGCGAGGAATCCATTGGTCGTATTGATGATGCCATCTCAAATCAGCACTAAGATGGCGATAATCAACCAGTTTTTCTATATTAGGTTGTTTAAATCAAGTTGATTTCAACGGGTGTAGCTACAAAATAATAAGTGCGGGAAAATACCGCGCCGCAAACCAGAGAGGAAAGCATGCCAGATCCCAAATCAGCCAGTAAGTCATACACACTTACCAATAATGAAACAGGACAAAGCTGGGAATTGCCACTGCTTGAGGGCAGTATTGGCCCATCGGTTATTGATATCCGCAAGCTTTACGCCGAAACGGGGTGTTTTACCTATGATCCGGGCTACACCTCGACCGGCAGCTGCCAATCTGAAATAACCTACATTGACGGTGAAAAAGGTGAATTGCTTTATCGCGGCTACCCGATTGAACAGCTGGCCGAAAGCTCAACCTTTATGGAGGTGTGCTACCTTTTGATTTACGGTGAGCTGCCGACCCATGAACAAAAAGAAAAGTTCCTGCACCGCATCACCTATCACACCATGTTGCACGAACAGATTAACTACTTCTTTCGTGGATTTAGGCGAGATTCCCACCCGATGGCGATTATGGTTGGTGTGGTTGGCGCGCTTTCGGCGTTTTATCACGACAGCACCGATATTTCCGATCCCAAACATCGGTTTATTGCATCCACCCGGATGATTGCCAAAATGCCGTCTATTGCGGCCAACGCTTATCGTTATTCACGTGGGCTACCGTTTTCATACCCGCGCAATGACCTAAAGTTTTCGGAAAACTTCCTCTACATGATGTTTTCCAACCCGTGCGAAGAATATGTGGTTAACCCGGTTTTAGCCAAGGCCATGGACCGCATTTTAATTCTTCATGCCGACCACGAACAAAACGCTTCGACCTCGACCGTGCGCATTGCCGGATCATCCGGGGCCAACCCGTTTGCCTGTATTGCTTCGGGCATTGCTTCGCTTTGGGGTCCGGCACATGGTGGCGCCAACGAAGCGGTTCTTAATATGTTGGAAGAAATCGGCACCGCAGACCGGGTTGAAGAGTTTGTGAAGCGCGCCAAGGATAAAAACGATCCTTTCCGCCTTATGGGCTTTGGCCACCGGGTTTATAAAAACTATGACCCCCGGGCCAAGGTTATGCGCCAAACCTGCCATGAGGTTCTAAACGATTTGGGCATCAAAGATGACCCGACATTGGAGCTGGCGATGAAGTTGGAAAAAATTGCGTTGGAAGATGAATATTTCATCGAAAAGAAACTTTACCCCAACGTTGATTTTTATTCCGGCATTATCTTCAAAGCCATGGGTATACCGACATCAATGTTTACCGTCCTGTTTGCGGTGGCCCGTGTTGTTGGCTGGGTTGCCCAGTGGAACGAAATGATTGAAGACCCCAGCCAAAAAATTGGCCGTCCGCGCCAGCTTTACACCGGGGCCCCACACAGAGATTTTGCTCCAATTGACAAACGTAAATAAGCCCAATAACGCGCCCCAATCTTCGCCCGGAACCGTTGTGGTTAGCGAAACCGGTGAAGGCAGGTTTTCCCAGTGGGTGTCTATTGGCGGCAAACACATTATTCGCTCTGATGAACCTGAAAAGGTTGGTGGCGACGACAGCGGCGGCTCGCCATATGATTTGCTGTTGGCTGGCCTTGGTTCATGCACATCGATGACGTTGCGAATGTATGCCGATAGAAAAAAATGGCCATTAGAAAACGTGGTGGTCACCCTATCGCACGAAAAAAGCTACGCCGAAGATTGTGTCGACTGTAAAAACAAGAGCGCAAAAATAGACCACATCCACCGCAACATAAAAATTATCGGCGACTTATCGGATGAACAACGCAAACGATTGCTAGAAATAGCCGACATGTGCCCGGTCCACCGAACCCTGCATTCGGATATTCGCGTCACCACGCAAGAAGAGGTTGGTTGATTTTTATTTTTTCTCGATAAGTTCTATTTTGTAGCCATCGGGGTCTTCGATAAAGGCTATCACCGTGGTTCCGTGCTTCATTGGCCCGGGCGGGCGCGGAATAGGAACCCCCTCTTTTGCCATTTTATCACAAGTCGCATAAATATCCGGAACGCCGATGGCCAAATGACCAAACCCTGTTCCTAAATCATAATTTTCTTCCATGTCCCAATTATGGGTCAACTCAATAACCGTTTCATCGGTTTCTGAGCCATAACCAACAAAGGCCAAGGTGAATTTTCCCTCTGGGTAATCACTACGGCGAAGAACGTTCATGCCTAAGTGGCGGGTATAAAAATCAATTGATTTATCCAAATCTTTGACCCGTATCATTGTGTGCAAAAAACGAAAAGATTGTGCATTCATTTTATCAAACCCCATTATTGTTTTTTTTCAATTAAGCCAAGCACCACATCGGCAGAACGATTACCCGGAGAAATAGTTCCAAGCCCTAACATTGCCATGGCCTCGGAATATGCTTTGCGCTGATTGGTTCTTGCGTTTTGGCTATCAAAAAGTTCCGAAATTTCTGCGGCTAGTTTATCAGGATTGCAGTTTTCAAGCAAAAGCTCGGGTATTGCCGGACGATCCAGAACCAAGTTAACAATATTTGCAAACTTTGCCTTGATTAATCGTTTGGCCAAAAATGCGGTTAACGGTGCCATTTTATATGCAATGACAGATGGAAGTTCGGCCATCGCAAGCTCCAGCGCAACCGTACCACTAGCGGCTAACGCCACATCGGATGCGGCAAAAGCGTCTGATTTTTCATCCTCACCAACTATTGTTGTTTTGACTGACCAACTTTTTGCAACCGATGATACTTTGTCATGGGTGACTGAAAGTGTAACAACCACGGTTTCCACTTGCGGATACGTATGTTTTAGCAAACCAACAGCTTCACCGAAAACCGGCAACAGGCGCGAAATCTCACCCGCCCTGCTTCCCGGCAACACCATCAACAGCGGTGCAAATTCAGAAATTGAATGGCGTTTTCTAAAATCTTCGCCATCACCGCCACCGATTTTGCTTTCAATTACCGGATGGCCAACAAAGGTTGCATTCATGCCGACATCGGTAAAATATTTAGGCTCAAACGGCAAAAGACAGAGCAGGTGGTCGACAAATTTAGCTATTTTTTTTGCCCGACCCGGGCGCCACGCCCAAACACTGGGCGCAACATAATGAACAATGGGAATGTGCGGATTTAATTTTTTAATTTTTTTAGCAACACGAAAACAAAAATCAGGTGCGTCAATGGTTACAATAACGTCAGGTTTTGTCTGAACAATTTCTTGCACGGTTTGCTTAATACGCCCCATTATGGTTGGTAATTTTGGTAAAACTTCGGTTAGGCCCATAACCGAAAGGTCGGACATGGGAAAAATGCTTATCGCCCCGGCTTTGGCGCCGGCTTTTAGCATTTTTTCGCCCAAAACACCGTGAAAATTTATTTTACCACCAGTTTTTTTTATTAATGCCTTCATCAAGTTTGCGCCCAATGCATCGCCCGATGCTTCGCCTGCTATTATAAAGACATTTGGTATGGTGGAATTTTCTATCGAATTCATTATTTAAATCCAGAAATATCTAAACCTATTATGAACACGCCTAATTTATTTGCGCTATCAACAACGCGCTCGCGGTCAACTATTATTGCGCCCCCGGCTTCAACGCCAATACCATTAAGGCCTGCCTTGGCAACACCTTCAACCGTTTCAACCCCAATGGTTGGCAGATCAACCCTGCGCTCTTGCCCGGGCTTCACAACCTTGACCAAAACGCCGCCATCAACCCCAAGACCACCAACCCGGGCTATCATTGCATCGGTTCCGTCTTTGTCTTCTAGGGCTATTATGTTTTCTTTGCTCGCAACCGCACCCTGACCCAAATCTTTACGCCCCAAATCGAGCGCCGCATGGATTGCGGTTTTTATATCTTTCATATCCGCTTCGCTGGGCGCGGTGCTTCCCATAATGCCTTCGGATGCCAATAATTCAGGCAAAACATTATGAACGCCGATAATCCTGAAACCGTCATCTTCTTCCAATGTTTTGACAATGGCCGAAAGCAAGCCATCGTCACCCAAAGACATGGCGCCTGTTTTTAAAAAAAATTTTATGGTCCTGAGGTCGGGCAAAAGAGAAGCAAGGCCAGGGCGACGTATTTTTCCGCCCATCACCAGCTCTTTGCAGTTTTGTTTTTTTAATATTTCTATTGCGCCGCCAATTGCACCAAGGCGTAGCCAATCGCATTTATCAGCTATGTCTTGAGTTGTTTGTTTGTCCGTTTGGTTTTTGAAGGCAATTACGTGAAAATCTTGTCCGCTTTTTTGGCAAGCGGCAATAATTCTGCGAGGCAGTTCGCCACCGCCGGCAATTATTCCGATTTTATGTTTAGCGTTAAGCGCCATCTTCCGACTTTGGCTGACAAAACGACCTAGATGAATCGGCGGTTAGGAAGGAAATTATTTCCATCACGGGCTCAACCCCGTCAAACATTTCAGCAACATCCTTGATGCGCTCTGCCATTGTTCCCTCATTGGCAAACAACAATCTATAGGCATTGCGCAGTGAATGAATTGTTTCACGGTTAAATCCGCGGCGTTTTATGCCAACAAGGTTTAGCCCCGAAAGCCCGCCCCTATTGCCGACAACCATGCCATAGGGAATTACGTCGCTTTCGGCACCGCTCATCCCGCCAAGCATCGCATGCTTACCAATGCGTACAAATTGGTGCGCCGCAGACAGGCCGCCGATAATGGCAAAATCGCCAACCTCAACATGGCCGGCCAAGGTTGCGTTATTTACCAAAATTACATTATCGCCAATCTGGCAATCGTGAGCGATGTGGGCACCAACCATAAATAAACAATTGTCGCCGACCTTGGTTAGCATTCCCCCGCCCTCGGTTCCGGGGTTCATGGTTACATGTTCACGGATTGTATTGTTAGCACCAATTTCCAGACGCGATTGCTCGCCGCCATATTTAAGGTCTTGTGGTTCTGACCCGATAGAAGCAAATGGAAATATTCGCGTACCCGAACCAACTGATGTAATCCCGCTTAAAACCACATGGGATAAAACTTCAACGCCATCACCAAGCGTTACATTGGGCCCTATTACTGAATAAGGGCCAATTTTTACATCGTTACCTATTTTTGCGCCGTCTTCGATTATTGCGGTTGAATGAATGTTGCTCATAAATGTTCCATAAGAAAAGTTCGCCTAAAGAGTGTTTAAAGCGCGCTCTCTTGGGGCTCAAGTCAATCAATGTTACGCATTGTTACGCTTATCGTTTTCAACGATTAATGGTGGTGTTTGATGGGGTTGCTCACCTGTCAACAATCATTGCCGAAAAAGTGGCCTCAGATACCAGTTTATCGCCGACCATGGCCTTGCCGTCAAATTTATATACATTGCGTTTTGATTGCTTCAACGTAACGTGAAGCTCAAGCACATCGCCAGGGGTTACGGGCTTTCTAAAACGCGCAGAATCAACGGTCATAAAATAAACCAGCTTTCCTTCGGCTTCGGCCCCCAATGTCGCCACCACTAAAACGCCGGCAGTTTGCGCCATAGCTTCAACTTGCAAAACGCCCGGCATTATAGGGTGACCGGGGAAATGGCCGCGAAAAAAATCTTCTTTGCCTGTAACATTTTTGATTCCGGTCGCTGAGTCACCCGGCTTTACGCTCTCCACCCGGTCAATCAGTAAAAACGGGTCGCGGTGCGGAATCATTTCCATGATTCTGTTTTGGTCAAGTGTGGTTTCTGGACTCAATTTTCAGGTTTCCCTTTTTTAATATTTTTTGATTTAGCAAGTCTTGATAATGCCGCAACTTGGCGGAAAAATTCGCGGTCCGGTATGGCGGGCGCACCCACAAGCCTAGAGCCAGGATCAACATCGCGCATAACGCCGCTTTGAGCGGCTATTTGCGCACCGTCACCTACTTTTATGTGTCCGGCATAGCCAGATTGCCCACCTAGCATAACAAAATTACCTATTTTTGTACTACCTGAAATGCCAACAAGGCCGGCAATAAAGCAACCCATTCCAATCTCAACATTATGTCCAATTTGAACCAGGTTATCTATTTTTGTTCCATCACCAATTTTGGTATCGGGGCCGGCGCCACGATCAATGGTGGTGTTGGATCCAATTTCAACCATATCGCCAATCAAAACACGGCCAAGCTGCGGAACCTTGATGTGTCCTTCGGGCGGTGACCCCGGAGCAAAGCCAAAACCATCTTGCCCTATTCTTACACCCGGATGAAATGTGCATCCGTTTCCGACAATAGCATATTGGATGGTTACATTATGCCCAACCACACACCCGGAGCCCAATTTTACCCCGGAACCAATGAAGCTTCCATGGCCAATGTGCGAACCATCGCCAATGGTTGCGCCGGCGCCAACAAACACGCCGTCATCAACCCTACACCCTTTTCCAAGGGTTGCCGTCTTATCAATGCTGGCATTTGTTGATATCTGCGCTTTGCATGGCTGGTCTGGATAAAACGCTTGTGCGACCTTTGCGTATGCCTGGTATGGTTTTTCGGTCACAAGCAATACGGCACCCTTAGGGGCCCTTGATTCCAAATCGGGGTGCACTATGCACACACCGGCATTGGTTTTGCTAAACGCATCTATGTATTTTTTGTTATCTAAAAAGCTAACGTCCCTTGCGCTTGCCGTATCAAGCGGGGCAACATCTTCAAACAGTTCTTCATGATTATCCGTGCCTGATATTTTAGCTTTTGCTATTTCGGCCAACTGCAAAAGAGAAAATGGTCCAGCGCGATTAAAAAAAACCGGATCAGCCATTGGTTGAAAGCTCCTGATCTCAGGTTATTTGGTTGGATCCGATACCTTGACCGAAGGAAGCTCTTTGTCCAAGATCGCAAGAATATCACCAGTTAAATCAAGTGCGCTTGCGCTTGCCACCGTTGCAGATTTTTTTAAAATCAAGGTATAGCCTTCATCTACAATTATTTTTTGAATTGCTTCAAGTATAACCTTGTCTACTTTTTCGTTTGCTTCGGCCTGCACTTTGGCAAGCGACTGCTTTGATTGCTGAACCCGCTTTTGCAATTCAGCGAAACGCTTTTCAAACTTTGCTCTTTCTACCTCAAACGCATCGGGTGAAAGTATGGTGCGCTGACGGGCAAGTTCGTCATTGGCTTTTCTAAGTTCTTTTTCTTCTTTTTGGATAGAAGACTGTATTTGGTCCCTGTATTTGGTTATCTGCTTGTGGATATCTTGCACTGCTTTTGAGTTAGCGCGAACACCATCAATGTCGATTATTCCCACTTTGATAAATACTTGTTCTGCACCGCCACTGCTTGCGCCGCCCGCCCCTTGCGCAAAGGCAGTTCCAGAAAAAATAGCCGCCGTTACAACAAAAACAATAAATAGCGATAAAGTGCGAGCAACAAGTTTCAAGTTAATCTCCCGGATAAACAACGTTTAAAATCTGGTGCCAAAATTGATGCGGAAGCTTTCGGTTCTATCATAGACTTCTTCCATAACGGGGATGCCATATTCGATACTAAGCGGCCCCATGGGTGAAACCCACTCTACACCAAAACCAACGGATGCGCGAACAGATCCGCTATCTTGATAATTTGCGCTTGATGGATTTACGCTTGTAAGCGAGCCAAAATCAGTGAAAGCCTTGCCGGAAACGCCAAGTTCCGGCGGGAGACCAAGCGGAAAGCTAAGGTCTGCTCCACCATTGTAAATAAGTTCACCGCCAACCGCATCGCCAGTCAGCTTGTCACGCGGCCCAACCCCGCCCGGCTGAAATCCACGTAAGCTTGCCCCGCCCAAGAAAAACCTATCATTAATGGTAAGGTCTTTGCCCAGCGCGCTAATAAAACCAACCGATCCGGTGGTTGATAATAGCCACCCTTTTTTGATGGTGTAATAATGCCCCGCCGTAAAGCGATTTCTTAAATAACTGCTATCGCCGCCAAGGCCGGCAAGGTCATTGTTCATGCGCAAAAAATAACCATCGGTGGGCCGGGTAGAACTATTTCGCCTGTCATACAAAAGCACGTGCCCCACCAATGAATGAACACTTGATCCTTCTTGCGCTTTGATGGCAGCGGAAGCCGTATCTTTTACGTTTTCAACCTTTGATGATTTTATGGTGTAGCTCCAGCTTTGCCTAAGCTGTTCGGTTATGGGGTATCCTGCGCGCAAAGAAAGGCCAGTTTGTTTTGAGCTATATGAGCTAGTTCTCTGGTTGTCGGCAGTTGTGTGAAAAATATCAAACCCTGCGGCAAGCTCTCTATCCATAAAGTATGGTTCGGTAAAGCTAAGATTGATGGTGCTGTTTTTGCCAGATAATGATCCGCTCAGACCAAGTGACTGCCCTTTACCAAGAAGGTTTTCCTCCCTTATGCCCAGCTCTACAAGTGGGCCAACATCAGATGAGTACCCAACCCCCAACGACAGTGCCCCGGTTGATTTTTCCTCAACCTCAACGTTAATAACGCTTTTGTCTGGTGCGCTTCCCGGGGTGTTGGTTACGTCAACTTTTTTGAAAAAATTAAGATCGTTTATGCGCTTTATTGTGGTTGATAGCTTTGCGGTATTAAAGGCATCGCCCTCAACCAACCTGAATTCTCGTCTTATAACTTCATCAAGGGTGCGCGAGTTTCCTGTTATGTTTATGCGTTCTA
>Ga0224506_10002690_pt1 | contig 12007 bp, 7 predicted proteins | sample SF_Jan12_sed_USG_2_FD_169108 | JGI IMG/M metagenome (GOLD analysis project Ga0224506, IMG submission 169108) | Sediment microbial communities from San Francisco Bay, California, United States - SF_Jan12_sed_USGS_8_1 | ecosystem: Environmental > Aquatic > Marine > Sediment | place: USA...
TAAGAAATAACTAGACAGGTAATGATCTGGGTAAAACAGGATCATCAGCCACTACTTCTATATTGCCTGCTTTGCCTTTGGATATTTGTTTTATATCACCAAATACCTTACACCAACCATCAGTGACCTTTAGTACCTGACCAATACGAAATTCATCAGCTGCATTGACACCCCAAAGAGTTAATGCAATAGTACCTGTTTCATCAATTAAAAGTAGTTGCCAGAGGTACGATCGTCTACCCTTGATCTTGATTATTTGAGGACCTTGTTTTGACAATAATCTTGCTTTGATTTCATCAAATGTAGATTCTGGTTGCAATTCATTGATTTTCAACTTATTTTCCTAGTTTCATCAACTATCACAATTATAAGAAGATATTTGCCAATACATGATTATAAGTGATGTTATACTAAGTTTTCCAGCGATTCTCCTCTAATGTAATGAAATTTCTACATGCAAGTATGACATCGGATGCCAATTTCTGACTTATCCCTATTGTTGATGATACAGTCTCAGAACTCTCTTTAGCAAGTGTTGCCACTGTTTTATATTTCATTAATAATTGATTCTTTCTCTTAGGTCCAATCCCTTCGATTTTATCAAGTATGGATTCCATTCCAACTTTCTGTCGCAACTGCTTCTGATATGAAACTGCAAATCTATGAGCTTCATCTCTACAAGCACGTAACAATAATATTCCAGGTCGACTATTATCTAAGTTCAATGGAGTCATCCGGTTAGCAAAATATATTTCCTCTTCTCTTTTTGCCAAACCAATATGTGGAATATCAAGATGCAATTTATCAAGTGAAATACCAGCTCTTTTTAGTTGCTCTCTTCCTCCATCAATCACAATCAAGTCGGGTATTGGTAATCCACGTGAATCCACCCCATTTTTTACTTTGTGATATCGTCGATATACGATTTCCTCCATGCTTGCAAAATCATCCTGTTGCATCACAGTATTGACTTTAAAACGGGTGTATCCTTTCTTCAAGGGTTTACCATTTACAAAACGAATACATGATCCTACATTATTTGTTCCCATCAAAGTTGATACATCAAAAGTATCAATAATCAGTGGTGGAATATCTAAATCAAGTAAAGTTTGCAGATCTGCAACTCGATCTGATGGTAATTCTCGGTTTTTTCTAGCCAATAATCTTCTTTGTAGGTTTCGTCTAGCATGGTTTCGTGTCATCTCAATTAATTGATTATCTAAATCAGATAATTCACGATCAATTGGGATTTGTAACTCCCGTAAATTAGCAATTACCTTTTCTCTCTCTGTGGTTCCAACAATGATTCTTATCATTTCCGTATTTTTTTTATTGAGATTTAACATACTGATAATGAAGGTATTGACTAAATCGATAAAATTATCATTCAAATCAGATATAGCAACAATTTGAGAATCCCTGCGTACAATCCTGTTATCTACAACTTTTTGTAGAGTCAGACAGATTTCATGCTTTGTTCTTTCATCTATAATAATATAGCAATCATCTATCCCATCAAGGAAGACATTCTGTTTCTCCATAGTTCGATTAATTGATTTTATTGTATCTCTGTATTTTGCCGCAACTTCATACTGAAGTAATTTTGCTGCCTCTTTCATTTGTAATTCAAGATCCTTTACAATCTCAGGTAGCTTACCCTCGATGAATCGAATTACCTGTTGTATATCTTCTCTGTAACTTTGTTCAGAAACTTCTACTTCACAAGGTCTATGACATAATCTAGTTCGACGCCGAATACAAGTTTTTGCCCATCCATTTGCATCTCCTAGATGGATCTCCTTTTTACAATCTGCAACAGGAAATAATTTGTATATATATCGCAAGGATCGTTTAACAGCACCAACATCAGAAAATGGACCTAGATAAATTGAATCAGGATTAGTTTTCTCTCGCGTCATACCTATTCGTGGAAAACGCTCTCCAGCAGTAATTTCCATATAGGGATAGGTTTTGCCATCTTTCCATTTTTCATTCAATACTGGTTGATATTCCTGGATCATATTGTATTCTAGCAGAATTGCCTCATTTTCCGTGCTTACTTGATGAACTACTATTTTTACTCCTTTCTCACGGATCATTCGGGATTTTGAGAAGTCAGTAGATTTGGCAAAATGAGATCTAACACGGTTTGACAGATCTTTTGCTCTTCCAACATAAATCAATTTATCCTCAATATCAAATATTTGATATACTCCTGGTTTATGAGGAAGAACCTTAAGTTGTTTATCGATCAAACTCAGCCTTTCTTCATCATCCATAATAATCCCTATATCTGATATTTATTCTACCTATTTCAATTCTTAGGAATTAGTATATCTTTAAGAAATGTACCAGTGTAACTCTGTTGTACCTTCACAATATCCTCAGGTGTACCTGTTGCTATAACTTCACCACCATTTTCACCACCATCAGGACCCAAATCGATGATATAATCTGCATTCTTAATTACATCCAAATTATGTTCTATGATTAAGATGGTATTTCCCTTATCAACTAGTGTATGTAGTACTTCAAGAAGTTTGTTTACATCATGTTGATGCAATCCTGTTGTTGGTTCATCTAATAATAGTAGAGTTTGACCAGTAACTCGTTTAGATAATTCTCTTGATAACTTAATTCTTTGTGCTTCACCACCAGAGAGTGTAACTGAAGATTGACCTAGTTGTATGTAACCACATCCAACTGCAACCAAAGTATCCAGCACTCTTTTTATCTGAGGTATGTTCTTGAAAAATACCGCTGCTTCATCTACAGTCATCTGTAAAATGTCTGCAATATTCTTATGTTTATATTCCACTTCTAATGTATCTTTGTTATATCTCTTACCCTTACATACCTCACATTCAACATAAACATCACCTAGAAAACTCATTTCAATCTTATTGTATCCATTACCAGAACAGGATTCACATCGACCACCTTTGACGTTGAAGGAAAAACGACCTTTATTAAAACCACGTAGTTTTGCAGTTGGTAATGACGCCATTAGATCTCTTATTTGATCGAATAATTTGGTATAGGTAGCTGGGTTACTACGTGGAGTTCTACCAATTGGACTTTGATCGATCATAATCACTTTATCCAATAAATCCAAACCATTAATTGATTTGTATTTACCAGGTTTATCATTGGCTTTATGAAATTCCTTGGCCAGTATCTTCCAAAGCACTCCATCAACTAAACTTGATTTTCCAGATCCAGATACACCAGATACCACAGATAATGTACCTAAAGGAATTTTAATACTGACATTTTTCAGATTATTATGATTAACTCCATTTAATTTAATCCACTTACCATTACTTTTCCTTCTTTGTTTAGGTATTTCAATTCTTAACTCACCCCTCATGTATTTTCCAGTTATTGATTTTTTACTTGTCGCAACTTCCTCAGGAGTCCCCTGAATTACGATTTCACCACCGTTTCTACCAGCACCAGGACCAATATCCAGAATATAATCGGCCGAACTTATGGTTTCTTCATCATGCTCAATTACTAATACAGTATTTCCTAAATCACGTAACTCATGAAAGGTACGTAATAATCTTTGATTGTCTCTCTGATGTAAACCAATACTAGGTTCATCAAGGACATATAATACTCCGACTAATTTTGATCCAATTTGTGTGGCTAATCGAATACGTTGAGCTTCTCCTCCAGATAAAGTCGCTGATTTTCTATCAAGGGTTAAATACTCTAATCCAACATCTGCCATGAATTTTAAACGAGATTTTACCTCAAGTAGCACCTGTGCTGCAATAAATCTTTCTCTATCAGATAGATTTAGTGTGTCAAAAAATATAACCGCATCAGCAACACTCAGTTTTGTTATGTCAATTATATTTTTTCCCGCAATTAAAACACCAAGAGAGCTGGCTCTTAGTTTATTACCACTACAACTGGAACAATCAAATTCAGACATGAATTGTTCATAATATGACCGAGCGTTAGTAGATGATGTATTCTTATGTCTCCTCTTAATAACATTCAGTAATCCCTCTGTTTTTCTACTGGATTCATAACTCCATGAACGATCATCTTTTGTATCTTCAAATTTAAAATTTATTATCTCATCAGAACCATACATTATTGATTTATATACTTTCTTAGACCATTTATCTATGGGTGTATCTAGATCATACCCGTAATGTTCAAGTATTATGGAAAGACGTTTTTTACTCCATGTATCAGTACTACTCTGACTATATAGCGAAAGTCCTCCATCATTTACACTTAGATGTTTATCCACTACAACTAAATCAGGGTCCACTTCCATGACAAATCCCAATCCAGTACAGCTCTCACATGCACCAATTGGACTGTTAAATGAAAACATACGTGGATTTAGCTTACCGATGGATATTCCACACTCGATACATCCTGCATGTTCATGAAACAACAACCTCTCCACACCATCTTCTTTTTGGACATCAATTCTAACCTTTCCCTCTGCTCTCTTAAATGCAGTTTCCACACCTTCTGTCAATCTTCTCTCAATTTTATTCTTGACGCGTAACCGATCTATTATGGCAGAAATATCATGCTGGTAGTATTTATCTAATTTAGGTGTTTCATCATCTAATAAAACTTCTTCTCCATCTACTTCTATTCGATTATATCCCTCTTTTTTCAACTCTGCAAATAATTTTGCGAATGTTCCTTTTTCCTTGATAACAATTGGTGCTACAATGCTGAATCTAGTACCCTCTTCAAACATCATTATTTTCTCTGCAATTTGTTGAGGAGATAATCCAGCGATTTCCTTACCACAATTAGGACAATGTGGAATTCCAATAGACGAATAGAGAATACGTAAATAATCCAAAATTTCAGTTACTGTTCCAACTGTAGATCTAGGATTAGAAGAACCTGTCTTTTGTTCAATACTAATAGCAGGAGATAAACCAGTAATGGATTTTACTCTTGGTTTTTCAAGTTGACCTAGAAATTGTCTAGCATAGCTTGAGAGAGATTCCACAAATCTCCTTTGACCTTCTTTAAATAATGTATCAATGGCCAATGAGCTTTTGCCAGAGCCAGATAAACCAGTGAATACCACAAATCTATCCCTTGGTATTCTAGTGGTTACTTTTTTAAGATTATGTTCCTCTGCTTCCTCAATGAATATCCACTTCAATGGATCGTTTACATCAGGGAGTTCTTTTCGATTTCCGATAGTCAAGAAATAGTCTCATCTCTTTACTTTCACTTATCTCCCACTACCATAAAAGCTTATGATACAGATCATTAAAAGTGAAAATCTACATAAAAAGTATCGGATAATAAATTTTAGCTATTTTTCTCAATAACTAATAGCTGTTTTAATTCCTTTATTTTATCCCTGAATTCAGCAGCTAATTCGAATTCCAAATTATCTGCAGCTTCTTCCATTAATACAGTAAGATCAGAAATTAATCCCTCAATCTCTGAAACTCTCATCTCATCTTTAAGTTCAAGATCAGTAATTCCTTTCGTCGATTTCAACGTCTCTAGTACAGAAAATATACCTTTTACAATCGTCTTGGGTGTGATCCCATGTTTTTTGTTGTATCGGGTTTGCTTTTTTCTCCTTCTATTATTTTCAGAAATCGCTTTCTGCATGCTTTCAGTTATTTTATCACCATACAGAATTACTTTACCCTTCACATTCCTTGCTGCTCTACCCATAATTTGGATAAGACTACGAGCATCTCTAAGAAATCCTTCTTTATCCGCATCTAATATTGCTACTAAACTTACCTCAGGTAAATCAAGTCCCTCTCGCAATAAATTAATCCCAACTAAAATATCAATATCACCCATTCTTAATTCCTTCAATATTTGTACTCGATCGAGAGTATCTATTTCAGAATGCATATATCGCGATCTAAATCCAGCTTGACTTAAATAATCAGATAGATCTTCTGCCATTCGTTTAGTTAAAGTAGTTACTAAAACTCTCTCATTAGCAATAATTCGTTCTTCAACCTCATTCATTAAATCATCAATTTGATTTTCTGTTTGCTTTACTTCAATTACAGGGTCTACTAATCCAGTTGGACGAATTATCTGTTCTGCCACTAATTGAGAATTTGATAATTCATAATTACCTGGAGTAGCACTCATAAATAAGGTTCGTGGCATCCGTTTTTCAAATTCTTCCCATCTTAAAGGTCTATTATCATATGCACTTGGTAAACGGAATCCATAGTTTACTAAATTTAGCTTTCGTGAAAAATCACCTCCATACATACCGTGAATTTGTGGTATAGTCTGATGACTCTCATCTAGAATAAGGAGGAAATCATTTGGAAAATAATCTAATAAGGTATATGGCGGATCACCAGGATTCCTACCATCAAAAAATCGGGAATAATTCTCAATACCCGCACAATAGCCAGCTTGTTCCAATTGCTCTAAATCATAATTTGTTCTCTGAACTAACCGCTCTAAAGCAACTAGATTACCTTGATTCTCCAATTCCAATCGCCTTTCAGCTAATTCGGATCGTATTTCCCTCAAAGCAGCTTCTAAGGTATCTGTTTCAGTTAAATATTGGGTAGCAGGATAAATAGTAATCTCAGATTCGGAATAAATACGATTTCCTGTTACAGGATCAAAAATACTGATAGCTTCGATTTCATCACCATAAAATTCAACTCGAATACCTTGCTCTTGATATATTGGCAGCAATTCTACTCTATCCCCTTTTGCTCTGAATGTTTTTGGTTTTAGATCCATTTCATTTCTAGTATATTGAAGATCAACTAATCTCCGTAAGAACCCATCTCGTTCTATTTCTAATCCTTTTTTAAGAAAAATTGTTTTTCCTTGATATATTGAGGGTAAACCGACATTATAAATGCAGGATACTGATGCGACAACGATTACATCTCTACGTTCAGATAGAGACTTGGTGGTGGAGTTTCGAAGTTTTTCTATTTCTTCATTGATATTAAAATCCTTGTCAATATACAGATCTTTAGTAGGTAAATATGCTTCAGGTTGATAGTAATCATAGAAACTGACAAAATACTCAACGGCATGATTTGGAAATAATTGTTTATACTCTGCGTATAATTGTGCAGCAAGTGTTTTATTAGGTGCCATTATCAAAGTTGGTAAATTAAGTTGTTGAATAACATGTGCCGCAGTAAATGTTTTACCACTACCTGTAACTCCAAGTAAAGTTTGTTTTTTATTACCCCTGATAAATCCATCAACTAACTGTTTGATAGCAGTAGGTTGATCACCCATAGGTGTAAAATCGGTTTTCAGTGTAAATTTATCATATCCTACTTTTTTACCCATTGATGTAGTGGTCACCAAATACTGATTCGATTACTCATATAAGAATTCTTAGGCAGATATCTAAAATAGAAAATTTTACCTTTACTATTTTTAATATAGCAAATTATTTTTTCCAATAACCAAATTATACTATAATCAACCGGATATGCATGATTTTAGCATTTTGGCTGAATCAATAGATTTAAATGAGTACACAGGTGTCTGAACATCCCTGTGACTATATTTTTTATAAATAAAAAGAAGAGAAGAAATGTTACTCTTTGAATCCAAATAACCAAAAGATTGGAATATTATTGTTCAATATGGGTGGACCTGCCACTCTTGAGGACATTAGACCGTTTTATACAAATTATTCAACGATAAGGATATGATCAGGTTACCCTTTTTTATGAAACCATTTCAAAGTGTATTTGCTTATCTCGTTGCAAAATTCAGAACACCAGGAACAACTGAAATGTATAGACAGATTGGAGATGGTAGTCCAATACTAGGAATTACTACAGATCTTGCAAAAAAAATACAAAAAGAAGTTAATGAACTGGGATACCAATCAATAACAACTATTGCTATGAGATATACCTATCCAAGAGTACCTGATGCAGTTGACATACTTAAAAAGGAAAAGATACAACAATTATTATTATTTACACAATATCCACATTATGATAAGGCAACAACTGGATCAAGTTATAATGAATTCTATAAATCTATACAAGGAGACCCCTACTTCAAAGATATGAATATCACACAAATAGATGATTGGGGTGACCAAGACGAGTACATAGACTGGTGGGTAAATGGAATAAGGAATTTAATTAAGAAAAAACAATTATCCAATGTCCAGTTAATATTTACTGTACATGGTATTCCCCAAAATTACGTAAAAAAAGGTTCTAAATACCCTAGTAGAGTAGAAGCCTGTGTTCAGGAAATTTACGAGAGATTAGAAGATATACAAGATAAGTTTACTCATCACCTCTCATATCAAAGCAAAGCAGTACCACTGCCATGGACACAACCATACACCGATGATTTACTTGAAGAACTTGCAGCAGAAGGTCATCATAAAGTTGTAATGGTTCCCTTAGGTTTTGTTTCCAATCATGTAGAAACATTATATGAAATAGATATTTTATACAAAGATTTAGCAGATTCACTTGGGATCAATGAATATTATCGGGTAGAGGTACCTGATGCCAATGATATGTATGCCAAAGATATGGCAAAAATGCTGATCCGATTTATTGGAGGAAATTAATGTGTTTCCATTGTTAGTTCTAACTTGGAGATTACGAAATCTATCACTTACTGATTTTGAGGCAACTATTTCTAGTAATGATGAGTTAAGTAATCTACAAGATAGTACTAATGGTGTATTCTATCTCCATTCATGTCAAAGAACTATTTATTGCTTTGAGATTCCAGAAAATAAAGATACTTTAACATATGTGAATGAGATATTATCACTGTTAAACCAAAATAACACAGCAGAATTACCATATCCTGAGATATTTATTGGAATATATGGATTACAACATCTAGTAGAAACGATATGTGGTATGGATTCTCTCGTCATTGGAGAAACCGAAATACAGGGACAATTCAAACGTTCTTTTGATGAATATACATCATTGATGAATCCATTTCTAAACCGAAGCATTTCGAAAATAATCCAAATAGGTAAAACCATCAGAACCAACTTAATTAAAGACAAACGTATTTCTACCATATCATTTATCAAATCACAAGAAATAGACCGATTTGAACGTGCAGAAAGTATTGGTATTATTGGTACTGGTAAGATGTCACTGGGAATGATTCGATTTTTAAAGAAAGATCATCCAAAATTACACGTATATACCCTGACATCAGATAGAATAAATGAGCAAATACAGGGTATAATTATCCAAGATATCAAAAAAATACAACAACATGACATTATTATAACTGCATCTGATAAAGAAGGATTTCTAACAAGAGATTTTATGGAAACTCATCTAGATAAAAATAATGTATTTATTATTGATCTTGGTATTCCTAGAAATTGTAGTAGTGATCTAAGTGAATTACCACATGTAACAATTAAATTATTAAAAGATTATTTGAATATTGGTGAAAAAGCCTTTAATCAGGAATTAATCCGTTTATCTCCTTCAATATCATCAGAAATTACTAAAGTTATCTTGGATTATCAGAATTCAAATTCTCGTAAGGAATTTTTACCACTAAGAGAAAAAATATTAGATATTTACCATGCTAAAAAGCATGATATCATTACTAGAGATACTATAGATCAGAAATCATTGGATCAGTTAATTAATCAACTTATCCATGTATCTCAGGAACATTGTATTCATAATTTATCAGATGAGGTGTAATTATTAACATAAAAATTGGTAGTAGAAAAAGCAAATTAGCCCTTGCTCAGAGCCATTTAGTAGGAAAGAAAATAAAAGAGCAGCTTGATATAGACCATACTATCATCGAAATTACTTCAATTGGAGATAAAGATCAAACATCACCCCTTAGTTCATTTAGAGGACAGGGAGTGTTTACAAGTAGTTTAGAACAAGCATTACTTGATGGATCCATTGATGTTGCTGTTCACAGTTTGAAAGATCTACCAGTAGTCATCAGAGATGGTTTACAAATCCAAGCTTATATTCAACGTCATAGCGCAGGTGATGTTCTCCTCATTAAAAATGATAAAGTGATTTCTACAGACCCAGTCAAGCTAGTTAGTAATTGTAAAATAGGAACTGGCTCACCAAGAAGACAAAGTCAACTTATTGAATTTGACAATACCATCATTCCACTTGATATTCGGGGAAATATAGATACTAGAATATCGAGACTCAATTTACCTCACATCGACGGTATTGTATTAGCGAAAGCTGTTTTTGAGAGGAGTGAATTTGACATACCTCGAAATATTACCATCATCGATCTTCCTCTATCACATTTTCCCACTACACCAGGACAAGGTGCAATAGCAGTACAGACAAGAGTCAATGAATTGAATCTCTTGAATCAATTAAATCACCAAATTACAAAAGAATGTGTGGAAGCAGAAAGAATGCTACTTCTGGAATTCGGTGGAGGTTGTGAACTATCACTGGGATTAACAATTCAGAATCAAGAAGAAGTAAGTCTTATCGCCAGTAAAACCATCGACAATTGGAACGCATCTATGTTACCAACACTCCAACGATATTACATAACAGCTACTTCAATAAATCAAGTAATTTCAAGGTTCAAATCTTATATCAATAAACCAGAGAATTATATTACTAATGATCGAATAAATAAATTCATTACAATAACTAGATCAATGGAAGATTCTACCGAATATACAGCAAAATTTCAACAAATAGGATTGAAGGTAGATTATCTTCCACTACAGGATTTTCAAATTCGGTATGATATTATTTCAGATTCAGACACAAAACAAAAATGGTTAGATTGTACTTGGGTTGTTATCACCAGTCAACGAGCAATACCCTTTCTTTTCCAGTTACATACTCAATATCAAAGAAAAGGATACTATATTGCCACAGTAGGTAAAAAGACAGCCAGTATTGTTAGGAAGTATAATTTACCAGTACATTTAGTAGCAGATGGTAATATTAAATCACTTCAAGAATATCTAAATACAGCACGTCAAATAAATCCAGGTAAAGTATTATATTTATCAGGCAAAGAAATTACTGCTTTACCTTCTGAAGATAGTATAAGATTGACTTGTTATCAAACAACAGGAAGGAATCTTCCAAAAACAATTAACACGGATTTAATCCTTGTATTTTCACAAAAATCAGCCGAAATACTATCCCAATCCTATAGCCCAAATATTGCTAAAGTTTGGATTGCCATTGGTGAAACTACAGGAGCATACCTAAAAAATTTAAATTATAATACTATCATTGCAACAGAACCGACTCCAGAAGGAGTAATCAAGGCATTGGAGGAAATTCTATGAGACAAAGAAGATTAAGAGCAACTCCCGCAATTCGAGAAAGCCATGTCGAGGTGAGATTTACCAAAGACCAATTGGTTTATCCGTTATTTATTATTGAAAAAGAAAATTATACCAAGGAAATTTCAAGTATGCCTGGAATTTTCCAATTTAGCCCAGATCAGGTAGCAAACGAAGTGGCATATTTAGTTGATAAAGGCATACAAAACTTCATATTATTTGGAATACCAAATACCAAAGATTTTGAAGGTAAGGAAGCAGCAAATCCAAAAGGACCGGTGTGTACTGCAACACGATTACTGAAGGATAATTTTGGTAAAAGTATTACCCTTTACGCAGATGTTTGTCTATGTGAATATACAACACACGGACACTGTGGCATCCCAGATTCAAAAGGAACAATCCAAAATGATTCCTCCTTACCCGTATTAGCTAATGCAGCAGTAGCATATGCAGAGGCAGGTGCTGATTGGGTTGCACCAAGTAATATGATGGATGAGCGAGTGATATCCATTAGAGAACAATTAGACTTAGCAGGATTATCAGATATCAGAATATTAAGTTATGCTGCCAAGTATGCAAGCTCATATTATGGTCCTTTTAGAGATGCAGCAGAAAGCCCTCCTGAATTTGGAGATCGAAAAAGCTATCAAATTGATTTTCGTACAATTCAACAAGGATTAAATGAAATACAAAATGATGAAATGCAAGGAGCAGATG
>Ga0224506_10002692_pt1 | contig 12004 bp, 15 predicted proteins | sample SF_Jan12_sed_USG_2_FD_169108 | JGI IMG/M metagenome (GOLD analysis project Ga0224506, IMG submission 169108) | Sediment microbial communities from San Francisco Bay, California, United States - SF_Jan12_sed_USGS_8_1 | ecosystem: Environmental > Aquatic > Marine > Sediment | place: USA...
GAAATCATAGATAAACGAAGCAAACCGGTCTAGACGGTCTCTGCCATATAGCCTAACAATTATTGGACAGACTGTATAATTTTGAAGGTATGGGTTAGATGCCGGGTTTCGGCCCGGCAGCCGAGGCCCTTTTGTTTCGGCAAAAGGACCCAAAACCATTGACGCCCAGTTCGGCCAAATCGAATCGGGCAGACGCAGGGGATGGGGGCGAACCAACTCGCTATGCTCAAACAAGGCCCGCCAATAATTTAGAAGCGTCCACCCATGGAGCCGAACAGCAGGCGTCCGTCAGGGAGGGCGGAATCTCTTGGGTCAGGTCTAGCAATCACGGAATCCACTTTCGGCTTCACTCAACTATCCCAAAGGGTGACCTTTATCGTGGCATTGCAAGACCTGATAATCATCTAGAAGGCTCCTCGCCTGGGCGGTACAGTTGGGAGACTGGTCAAGTGTCTTTCAACCTTTCCAACCCAAGGAGGAGCCATGACGAAATTGTACGGCGGCATTGATCTGCATGCCAACAACAGTGTGATTGTGCTGGTGGATGAACAAGAGCAGGTCGTGGTTGAAACACGCATCCCGAATGACCTGGAGAAAATTCTCATGCAACTCCGTCCCTATCAACAGACGATCGAGGGCCTCGTGGTGGAATCCACCTATAACTGATATTGGCTGGTCGACGGGCTCATGGAGGCTGGCTACGCCGTTCAGTTAGCCAACACGGCGGCCATTAAACAATACGACGGACTGAAGCATACCAACGATCACAGTGATGCGCGGTGGTTAGCCCAGCTGCTTCGCTTGGGCATTCTCCCGACCGGCTACATCTATCCCAAGGAAGAGCGAGCCGTGCGCGATTTGTTACGCAAGCGCAGCCAGCTGGTTCGCCAGAAGACCAGCAATCTACTGAGCATTCAAAATCTGATGACGCGGAATACGGGGACATCTCTCACGGGCAATCGCATCAAAACGTTGACGGCAGAGCAAGTGCAAGACTTACTCCCGACGGCCGAGTTAACTCTGGCGGTCACCAGCACCCTGGCCATCATGCAATGCCTCGCTGCTCAGATTGCCGAGTTAGAGCACGCGCTCAAGGCTCGCGTCGCCCTGCGCCCGAGCTTTCGACAGTTACGCACGGTGGCGGGGATTGGCCAAACCTTGGCATTAACCATCATGCTCGAAGCCGGCGAGATGCGACGGTTTCCCACCGTCGGCCAGTGGGCGTCCTATTGTCGGTGTGTGAATAGCACCAAACTCAGTAATGGCAAACGCAAAGGCCAGGGCAATACGAAGAATGGCAATAAGTATTTGGCGTGGGCTTTTATCGAAGCCGCGAATTTCGCTGTGCGGTACTACCCCGCCATTCAACGCTTTTATCAACGCAAGAAAGCGAAGACGCATGGGGTGGTGGCCATCAAGGCGGTGGCGCATAAACTTGCGCGCGCTTGCTACTACGTCCTCCGGGATCAAGTGCCGTTCGAACTCGACAAGGCGTTTGCGTAACACTGGGGCTGGTGGAATGAGCTGGAATTGGGGTTGGCCAAACCACGAGATCTGATTAGACTTTCACCAGCCCTCTGTGCTTCCTCACCGCACGAGGGAGGACCCCTGAGCTGCCTCAGGCGTGAGCCACCAAGAGGTTGGAGCCAACTGGCAACCACTGGATCTGTGATCCCCTCGTTTGGATACGCTTGGGTACCAACGGTTTTCTGGGGCCAATGAATGGCCACGGGCAGGAGAGCCTGTGTCTCCACGCCTTGATCCTGATGGGTGACTGGTGCGACTCAGGAAATTGAGTGGACACCGTAACCAGAGAAAACTCGGATGCAGTGAGATGGGGATGCAGCCCAAGGTGAGAAAAAGCAAGAAGAATGAAGAACAGAGTGCCAGGAGACGTGCGCCCACTTGACCGGAGCCTTCTAATGGGTGACCCCAAGACAAAGCCTCGTGTTTCAGGATTGACCTTGCCTATCCTTTCTTCTTTTTGAACCTCGAAAAAACCCCAAATATCAAAGCCATTAAGCCTACAGTAATGGCACCAACGATTCCCTTCTCAATCACTCTGTTCCAATCCATTCCGCGACCACCTGGCGAGCGGGCTGGTGGCTCAGAATTGCTAGCCATAACCGAGTCTGCCCAAGCTTTTGAAGCGTTTCGAGTCCACTCCAAATCTTCTTGGGGTCCACCGCAGACCAGAAGAAGGATTTTACCTGCCACGTTGACGATAGTAACCGTTCCAGAAACAATGATATCTTCCTTTTCTCCTTCCACTTCAACTCCACCATTAAGATACATTGAATACGCAATAGCATTATCTGTTTCATAATGTGGGTCAAGTGGAACCATCTGAGACAGTTGCAATGCTAAATTGACATCAAGCTCTTTACTGACTCGATTGCTTGTTTCTTTCAGTACATTAGAAATCTTCGATTCTACAAGCTTAAGTATTTCTGTATTCTGGCGTTTTATCACGCTTTTGAATTCCGCGAACTCTTTGGAACCTAACACCGTATCTTTAAGCTTTTTATCAACTTTAAGATAAAAGAATCGCTGAAGATGAAGTGGGATTTCACCTGCCATCGCAACCGGAATTTCCGATTCTGGGATGTAGTACGCCAATTGATCGCTCATCGGATCAGCAGCCATTTGTAGGCTCAGTCTGTAAACGGCGTCCATTTGTTCTGTAACTGGCGAGAAGCCATTCGGTGAGGGAATGTTAAGTTGTTTTCCGCCTACATAAAATGTGTCTGCGTAAACTGATTCAGTGAAGATGAGCAGGACTATGATGCTGAGAATGTTCTTCATTCTATGTTCCTGAGGCTAACTAGAAATAAACACCCCCAATGTGGTGATGCTTCACGACTCGAAAATTCCGAAGGGGTAATGGTAAACCTGAAAATAAAAAAACCTCCCCAACCACTTCCGGCCAAGAAAGTTCGTCCCTAAACCACCATACGATGTCTTTTCCTACAGGAGCTGAATAGTACGCCTTTGAGCTTATTTGTGAATCGTTTCCAAAGTAAGGGCTAGAGTCTCACCCCTTCCCCTTCGGCAAGATCCCCTTCTTTTCCATTTCCTTCAGGTGCGCCTTAGACAAATCCAGTAGCAACCTTTTGAGGGACTTTTCCTTCGTAAGCCGAAACGATCAATTCTCTATAAGAGAGACACCATACAAAATTTGGCGAATAAAGGGAATGGCTGGAACTAAGATGGGTAGATCAGAAAAGCAGCTCAATACCTAAAAATTATTCAATCAAGGGAACAAATTTCTTTCTTTGAAAAAAATACCCAGAATGATCATGACTAAAGCTGCAGCCGCTGAGGATGTTTTAATAATTCTTTCAAAAAAATGCTTCATCTCTTCCACGGAGGCATGGCTACCATCTTCCAGGATTTGGGATGCTAAATATCCACTCACTATCTTGTGCACAAACTTGAGATGGCTATTTTTTAATGTCCCCCCAGCTTGTACAAATCCCTCCTCGGAAGGGTCGAGATTTCCTAGCCCAATTTTTACAGCTTCAGTTAAAACATGGGCACCTCCCATATCATTGCGTATTTTCTTTAGTGTTTTTTCCTCCGCTTTTAAAGCCTTGAATTTTTTATCAAATTGATTCTTTTCTTCTGTACTTTGCTTATCAAAGTAATCTTTGAAGGTGGGATTCAATCGAATATCGTCTATTGCTACCCTGATTTCATGAATAGTTCCAATGGAATTCCTTAAAAAATAAATCTTCCTCCATTCTGGAGAAAGCTCATCAAGAATTGGGAGACTTTCACCACTGACTCCCCTCGATTCTAAAATGAAGTCTTCAACCAAAATACAAAGTCTAGCTACCTTAACTGCCAATTCGTCATTTGGCGGAAAATAACGAAGAATGCGAATTGGTGTATATCTAATTCGAGCCATAGGTAAGGGTTCTTATCTTTACTTCCCCTTGGGCAAGATTCCCTTTTTCTCCATTTCCGCTAACCGCACCCTCGCCAAGTCCATTAACCACGGCTGTGGGGAATAGGATTTTCAAAAGGCCTTTTTGCCTGGACCGGAACGTACCAAAGCCCTCCGTGCGGATTCAATCCCCGGACTTCGCGGTCCGACAGGCGAGCGTGGATCGTGCGAGTGGGGGCGGAACAGCCCATTTTGCTTGCATTGGACCAACCGGGCACTCCCGTGGGGGGTGTGGGCTGGGGCCCGGGGCAAGGGGGATCTGTCGGCGCAAAACCTGAACCGGACTTCAGAGGGGGGAGCTTAGGCTGTTTGCAAGAATGCGTCGAAGCGGGCCGGAGCCTTTGGTGGCGCGCGCGTCGGTAAGCCCAGGTGGGCGAGAATCTTGACGATGGTCGAGGGATCTTCGATGGCTGTCAGGATGGTCAACGCCCCGCCGCATTGGGGGCAGGTCAGTCCAGATTCCCCCGAGTTCTTGGCCCAGAGTTCCGCTATGTGAATTGGCGAAATCGCAACATCTGCCCTCGTTTAGCCGCTTTTTCGCTCTCGATTCCCTAAGCCCGACAGATCCCTCGTTTGATTTTTTGAAGTGGTAGAAACACTATATTTGATGTATCATATATGATGTGCATCCTATCCTCTTGAAATTACTCAACAAAAGGAAAGCGTTAGGGCTTAGTCAAGTCGCGTTATCCGCTCGTTCTGGTGTGAGTTTGCCCACTCTACAGAGAATTGAAGCAGGAAAGGCCAACCCTTCACTGTTCACCCTGGAGTTGCTCCTGGCCGCGCTGGATCTTCAATTGTCTTGCCGTGATGTGGCTGTTGATTGGGATGAATTAGCTGCTTATGGTTTGCCTCTGCAACCTCGAGAAATTCGACACGTGCGGAAAACGAGAGAACACTTTTTCATGGCTATGTGTCGGGCCTGCTCTTCGTTCGAACAAGAAGGGCATTTGCCAGACTTTTATCGTAAAAAAGAGGCCCTCATCGGAACGCTACTGGCGGTCAAGCTCCATTATCACGGCTTTTACCAAGAGCTTTGTGCCAAGTGCCCGATGGTTGAGCGTGTACTGCCGACGGTGATCGAGGGTCAGCATATTAAATTGAAGCGCTTGGCTCTGGCTCAAATCAGCACATTCTTATGAGCGCGATTTCGAAAAAACTCCTTGATCAGTTCTTTGAGCTGGCATCAGAGAAACTCTCCGGTGATTGGATTGTGCTGGGTGGCTCCGTTTTGCCGTATCTGGGTCGGCCTATCCGTGCCACCATTGATATTGATCTCGCCACCACCTCACTGCGAGCGGGCGAATGGCAACTTGAATTGATGGAGATTGCTGAGTCGTTGTCTTTACCTAGTGAAGCGGTCAATACGGCCGCCGAGTTCTTTGTGCGAAAGATCCCTGGGTTTGAGGGCAACCTCGTCCGCATGTATTCGAAAGGCGATTTCCATGTCTCTCGTCCCAATGTGAATCTTTTCATTCAATTGAAGCTCCCGAGACTTTCTGAATCTGATCTGGAAGACACCCTCGAGTTTCTGCGGTTTGCCGGAGAAATCGAAGAACCTATTGATGTGAGTTTTTTAGAAACGTTGCTCTTGAACGAATTGAAGAAAGGCGATCACCGCATGCATCGCTTGAAGCGGCTGCTTGAGGCCTTGTCGGCCGTGTGACTTGAATTTCAGGGATTTTCTAGCGATCCAATCACTGCTCGTGAACATTCTCCTTTATGATCCGGTAACATTGCGGGCTTGTTTGTTGATTATCCACCCTTCTGTTGCTTCATTGGTCATTCTCCTTTACTCGCGATGGTCTTATCTCATGGCGAATGGTGAATAAATACTCCTTGAATTTCCTAGCTTTCAGCGAGAATTTTTTAAACATCCCGACTCTCGAAGCCTCTGTGGAAAACAATGCCAGTGAATTTCAAGGCACCATCTCTTTGGGTTCCCACCTAATCCATGCAGTCCTCTCACCTCTTTTCAGGCAAGTAGCACTCCATGGGGGGGCATGGTATGGTTTGCCACGAGGGAAAGTTGGAAAAACCCACCAGCGGTGTTCTGGCTATGTGGGCCTGCCCAGGTACTGCACAGACGCTTCGCGCATCAAAAGGTCTGCGGCCTTGCTGGATGAGTGTTTTGATTATTCCCTCCGGCTCTGACATGAATTCATTCTAGGGCCTCCACAGGTCTCTTGTGCGAAATATTCAACTGGTCCACGGGTATAGCACATGGATGAACGTGATAAAACGCTCAACGGAATTGGGGCGGCGTTTCTATCTATTTTGCCGGGCATGGGGCATCTCTATTTAGGTGCGAAACGGGCGCATGTCTTTCTGGTCTGTGGCGTCGCCTTACTGGTGGTGGCGAAGTTTTTCTGGCCTATGGGCTGGTTGTTTTATATTCAACTCGCCATTTTTTCCGGGGTCGATGCGTTTTCTTTTGGGAAACGTGGACGAGGACTCTTTTAACTGAAACTGTAGGGAAATGGTCGTGGCCAGGATATGAAAATGTACCATCAATGGATCGTGATTGCGGTGAGTGTTCTGGGCCTGTGCACGGTCTTGCCAGTTGACGTTCGTTCTGAAGCGCGAGGGCTTGAATTGTATGTTACGGATGCACTCACCTTTCCGGGTAAGGCGGTGTTCCTCCAAGCACGTCTGACGGAAGAGGGACCCGAAGGCGAACAGGGCTTGCCTGATGAGCCAGTGGAATTTTTTCTTCAAGGACGTGCGTTGGGGAAGGCCAACACGGATGCACAGGGATGGGCGAAATTGGAGTTTGCTCCAAAAATGCGGGGAAATTTAGCCCTGCGTGCGCGGTGGGCGACGGCGGCCAAGGCGGATGTCGTTGAAGGCACGGGGGTTGTGTTGTCTTGGGAGCGGCGGCGACCACTTTTGCTCGTGGATTTGGCTGTACTGGTCGAAGGGGAATTGGAAACCGAGCCGCCGCCACCGGAACTGTTTCCAGATCCTGGATTGGTCCTTGGTAAACCCTCGGAGGCGGCTCCGGCGGAATTAAAAAAGCTTGCGGAGTTTTACTATAATCTGGTGTACGTCGATCGGACGGGCAAAGGCCGGTTAGAGGCCATTCAAGTGTGGCTTCGCACGCAACAATTTCCTCCAGGGATGATTCGGACCCTTCCCAAAACGGACATCGCGTTGGATGAGCTCTTAGAGGGGCTTCAACACGAAGGTTGGGAAAACGTCAGCGGAGGGATTGGGCGAACTGCAGACTTCGCTGAAGTCTTGGGCAAAAACCGTTTGAAGGCGATTATTCTGCCCCTTCCCGGTCATGACGAACGATTCCCTCGACGAGCGATTGTCTTGAACGATTGGTCGCGGGTCCGTCGGCATCTCTAATTTCACAGAGTCGTATGGCACAGAAAACATCAATCAAAGCAGCCAAACCTAAAACACGATTTGTGTGCCAGGAATGTGGGTTCCAGGGAGTTCGCTGGAGTGGCCGGTGTCCCGAATGTGCCGAATGGAACTCCTTGCGAGAGGAAGTGCAGCGAGAGGCCTCGGCCATGAAGCAACGCACGGTGGCGAGTGGCACACCGGAAGCCGTGCCCATTGGCGACATTGTCCAGACAGAGGAATTTCGCCTGCAGTCGGGCATTGAAGAACTGAATCGTGTGTTAGGTGGTGGCGTGGTGCCGGGGTCGGTGGTGCTCATTGGCGGAGATCCAGGTATCGGGAAAACGACTCTCTTGCTTCAAGCACTCAACTCGTTGGAAAAGACTGGAGAAATCGGGTTGTATGTCTCCGGCGAAGAATCTCCACAGCAAATTAAAATGCGAGCCGATCGGTTGGGCATTCATTCCCCCAATTTGTATGTGGTTGCCGCGACCTCGCTCGAAGAAATTTTTCGAGTGGCGGAAACGGTGAATCCTCGTGTCATGGTGGTCGACTCCATTCAAACCGTCTTCACGAGTGAGCTGACGTCTGCACCAGGTAGCGTCAGTCAGGTTCAGGAAATTGGCTGTCAATTGATGTGGTATGCCAAGCGAACGAATGTGCCGGTCTTCATTATCGGACATGTGACCAAAGAAGGCGTGATTGCGGGACCCCGTCTGTTAGAACATATTGTGGATACGGTCTTGTATCTTGAAGGGGATAAAGGACAAAGCTATCGAATTCTTCGTGCCGTCAAGAATCGATTTGGAGCGACCAATGAGATCGGGGTGTTTGAAATGAAGGATGAAGGGTTGACGGAGGTGGATAATCCTTCAGCGATGTTCTTGACCGGACGAATCGGGACCAGCGCCGGGTCGGTGGTCGTCTCCAGCGTCGAAGGGTCACGTCCTTTATTGGTCGAATTGCAGGCGTTGGTGGCCGAAACCACCTATCCCATGCCCAAGCGGATGGCAAAGGGTGTGGAAGGCAATCGGGTGGCCCTCTTGTTGGCGGTGATGGAAAAACGGCTGGGCCTTCATTTCACGGGGCATGATGTATATGTCAATGTGGTAGGCGGATTGCGAATCGATGAGCCCACGGTGGATGTCGGAATCGTCTGTGCGGTGTTGTCCAGTTTTCGTGATAGTGGGTTAGATCCCCGGCTCGCCGTAATGGGGGAAGTCGGCCTGGGTGGAGAAGTACGGCCGGTGCAGCATGCTGACCTTCGAATTCGAGAAGCCATGAAATTAGGCTTTACGAGGTGTGTGGTGCCTGCCGCCAACCTCGATCAATGGAAGCCGCTCGAAGGCATTGACGTGATAGGTGTGCAGGAGCTTGGTGAAATTTGGGATGTGGTATCGTCTCCCGTGGCTTAACATGAAGATCTTTCCCGTTACCCATCTTCGCCAATATTTTTGGATTCTTCATGTTGTCTGTCTGGTCGTGCCTTTTTTATTAGGCGGTTGTGCCGGTCTGGGTCAAGGGTCGTTTACCGCGGTCCCCCCTGATCAAAGTCAGCATGTCCTTGAGGCGTTGAGTCACAAAGAAACCAGCATTCGGACGCTGAAAGGCTTATTCCAAGCCGCCATCTCAGGTTCAGGCATTCCCTTTTCACAACGGTTTAATGGGGTGATGTCCTATGCCAATCCCGATACGGTTCATATGCGGGGGTTTTTGCGGTTTGGTGTGCCCATGATGGATTTTCATCGAGAAGGAAATGCTTACGAACTCTATTTTCCTGCCGAGAATGAAGTCATTACCGGCCAGGTTGAGGGAGGGGCGGAGCAGACACGATGGGATCAAACGGTTCAATTAAGTGTTCGGGCGCTGGATGCTGTCTTAGGGAAGATTGCCGGGTTATCGACCGGGGAAGTTCATGTCTTCAAAGGTGAGACGCAGTATCGACTGGATATGGTGACGGTCTTGAATCGCGGGACGACCACTGAAGAAAATTTTCTGGTTCGGTCATGGGTTGACGCCCAAACGTTTGAATTGACCAGCATTGAATATCGAAGTTCCGATGATGACGTCGTGGTTTCCGTTGAGTGCGAAGATTATCGTGAGGTCAACCTTCCCGCTGTTTCCGGACAAGGCCCCATTCGATTGCCTTTTGTTGTGAAGGCGACGGATCATCGTTCAAGCGGGGGCTCGATCACACTCAATTTTCAAGAATTTATTCTGAATGCTGTGTAGCGCATGTTTGGTTCGGGATTCATCCATAGCGATGAAGGGCGAGCCCCACTGAATTGCTTATGATTTTTTTAGCCATTGAAACAGCGACCTCCCGCCAGAGTCTAGCCATTTTTCAGGACCAGGCCCTGCTGGGATATGTGGAATGTGAAGGTCATCGGTCGTTGACCCCACAATTGATTCCGGCCATTCATGAGCTCCTTGAGAAGGTCTCACTCAACGTCGCCAATCTTCAGGGCTTGGTCCTGTCTATCGGCCCTGGGACGTTTACGGGTTTACGGGTTGGTCTGGCCACGATGACGGCTTTTCGGCTCGCCTTAGGGATTCCGTTGGTTGGGGTTTCGACGTTGGAGGGGTTGGCGTGGAATCTGCCACAGGCCGATTTACCGATTGTTAGTACCGTGGCGATTCGTCCCGGCATGGTGTATTGGGGCCTGTTTCGATGGCAGCAGGAGAGCTTGGTTTGTCTGAAGCCTGATCAAATTGGAAATATCTCTGAAGTGTGTGCGAGCCTTTCTGAGCCCACGATAGTGTTGGGTGATGGTTGGATCCGTCATAAGGAAAGTCTTGATCAATCCAACCGTTCGATAGTTGAGGGGCCTTCTGAGGCCATCTGGCCATCAGCGAAGGGAATTGGTCGTGCAGGACGAGTGTTATTGGAGCAGGGGCAATGCCTAGCTGAAGGCTGTAGCCCTCGATATATTCAACCGTCCTATGCGAAAATCCCTACGCCTTCGGCTTCCCTGCAAAATCTCTCCAAGTGATGTGTCGCCCGTGAACGCTGATCCTCAAGAAACGCCAGAGTCAGGGGAACGACAGCTTCATAGCCCGCAGAGGCCCTCCGTCCATCGCTGGCCCATGCATCGCGCCACACTTGAACATCTTGACGCATTAGTGACCTTGGAAGAGGCCTGTTTCTCTATGCCATGGTCCAGGAAAAATTTTGAAGCGGAATTGGTCGGGAATCAGTTCAGCCGGATTCTGATGATCCCTCATCCGGACCATGGGCCGAAAGTTCAAGCGATTGGTTATATTTGTGTGTGGATTATTTTTGAGGAACTTCGCTTTTTAAATGTAGCGGTTCATCCGGATTTTCGGCGTCAGGGATTGGCGCGGCAGTTACTTGGTGAAGCCCTCCGTCTTGGCACTGAAGCCGGTTGTTGCCGCGGTATGCTTGAGGTTAGAGAAACGAATGCTGCCGCAAAAAAACTCTATGAATCCTTTCATTTTCACGCCTACGCGACTCGAAAATCCTACTATACGAACCCGACCGAGGATGCTATCCTTATGACCGTAGAATCGCTGTCCACGCCACATAGAGAAAGGAGGGACGGGCGCGGAGACCCAAGAATCCATCACTCATCAATTCACACAGTTTCATGATGAACCAGGTGAAAGGAGGGTACCCCATGGTGACTGAGGAACATATTGCGGAGAGTTTACGGACATCGAATGAGGAGTATCGGACGCTAGAAGAATCTCATCACCGGTTAGACGCGGAATTGCAACAATTGTTGAAACATCATGTCTTGACGCCCCAGGAAGAAGTGCTCAAAAAACAACTTCAAATAGAAAAACTTGCGAAGAAGGATCGAATGGCCGCATTGGTTCGAGATTATCGGGCCACCCTAGAGCAAGCGGGTACGACCCGGTAGCGGTTCGCTCCTGCTCCGTCACGTTATTCCAATCTGCATATGGCTGCTTTTTCTCCAACCATGGCCATGAATAGGGTGGTGCATCCGCTCCAGCGCCACATCAAGGAAATCAAACGACGTTTGATCGTGGTCGGGGCCACGATTCTCGTGTTTTTTATCGTGGCCTTTTCCTATTCAGGGATCTTGATTGATTGGTTTAAACGGCCATTTAAAGACGATCTGATTTTTTATGCGCCAGCCGAAGCGCTCTTTGCCTCAATAAAAATTGCCTTTTTAGCGGCCGTGGTTCTCAGTGTGCCCATGATTCTCTATCAGTTTTGGAAATTTATTGAGCCAGCTCTCTTGAAACAAGAGCAACGGTGGGCGGTCCCGCTCTTTTTCCTCGGGTTGGGATTTTTTCTGTTGGGATTGACGTTTTGCAATCTCATTATCCTGCCCCTTGTGATTAATTTCTTTGTGACCTTTGGCATGGATCGAGCCATTACACCTGAATTGGCTGTGGGTACGTATGTCGATTTCAATGTCAAATTTCTGTTGGCTTTTGGTTTTGCATTTGAGATCCCGCTTGTGCTGTCTTTGCTGGCAAGGATTGGGGTGGTTCAGGCACCCATGCTCATCCAGTATCGGAAGCATGCCGCGATGGTTGCCTTGATCTTATCAGCTGTGGTCACGCCTGATGCGACCTTGTTCACCATGTTATTGATGGCCGTTCCGTTAATCATTCTGTATGAAATCGGCATATGGGGAGCGAAGATGTTTGGCCGCCCTCCCCAAGCTGTGCCCAAGGAACCGCATGATGGGGAAGGTGTTGAGGAATCAG
>Ga0224506_10002693_pt1 | contig 12002 bp, 12 predicted proteins | sample SF_Jan12_sed_USG_2_FD_169108 | JGI IMG/M metagenome (GOLD analysis project Ga0224506, IMG submission 169108) | Sediment microbial communities from San Francisco Bay, California, United States - SF_Jan12_sed_USGS_8_1 | ecosystem: Environmental > Aquatic > Marine > Sediment | place: USA...
TGTTTAATGCTCAGGTGGCAGGTGGCACATAACCAACGGGTTGTTCTGCCCCTGAGCCAAAGAAATGCGCTTCCAGTTGCTCAGCAAGATATTTGCGGGCTTTGGCGTCTGATAGATTTAAACGGTTTTCATTAACCAACATGGTTTGTAGTTGCATCCAATCCTGCCAAGCTTGTTTTGAGACATTCTCAAAAATACGTTTACCTAATTCCCCGGGATAAGTTTGAAAATCCAATCCCTCGGCTTCACGCCCAAGTTTGATGCAGTAAATCATTCTTGCCATTTATTATTCTCCAAAGTCGATCAATGAAATAGGGCGTTATTATGTCGATTTCATCTCAAGGAGTAAACTCCTTGTTCGATTACTTGTTTAAATCTTTGATATAAACCTTAGATCGTCGTTGGTAATTATATAAATCCTGTTTTTCTTTGGGTAATTCAGACAGTGTTGTTTCGGTAAAGCCATGCTCAATAAACCAATGGGTGGCATGTGTTGTTAGCACAAACAGTTGCTTGATACCTTGTGAGACGGCCTGGTTTTCTATGTGTTTGAGCAATTTGTCGCCGTGTCCAGCATTACGGTGGTCGGGATGCACAGCCAGACAAGCCAGTTCACAAACATCCTTGTTGGGGAAAGGATAGAGTGCAGCGCAACCAAAGGTAATGCCGTCATGTTCAAGAATGATGAAACGGTCAATCTCTATTTCAAGTAATTCACGTTTACGCTTGACCAGTACACCTTCAGCTTCCAGCGGCTCGATGATTTGTAGGATGCTTCCTACATCTTCAATTTTGGCCTTTCTTAATGTTTGTAGTGTTTCTTGCGATACCATGCAGCCAATGCCATGGTGTGTAAATAATTCTTGTAAGATGGCGCCATCTGCATTGCGGTTTATGAGGTGAGTACGTGTGACGCTGGATTCACAGGCTTTGATTGCACATCCAAGAAATTCCTTAGTTTCATGGGGCAGTTGGTTTGACTGGTCGTCTAATACTGTCTGACAATCAACTACGGTTAATTCGCGTGGTAATTTATAGGTGTTTTTTGTGGATGATTTTGTTGTGCCAGGGGTATCCAAAAGAAAAATGAGTTTCTCGGCATTAAGGGCAATCGCTATTTCTGTGGCAACATTTTTGAATGTGAGGTTAAAAATCTCTCCCGTTGGGGAATAGCCTAAGGGCGACACCAGCACCACCTCACCTTGTTGTAAATGGGTATGAATAGCGTGTGCATTGATTTTGCGTACTTTCCCTGTGTGCATTAAATCAACACCGTTAATCACGCCAACAGGGCAGGCAGTAACAAAATTGCCGCTAGCAACAGTAATCGAGGCATTGGCCATGGGTGAATTGGGTAAGCCCATAGAAAGCAGCGCCTCGATTTCAAGGTGAATGCGTCCTACTGATTCTTTGATGCATTGTAGTGTGATTGAGTCGGTAACACGCATACCCATAACAGATTGGCTCGAAAGATTGTTTGCATCCAGTTTTTGTTGGATTTGTGGGCGTGCGCCATGAACTAAAACCAAGCGTATGCCAAGGCTAGCCAGTAAATTGATGTCATGAATGAAATCGACAAATTTGTTACCGGTAACCATTTCGCCGCTAAACCCAATGACAAAAGTTTTTCCCCTAAACGCATTAACATACGGTGCAACTGTGCGAAGCCAGGAAACGAACTGATTGTTTGAATTGATTTGGTCCATAATATAGGAGCTAAAAATCACCCCAAAGTGTTTGTATGGCAGAGATCGCGGCCAATGCAGCACTTTCGGTACGAAGTATACGGTTGCCTAAACGTATGGGAATAAAACCGACATGTGAAACAATTTCCTCTTCTTCCGACGTAAAACCACCTTCTGGCCCAATAATAACCGTTATATTGGTATCGGCAGAAGGTTTGGAAAGATTACCTAACGTTTTGTTGGCAGTAGGAGAGAGCATAAGGCCAAGCTGCTGAGGAACAGCACTGTTCTTTTTTTCACTTAACCATTGCGGTAGTGGTATTAAAGGAGAGATCTGAGGCAGATGATTTCTACCACATTGTTCGCAAGCAGAAATAATTGTTTTTTCCCAGTGTTGTAGCCTTTTGGCTGCGCGCTCCGTGGAAAGGCGGACAACACTACGGGATGTGTCAATGGGCTGGATGCGTGTGGCACCAAGCTCCACAGCTTTTTGTATAATCCAATCCATCTTTTCATTGCTGCAGATTGCTTGGGCTAATTCAATGTTTAGCGGTGGCTCACAGTCAACATCATGATGTTGATCAACAAAAATTTTTGTAACTGTCTTAGTAATATTGGTAATATGTGCAGAGAACTCACCTCCATTTCCATTAAATAAGTTTACTTTGTCATTAGCTCTTAGTCGTAAAACACGTGTGGCGTGATGTCGGGAATCAATGGGTAATTCAATGGTTTCCCCAGGGGTTATTGCTTTATTAAGATAAAAACGGGGCGGCATGATAGGGTCAGAGGTGAACGTGAAACGATTGTAAATAAACTTCTCATGATAATATAACACGACAATAAATGAGCATTGATTCGCAATTATCCTTATCTTTTAACAAAGATAAACGAAATGTGCGCGCGTATCTAAAGAATCATTATTTTTTAATATTATCAGTGAGGGGAAATAAGTATGGCAAGTCTTGAAACACCTGTTTGTGATTTTGGTTGGAAAGCGGTTGATTTTGATCTGTTAGGCGTTGATGGAAAACGTCATAATTTAGCATCAGCAAAAGGAGAAAATGGATTGCTGGTCATGTTTATTTGTAATCATTGTCCTTACGTGAAGTCGGTGCAGGATCGTATTGTCCGAGATATCAATGAATTGAATCAGTATGGTATAAATGCTATTGCCATTATGTCCAATGATCCTGCTGATTATCCGGAAGACTCGTTTGAGAATATGGCGCTCATAGCAAAGCAAATGAACTATCCTTTTCCCTATGTATGGGATGAGACGCAAGATATAGCTAAGAAATATGGTGCTGTATGTACACCGGATTTCTTCGGTTTTAATAGTCAGTTAGAATTGCAATATCGTGGACGGCTGGACGCTTCCCGGAAAGAAGCTGCGCCGGTAGATGTGCGTCGTGATTTGTTTGAAGGTATGTTGCAAGTAGCGAAGACGGGGCATGGTCCAGCAGAACAGATTCCTAGTATGGGGTGTTCGATCAAGTGGCGCACGGCATAACATTTCTAGATGAAGTTATCGCTGCTGTTAGAGCAGTTGCAGAGCAAGAAATTATGCCACGTTATTTGCTGGTGGATCGGCAATTGAAAGAAGATGGAAGCTTTTGTACAGAGGCTGATATTGCAGCCCAGAAAGCTTTAGCGAGTAAATTGCAAGAGATTTGTCCTGATGCGGTAATAATGGGTGAAGAAATGACCCAGCAAGAGCAGGTAGAACAGTGGGCAAAGGGTGATGCTGGGCTGTGGAGTATCGATCCAATTGATGGCACATCAAATTTCCTCAATGGTTTGCCTTATTTTGCAGTATCTGTTGCATTTATGCAGCAAGGAAGAAGCACTCTAGGTGTGATCTATAATCCTGTGGCGGATGAAATGTTCTATGCTGTGAAAGGTGGCGGGGCTTTTCTGAATGGCAAAGCATTGCCGCTTAAAAAGCATGTGCCTATATTACCCAATGCAATGGCAAATGTTGATTTAAAACGCTTAGATCAGAAACTATCTGAACATGTAGCCGCATATCCGCCTTATGCTTCCCAAAGAAATTATGGTGCTTGTACGCTTGAGTGGTGTTATACCGCTGCAGGCTATTTTGATTTATACCTACATGGTGGGCAAAAACCCTGGGATTATGCGGCTGGTTCTTTAATTCTTGAAGAGGCAGGTGGGCAGATGTGTTGTCTGAATCATGATGATTATTGGGCTGGCTCACTTTGGCAGCGCTCAGTAATCGCAGCATTGGATCCTGGTTTGTTTGAACAATGGCGGGATTGGGTACGGTCTCATCAATAAAACTTATCATTTATAAAAATGATAGTGTCAACATAGTGTAAGGTTAAATTTAATTGAAAATCATCATACTAGGCGCTGGGCAGGTTGGGTCTTCAGTTGCAGAAAGCTTGGTTAGTGAAGCTAATGATATAACAATGGTGGATGTTGACCCTGAACGCCTGGCATTGTTGCAAGACCGTTTGGATCTACGTACGGTGGTGGGTAATGCTTCTCACCCCTCAGTTTTGGTCGGTGCAGGTGCAGAAGATGCCGACATGGTTTTGGCCGTTACAGCGCAAGATGAAACCAATCTAGTCGCTTGTAAACTAGCTGCCACAATGTTTAATACGCCAACGAAAATTGCAAGGATACGGTCTTCAGAATATTTGGCTCACCCAGAGATTTTTTCAACGGTTAATTTTTCTGTGGATTTTGCTATCTGCCCAGAGCAAATTCTCACTGAATATATTGAAAATTTAGTTGAGTTTCCAGAGGCATTACAAGTGCTAGATTTTGCTGCAGGTAAAGTGAGTCTGGTAGCTGTGCGTGCGTTAAATGGTGGCCCATTAGTTGGGCAACAACTGCAAGAATTACGTAAGCATGTACCTAATGTTGAAACACGAGTAGCTGCTATTTTCCGTAAAAACAGCCCTATTATTCCCGAAGGTGATACTGTTATTGAAGTGGAAGATGAAGTGTTTTTTATTGCTGCAGCGGAAGATATTCGCGCAGTTATGCGTGAGTTACGAAAGATGGATGAGCCTGTTAAACGTGTAATGATTGCTGGTGGTGGAAAAATTGGCAGGCGTTTGGGTGTATGTTTGGAGAAAGATTATCAAGTAAGAATCATTGAGCATAACTATAAGGCCAGCGAACGCCTGGCAGCTGAGCTACAAAATACTTTGGTGTTACATGGTGATGCCACAGATGAGAATTTGCTAGAAAGCGAGAACATTGCTGAGATGGATATGTTTTGTGCCCTCACTAATGATGATGAGAATAATATTATGTCAGCACTTTTAGCAAAGCGGATGGGCGCTCATAAAGTGATTGCATTAATTAATCGTCGTGCTTACGTTGATTTGGTGCAAAGTGGCGGTATTGATATTGCGATTTCTCCCGCACAGGTGACGATTGGCTCATTACTTGCTTATGTTCGTCATGGCGATGTCGCAGCGGTGCATAGTCTGCGTAGGGGCGCTGCTGAAGCATTGGAGCTAGTAGCGCATGGTGATGCGAGATCATCCAATGTAGTAGGGCGGAAGGTGGAAGAAATCCAGTTGCCTAAGGGTGCAACAATAGGTGCTATTGTACGTGGAATGCCAGTGACTAAAGGACTATTCGGAGAAACGCTTGGAGAAGATGAAGTAGAGCACAATGAATCTTCCAATGCGCAAGTCATTATTGCGCATCACGATACCGTAATTGAGTCAGAAGATCACGTCATTCTATTTGTGGTTAACAGGAAAATGATTCGTGAAGTGGAAAAGCTGTTTCAAGTTAACGTAGGTTTTCTGTAAATTAATAATTGAATGAACAGATTTCTTGCTGTTGTCAATGTACTTGGCAAAATGATTCTGGTATTTGGGTTCACGATGCTGGTTCCACTTGGACTTGCGTTCTGGACTAATGATGGTGCGCGTTTGATATTCCAAGAATCTATATTGATTACAGTCAGCTGTGGTTTGTTCATGTGGTTGGCGACCTACCGTTATAAACGCGAATTACAGACTCGAGATGGATTTTTGCTGGTTGTCTTGGTGTGGTCAGTATTGCCGGCTTTTGCCATGTTGCCTTTGTTATTCTATTTGCCAGAATTGAATATTAGCATGGCGTATTTTGAAGCTGTTTCGGGTTTGACTGCCACGGGTGGTACGGTGTTAACAGGTTTGGATATGTTGCCGCTATCCATCAATTTGTGGCGGGGTGAAATGGTGTGGTTAGGTGGAATGGGCTTAATCGTTTTAGCAGTAGCCATCCTACCGTTATTAGGTGTTGGTGGTCGTCAAATGCTCAAAGCAGAGACACCAGGCCCCATGAAAGAGAACAAACTGACCCCAAGAATTGCTGAAACTGCGAAAGGATTGTGGTTAGTGTATACCAGTCTAACATTGGCTTGTATGGCAGCTTATAAGTGGGCTGGTATGAGTTGGTTTGATGCTGTTATGCATGCATTTACAACGCTAGGTTTGGGTGGTTTTTCATCACATGATGCTAGCTATGGTTATTGGGATTCGCCATTAATTGAATCAGTAGCTATTATATTTATGTTGATTGCGGGCATAAATTTTGCGACGCATTTTCTGGTCTGGCGGGCAAAAAGTTTGGCATCTTATCGTTCTGATCCAGAAGTGGGTTTGTTTGTAGTATTTGTATTGGCAAGTTGTGTAGGTTTTGCTGCTTATTTGTGGCTAGTTGGTGTTTACGCAGACCCGTTGATTGCTCTACGCTACGCCAGTTTCAATATTGTTTCAATCGCAACGACAACAGGTTATAGCAGTACTGATTACAGCCTGTGGCCAGTTTTCATTCCGTTGTGGATGCTGTTTCTATCTGGGTTCTGCACATCGTCTGGTTCGACGGGTGGTGGTATAAAAATGATTCGTGCCAGAATTTTATATCAGCAAGTGTACCGGGAGATGATAACGATCATGCATCCTAGTGCAGTAACACCGGCCAGATTAGGACGTGGAGTGTTGTCAAATCGTATTATTTTTGCTGTTTTGGTGTTCATGTTTGTCTATGTTGTAAGTATAGTATTTATGACATTAATCTTAACCTTAAGTGGGTTGGATGTGATTACAGCTTTCTCTGCTGCAGTTGCTTGTATTAATAATCTAGGGCCGGGGCTCGGTCAAGTAGGTCCGGCAACAACTTACGCATCATTAACTGATTTCCAAACATGGGTGTGTAGTTTTGCGATGTTGCTGGGAAGATTGGAGTTTTTTACGCTACTGATTGTATTTACGCCAGCATTCTGGCGTAAATAAAGCTAGGACTGATATCACTTATAAGTTTATTATGCAAAAAAAGAAACCAAAGCAACAATTTACTTTTTTTATGTAAAAGAATCACAATCATTCATTTATGGAGCAAGAAACTGATTTGACAATATAACCAAGGAGCGTTTGTGGATAATTCAAATGGACTGAGTGGTAAAAAAATCATGGTTATCGATGATAGCAATACTATTCGGCGCAGTGCTGAGATATTTCTAGAATCGTCGGGTTGTGAGGTTATATTGGCGACAGATGGATTCGACGCCATGTCAAAGATAATAGATAATCAGCCAGATATTATATTCGTTGATATTGTTATGCCACGCTTAGATGGTTATCAAACATGTATGTTAATTAAGAAGAATTTACATTTTCAGTCCACTCCAGTAGTTATGTTATCAAGTAAGAGCGGATTATTTGATAAAGCGCGTGGCAAAATGGCGGGATCTGATGAATATCTTACTAAACCATTTACGAAAGAAGAATTATTGAGCGTGATCCAGAAATTTACATTGCAGCTAAGCCCGGCAAATTAATGTACGTAGACGATGCGGGTAATTATGCGTTCCTTTTTCCATAAGAATATTATTTTTGTTATGAAGCGAGATGATTAATTTAGTTGTTACAAACAAAGGTAAAACTGTTATTTGTAGGGAGAATCCTTACAGATGTAGTGGAAATTTTATGACAAATGACTTGACTTTAATGGTCAAGGTCGACTAGCCTGGCGAGTGTGGCGAATTTAAGCTATATGTTAAGGTTGTATTTTAGATTTTATTAGCCACCGAAATTGCAGTACTAATTAATTAGTATTAGAAGTACCTGAAGTATAAGAAATATAAAAGGAAGTATAAGTAAGTATTTTAGAATGAGAAGTGGTTTTTGATTAACAAGCAAGGAGGAATAAACATGGCAACAACAATGAAAGCATCAAGCGCTAGTTCCAGTGCTGACTACGACATGTCGTTGTGGTACGACTCCAAGTACTACAAGCTAGGCATGGGCACCATGCTAGCGGTAGCGATATTTTGGATTTGGTATCAGCGTACATTTGCATATTCACATGGCATGGACTCAATGGAGCCGGAATTTGAGCGCGTGTGGATGGGACTATGGCGTGTACACATGACCCTAATGCCGCTATTTGCGTTAGTAACCTGGGGTTGGATCTTAAAGACCCGTGACACCAAGGCACAGTTAGACAACCTTGATCCTAAGTTAGAGATTAAGCGTTATTTCTACTGGATGATGTGGTTAGGTGTTTACCTGTTTGGTGTTTATTGGGGCGGCAGCTTCTTCACCGAGCAAGATGCCTCATGGCACCAAGTGATTATTCGTGACACCAGTTTCACACCAAGTCACGTAGTGGTATTTTATGGTTCATTCCCGATGTACATTGTATGTGGCGTAGCTGCTTACCTGTACGCGATGACTCGTCTACCATTATATAGCCGTGGTACATCATTCCCATTAGTTATGGCGATTGCTGGCCCATTAATGATTCTGCCAAACGTTGGTTTGAACGAGTGGGGTCATGCATTCTGGTTCATGGAAGAACTGTTTAGTGCACCACTGCACTGGGGCTTTGTGATTCTGGGCTGGGCTGGTTTATTCTCAGGTGGTATTGCAGCACAGATTATCACCCGTTACTCCAACCTGACAGACGTTATTTGGAATAACCAAAGCAAAGACATTCTCAATAACCGGATTGTTCCTTAATCTGAGCTATATTCCTCACTTTGGCTCATTGAGTCGAAGTGAGGAAGAGAAGAAGCTAGCATACTGCTGAAGGATAGGCAGTAGTGCGGCACAAAGAAAACGGCAATAAGATAGTAAAGGAATCGTCATGTTTTTAAATTTAATATCACACGAAACAAACGAAGGGAGAGTCTAGTGAGCAGAACAGACGAAATTATAGCAGCGGCAAAGATGCCGCCAGAAGCAGTCAGGATGTCTAGATACATTGATGCGGTTTATTTTCCAATTCTATGTATTTTATTGGTAGGAACCTTCCACATGCATTTTATGCTACTGGCAGGTGACTGGGATTTTTGGCTTGACTGGAAAGACCGTCAATGGTGGCCGGTTGTAACCCCGATTGTAGGTGTTATGTATTGTTCAGCCCTGATGTATTATTTATGGGTTAACTACCGCTTACCATTTGGTGCGACCTTATGTATTGTTTGCCTATTAATAGGTGAATGGTTAACCCGTTATTGGGGTTTTTACTGGTGGTCACACTACCCGATCAACTTTGTATTACCATCGACCATGATACCTGGTGCGCTGATGCTTGATACGATATTGTTATTAACCCGCAACTGGTTGATCACAGCATTGTTAGGTGGCGGCTTCTGGGGATTATTTTTCTACCCGGGCAACTGGCCAATTTTTGGTCCAACCCACTTGCCACTCGTAGTTGAAGGCGTATTACTTTCAGTAGCGGATTACACTGGTTTCTTGTATGTACGTACAGGAACACCTGAGTATGTGCGTTTAATTGAGCAAGGATCATTACGTACCTTTGGTGGTCACACCACAGTTATTGCGGCATTCTTCTCAGCCTTTGTATCCATGCTGATGTTCTGTGTATGGTGGTACTTTGGTCGCCTCTATTGCACCGCGTTTTACTATGTTAAGGGTGAGAGAGGTCGCATATCAATTAAACATGATGTGACAGCATTTGGTGAAAAAGGCTTTGCACAGGGGATTAAATAATGAATATAAAAAGCATTTTTAAACTGGGCGTATTAGGCCTGTATGGTGCTGCAATTGGTGCGGCTTCACTGGCGGTAACGTTGGTAGTTGACGTAGCACCGGCTGCGGCACACGGTGAGCGTTCACAGGAGCCATTCCTGCGTATGCGTAGTATTCAATGGTATGACATGAAGTGGCAGCCAAAGACCACCAAGGTTAATGATCTTGCTAGCATGACGGGTAAGTTTCACTTGGCGGAAGATTGGCCACGTGCGGTTGGAAAGCCAGAGCGTGCCTTCTTTAACGTAGGTAGCCCAAGTCCGGTGTTTGTACGTTTAAGCACCAAATTGAACGGTGAGCCAACTTTCATTTCTGGCCCATTGGTAATTGGTCGTGACTATGAGTTTGAAGTCATACTGAAAGCACGTATTCCAGGACGTCACCACATGCATGCTATGGTGAACGTTAAAGATGCGGGTCCTATTGCAGGTCCAGCTTCTTGGATGAACATTACGGGTAGCTGGGATGATTTCACCAACCCAATCACAACATTGACTGGTGAGACCATTGACTCAGAGACCTTTAACTTTGCTAATGGTTTATTCTGGCACGCATTATGGACAGGTCTGGGTGTATTCTGGATTGGTTACTTTGTAGCCCGTCCGATGTTCTTGCCACGTAGTCGTGTACTGTTAGCACATGGTGACGAATTACTGTTAGACCCAATGGACAGAAAAGTTGGATTGGGTGTTGCGATACTGACCTGTGCGATTGTATGGGGTGGATATCGTTATACAGAATCAGTACATCCGTATACAGTGCCGATCCAAGCTGGTGAATCAAAAGTAGCGCCACTTCCAATTGCACCGAATCCAGTTGCAATTAAAGTGACCCATGCTAACTATGACGTACCAGGCCGTGCATTACGTATTACCATGGACATTACTAACAATGGTGATACAGCGGTAAACATTGGTGAGTTCACGACAGCAGGTGTACGCTTTGTTAACAGATTGGGACAGCAGCATCTTGATCCTGATTATCCGAGAGAACTGGTTGCGACTGGTTTGACATTGGATGATGACTCAGGGATTCAGCCTGGTGAGACCCGTGAAGTTAACTTAGAAGCTAAAGACGCGTTATGGGAAGTACAGCGTTTGATGGCGTTGTTGGGTGATCCAGAGAGCCGCTTTGGTGGTCTCTTGATGACATGGGACGAAGAAGGAACTCGTCACATCAACAGTATTGCCGGCGCAGTTATCCCGGTATTTACCAAGCTTTAAGTTAGTTAGTATCACACCGCCGGTACACCACTGTCTTTTGACAGCCGGTGTGCCGGCTTTTTTGTGTCGAAACTTTTTGCAAAAATAAATACTAGAGATCATGCTTTTTGGCATATGGCTATTAACTTTGTATTGTTTGCACGATAACTTTAAAAGTTAACTAAATGTTGCTATTTTAGGCTGTAATCTATAATTTCTGGTCGTTAAAACCATCACGGCTAGGCTGTTTCGAGTTACGTTATACGCTGCAACTGAATCTATACAAAATATGTCAAATTCAGCAACCAATATATTACCTGTTATAGAACTTAATACTGGCTCTTCACCGACACATACTATTATTTGGCTACATGGTTTAGGTGCTGATGGTAATGATTTTGTTCCGATAGTAAACGAGTTGCAATTACCCACCAAAATTCAAGCAAAATTTATATTTCCACATGCACCAGAGCAGTCAATCAGTATAAATAATGGCTATATCATGAGGGCATGGTATGACATTTTCAGTCAAAGTATAGATGCGAATCATGATGAAGTAGGAATAAAAGCATCACAGAAAGCAATTAATGTGCTTATTGAGAATGAAATTCAGAAGGGCGTAGTTTCAGAGAACATAATTCTAGCGGGTTTTTCCCAAGGTGGGGCAATGGCATTACAGGTTGGTCTTCGTCAATCGAATCCACTTGGAGGAATTATGGCGTTGTCTTGTTATTTGCCTCTAGCAAACACACTGACCACGGAATCAAGTTCTATTAATACTACAGTACCTATCTTTATGGCGCACGGTGTCGATGATGCAGTTATACCATTGTCACAGGCTATTGCATCTAAGGATCTATTATTGAGGGAAGGTTATTTAGTTGAGTGGCACGAATACGCGATGGCACATACTGTTAGCAGGAAAGAAATTAAGGATATTAGGGATTGGTTATTAAAAATACTAATCTAATAAATGTAATGGTGGAATTAATGAGCTATGACGAGAATTAGTGCGTTATATAGTGATTTCATAGGTGTGTAGGGAAGGGACTGTAATCGGGTTAGTTAAAATAGAAATG
>Ga0224506_10002694_pt1 | contig 12002 bp, 8 predicted proteins | sample SF_Jan12_sed_USG_2_FD_169108 | JGI IMG/M metagenome (GOLD analysis project Ga0224506, IMG submission 169108) | Sediment microbial communities from San Francisco Bay, California, United States - SF_Jan12_sed_USGS_8_1 | ecosystem: Environmental > Aquatic > Marine > Sediment | place: USA...
TGGTTCGCAATGAAGTCGGCATCGCAACCTGCTTACCCATCATAGTTGAAAACGAAAAAGACCTTTGTGTTCGCCCCTTTGAACCACCGATAAACCTGGAATTGGCCTGGGGATGGAAAAAGAATCATTATTTATCAAAAGCCGCACAAGCTTTTCTTTCCTATTATGAGCAGCATGCTTAGGCTGATGAGTGACTGCAATAGCACGGAGTGAATGGCTTTGGTGATATATTGAGATTTTCTTGCAGATCTATTCTGATTGCATTCTTTTCAAGCATTGGTTCAAGCTTTCGCTCGGCAGTGCGCGTTGGTTTCGTAATACGGTCTAACATTTCGGCTAATGGGTCAAAGTAGCTGTACTAGATTGGATTTGATTGCCTATTATGGCTTAGGATCGAGTTCAGAGGCTCTTTTTAGTCGCATGTACAAATATTCCAAAACTAGTAGTTAGTTACTAACAAGGAAATTTATAGTAACTAACTATTCAAGTTCTGCTTTAGATTAAATGAAAAGCATTGCGAGAGTGAGATCTTACCAGTGTAAATGATCAGAATTTAATGCAAACAACACTGCTTATATTTTTTTCCACTGCCACAGGGGCAGGGTTCATTTCGACCGACTTTGGGAGCTCCGCTGATAGGAGTGATTGGATTATTAAATTTTGGTTTAGTATTCGCTGCAATTGGAGGTGTTCGCTGAGCTAAGAAATATTGATGTAGCTTCAACGCCGCCGGTTCGATTTCGGTTGCGCTTTGTCGGCGCTCTTCAAGACTCATACCATCCAGAATATCGAAATTATCTTCTGTACCGTGCAGAATTATAACACCAAGCCAACTGCTTTGAGGTGCCGAAAGTTCAGGCCAATTGCCTAGCACTACGCCATGCATATAACCAAAACACCAATCTTCAACAATATAGTCGCTGTGATCTTGTGAATTGACTTGAAACAAGGCTACGAATCGATCTGGATATTCCATTAATGCACTAACCACATCATTCATGTGTTGCATGAGTAGCCCCATAAATTTTTGAAGCTGGCTTTCACTCTCCCATTCCGGCTCGTTGCCAGCACCCCCCCAAATTTCGGGGTACCATTTACTGGGTGCAACCATCTCTGGACCAGAGACAAGCGCGGTAAAAAAACCATCCAACTCTGACATACTCAAAATAGAATCATCGTTGCCATGTTCCATAAGCAAATTATCGACAAAGGCTAGTTCATCGTCATTTAAAGATCCTTGTTTCATACTAATTCCTAAATTTTTATCAGACTGGGTATATTGAGTTTATTAAAAGGGCAGGTCAAGAACACATCAACAGCATTCGACTTGCTTCCCGACCAGGTCGGTCGGTGGTTTTCTAACACGACATAGGAAAATATTCACGGTTGCAGGGCGAGTGAATACAGGTATCCAATGCAAAACAGTCAGAGTGATAAAGTGCGGTAATTCTGGATTAGTTATTCTGTAGCGGCTTCTACTCATTAGCACAGCTCCGTATGCATTCCCACGCGGGAGCGTGGGAACGAGATACCCATCGCTGCTTTCGACCTGGTTCCCATACTCCTGCGTGGGAACTTAGGATCCAAAACAAAACCGTCAGAGTAACAAAGTGCGGTTGTTCCGGTTCGGTGATTCTGTAGCGGCTTCTACCCATTAGCACTGTTCCTTATGCGTTCCCACGCGGGAGCGTGGGAACGAGATACCCAACGCTGCTTTTGACCTGGTTCCCATGCTCCTGCGTCGGAACTTAGAAAGCCTAATCTTCCGTGCTTACAATCTCGGCGCTTTCATCGTCTGACACCACCGAGTTGGATTCAAAGTAAATCTCAGAAATAACCTCGGTTGACTCAATACTATCTTCCATCAGTTGTTTCAGGCTGGCTCTATCACTTTCCAGTCGCTGCTGATCCACAAATACAATTGACCAGGGAAGTTCTTCATCACCCACTTTCACTACGGAAATCTCATCGTCTTCAAGGAAGGCCGCAGATGAAACCGCCATGCCAATAAATGTAGCGTTGAGCTGAATACTCAGCAGTCGATCGCCATCCTTTTCCGGGCAATCCAGATCTAGCGAAACCTCTTGGTCCTGTCCTTTAATTGCGCTAATGGCACAGGTAAACGCATCCTCTCCCCCCATACCAAAAAGCCCGCGCTTGTCTTCGGTGATCTGCAACTGCATGTGCGGAGGACCACTGGCTTCCCATTCACCAACTAGGGATTCATAAGTGGGATTGGTTGTAGCGCAGGCTTGAAGCAGCAAAAAACTAACAATAAGAAACATTCGCATTTGGTGTAATCACCTTTTATAACAATGACTATTAGCTATTGCTAAGAACTTCTATTCATTCTTCAACAAAAGAATCTTCTACCCTATAAAAGAGCTTAATAGAAAGCGATTTTAGTAAGCCCTTCTCACAAGCTCTTGGCTCATCACTTAAAATAACAGCCTTCGTATATTTATAATTGGGATTTCGCTGGCGATGGGTAAATTCATATTCCAATAATTGGCCAATCGCCGCTCTGATAGCATATTTTGTCGAAACTCTCTCTGTTGGCTTTACCTCGCACAACACTGTTAGTCCTGATACCCTATCCTGATAACTGACATCAACGAAGTTTTGATCTTGGCTAGAACTTATACCTTTATCATTAAGATAAGCCACAAAGTCACTTTGAAGCGCTTGGTGCAGCGGATACACAGTTCTCTTGCCCTTTATCCAGTACTCGTAGCTAGACTTTGCTCCACCACCAGTCGAATTTAATTTTTTGTTTTCCTGTATGCTCAGATCCGGATTTATGAAATTATCGGAACTGAACCATTCTTTGATTTGTGCCGGTACTTGTGAGGAGCGTTCTAAAATCTCCTGTATTATTTCATTTGAAGTTTTTTGATAACCCGAAAACTCAGTAAGTAGTTTCGATTTATTCGCAATTTTCTTTGGATTCAATTCGATTGGGGTATCAAAAAAATGCACAAATTCAACCGGGCACTTCCAATTTAAGGTGCTGTAATCTTCCTCCCAGCGACTTTCGAATTTGAGTCGTTTATGCTCAAAGCATTTTTTTACTGATTCTAGTTGCCATAACTTTTTCCCTACAATCACCTTTATATTAAGTTCATCTGCTACCGCTTTTGCATCACCCCTCACTACTTGAAAAATATTTGCAGCAATTCCCACCGCATACTGCTTCCCACCAAAAGAAGCATAAAAAACCATACCCAGATTTCCATGTTCAGCGTGTTTGAACATTTCGCCTTTCCCTTCAGTGTGGAAATACTGGTAGCCGCCATCATTAAATAAAGGGTTGTTGGCCCATTCTTCATGGCCAAAGCCATATAAGCTGGGATATCCACCTTCGCCAATATCGCCAGACGGCTCAACATATTTCCTAGAGTTGAAAACAACTGGCTTAAGAACTGCAAGTTTGGCGTTTTGGTAGAATTCATTGGTTGAATTTGTTCTAACATTTTTACCATTTATATTTTTCTTTAGTGCTACTGAGGCAACAGTATTTCTAATGCGTCCTCTAGGGTCGGAATCGCCGAAATCAAAATCTTTGAGTTTTAAGTCAATCTCTTCAACTTTGTCGCATTTAAACCAGACTTTTGCTTCAGGATTTTTTAAGTCGTCTAAGGGGTGCACATATGAATCAGGTAGCTGCTTTTTTTCCGAGTGAAAAAAATATTCAACTACTCTAAATCTGAATAAAATTTTGCCCCCGGCACCGGGGCTCGATTTTGTCTCCGATTGATACATATAGAGCCAAAATTTTTTGTTCTTATTTTTTGGAAGGGTTGTGGGTTTAAAGTGCCAGTATGGAAATGCAACGAACGGCTTGTCAGTTTGACTCCAATTGTGAATAAACTTTTCCAGCCAACCGTCTTCTGTTGAAAAAATGTAGTGTAGTTGCTTTGCCGACATAGCTACCTCCTTGTTTGTATTCTTTCAGTATTACTTTGGCAGAGTTTGTTAGAGTTTGATGTCTAACTTTGCTGGCCATACAAAATCTTTTGGATCATATCGATATCGATCGACTGGTAGGGCCGATGACAAGAAACTAACGCCCTGAATCTGATGAATGGTAATACTTTTCAGATTCAGAGTTATCGTAGGTGATGGAGAATCGAAGTCCTCAATACTTCCATATGGCTCATCTATATCGCTAGTAATTTTTTCCATAATGCTATATCTAGGTTCTGGATCTTCAGGGTCACCAATACTGAAACTTGCATCTATCTTGATATTCGATGGAATCTCGTAGGGCTGAAGTAAGGATGAATTCTTAAATAAAACCAGATTCTGATCTGAACCAGATTCACTTTCAGAGGTTTTATTTTTGAACTGGACTGAATCGAATAGAATGCCATCTAGGCCTAATTCTGATTGAAGGTACTCAGCGATTAACTGAGTTATCAGATATTCGCTATCTTCTGCCCCAGGAGTGATCGGTATAGATATCTCTCTAACTAGCTTGCTTAAAAACTGCACTCTTGCCAGATTTTCAATGTGGTTTGAATCAAATAAACTTCCTTCTATATTAATTTTCTCCAAAAGAGACAGATCCAGGATTTTTAGTGTTGTAACGGGATTAAATTTACCTACTATTACCGAGCACCCTACCCATGGTCGGACTTCTGCGATACATGTTTCGGGAGACATTGCGCCGTAGAAAACGCTGATTCCCCCTGCATTCATGCGCCCAGGCTTGGCTAAAGCTGAAGGAGGGGCCCCCAGAGCCGCAGGCAATTTCTCGAGAATTTCTAGTTCTTCATCCCTGGAGTGGGCGACTCTAGCTCTATAAAAACTGGTGTCTGCATCAATTGTTTTAACAATTGGTTGATCATCATGCGTGAACAGCTGATCAATATTTCTGAAAAACACATTAAGAGTATCTTTAACACTGTGGTTAAAAAATCGAGATTCTTCCTTGATGCTTATTTTAATATTGTCCCATCGATATTCGTATTCATAGTCGTCCACTTGATCCTTTGAAACATAATGAGCATCGCCATATAAACTAGGTGAAATTAGTGCATCTTTTCCTGCAGGGTCATACTGTTCTGCTAAATATTCCAAAAGTTCATTCGCTATTTCTAGCGAAACTTCTGCTATTTCCTGAACAATGTAGTTAGCCTCATCACCGCTTCTATCCCAACCATGTTCTTTTGCGTAATAAAGTTCCCAGCCTTCAGGTTCTTCTGGAGTTAGCTGGTAGTGAGATTCAATAACTTTATGTAACCGCTCACCCAAATCTTCACATGAAATAGCTAATTTCTGATGTTTGCATTCCCAGCATTCAGCCTCAATGCCAGACTCTTCTATCTGTTTTTTCAGGTATGAATCACCAATGCAATCCATGCAAAAAAAAGTTTCCTGATACCAAAATCCTTCATCCATGAGTTGGTTCCTTATTTTTATTTGAGTAGGTCTATCAAAATCAGGGCAATTGACTGTAATTAGATCGAATCACGCCACCCACTTCTTACCCTTGGCCGCAAAATCAAGAACTAGCTCATACACCTTATCGCACTTGTCTTTGAATTCTACTCGGCCGTAGCTTTCGGGTAAGTCCTGATTCAGTACGGTTTCGATAACGCCTTTTACCTGCGCCTGCGTTTGGCCGTCTTTCCACCAGTCTTGCACCAAGACTTTGGGGTGAGCACTACGTAAGCTGGTAATCAGGTCTTTGGCAGCCAGTTTAACTTTTTGCTCTTCGGCTTTGGTGAGCTTGTCTTTCTTGAGTAGATCATAGAGTTCCAACTCTTCTTCGCTCAAGCCTTCCCGTGTATGGCGTTCATCTTCTTCTTTCATGCCTTCGGCAAACTTCATCAGCTCATCGAAGTAGTTTTCGGTAGATGAACCGCCAGAATTATATTTATCGACAATTTGCTGTAGTTTCTCTGCAAAATCGACCCGATTCTGGTTGGTTTCCAGCATTTGGCGGAGTTTGTCTTCAATAAAGGCTTTTACTTCAGCAATTTCGATGTTCTTGTACTGTGCCTGGGCGAACTCTTCTTTCAGTTTTTCAAAGTTAAGCTTGCTGAGATCCCAGGTTTTGCCTTTCTGAACGATCTTATATTCGGCGCTGTGCTCCTTAACCGAGAATTTTTCGGCATTGTTCACCACCACGCTTTCATCTAATAATTCGCTGATTTTTTCGGTCACTGAATCAATGTCAGCCTGATCGACGTGCATATCCAACACGCCTCTCAGGTACTGAATAACCGCAATGAGCGGGCGTGAATGCTGGCTTAAGACTTCCGGTTTGCAGGCTTCGTACAAAGAAGAAACCGTGTTGTCGTATACATTGAACGTTTTGCGCCATTCATCACGGCTCAACAGAATATCGGCGTACTCTTCAAACAGGGCGATGTTTTTAAAGGTATTAGATGCATCGGCGATGGCATGCAAATTCACTTTACGCTCCATACACCAGCTATCGGTATGCACAATGGCTTCGTCTAGCAGCTCAAACAGCCGTGATTTTTCCTGTACGGGCTGTTCCGTATCCTGCTCGCCCTGTGCGTAATCCCGCAGCGCTTTTTTCATATTGCGGAACACATTGTAGTAATCGACGATTTCGCCGTTTTTCTTTTCGATTAACTCGCCGTTGTAACCCTTAATCCGGTGCGAAGCCACGCGGTTAGCCCTCGCTATGGTTTGCATCAGAGTATGGTCTTTCATGGGTTTATCGAGGTACAGGGTCGATACCGTGGGTGCATCAAAGCCGGTCAGCCACATGGCACACACGAACACGATTTGCAGCGGGTGTTCCGGGTCTTTGAAGTTGTATTCGATGTCGTGGCCGTGTTCATCCAGAGCGTTCAGTCGCTGAACATGTGGCTTAATGTCGAGCTTCTGCTGACTGAATCTCTCTTCATCGGCCGCTGGGTCACTGATAACCACTGCCATTTCAACCGACTTCATATAGTCGATTACCTTTTTGTATCGGGCTTTTTCGATGTCGTTTTCGGAGTACGAAACCATGCCGCGCAGGCGTTTAACTTCAGCCTTCCACTGCGTCTGTACCTTGTCGTACATCTTTAGTGCGGTGAACTTATCCAGCGACACCACCATGGCCTTACCCAGATAACCCCGCCGTGGGAAGTGATACACAATGTCTTTGGCAATGGTTTCCAGCCGGTCATCACGCACAATTACCTGCATTTCTCTGGCGAACTTCTTCTCCAGCTTTTGTTGCTGGGCATCGTCCAGATTCTCGTCTTCCAGAATTTCGTAGAACTCGTCACCCAGGTCGTCGTTCTGAATCAGTACTTCCGGTACCCGTTTTTCATAGTAGAGAGGTACAGTAGCGCCATCGTCCATGGCCTGCTGGAAGTTATATTCCGATACATAGTCACCGAACCATTTGCTGGTTTTGCGCTCCTTACCCAGCAAGGGTGTGCCGGTAAAGGCAATAAAATGTGCGCCTTCCAGACCTGCACGCATGTTTTCAGCCAGCGACTTGTATTGGGTGCGGTGGGCTTCATCTACCATCACAATCACTTCGCGCCCGTCGGCTTCCGGGGCAATCAGCCGTGGGTATTGCTGGCCTTTATCAAACCGGAAGCGCTGAATCAGGGTGAATACCAGTCGCTTGTTTTGGCTCAAATAGCTTCTGAGTTGAGTGGAGTCTGAGGGCTGGGCGGCGTCGCTTTCGTTTACCGTGCCGGTATGCAGGAAGTTGCGGTAAATCTGGCTATTCAGATCCAGTCGGTCGGTGATCACCACAAAGCTGAAGTTACCCATCACCTTACGGAATATTTTACGCACATAAAAGATCATCGAGAAACTCTTACCGGAGCCCTGGGTATGCCAAAACACACCTAGTTTGCCGCCCAGCTCATCGCGGTTTAAGAATCGTTCAAAGGCCTGATTCACCCCCATAAACTGGTGATTCTGGGCAATGATCTTGGTAGTTTCCTTATGAAACAGCACAAAGTTTTCAACGTAATCCAAAAGTTTGGCCGGAGCACACAGGCCCTGCACAACACGCTCAAGGGTTAGGCCTTCGCTTTGGATTTTCTTGCGATCCAGCGATTCTTTTTCATCGTCCACACGCATCCAGTTAAAGAAATGCTCCCAACCCGCAGTAAAGCTACCGACCTTGGTGTCTATGGCGTTAGAGAGTATGCAAATAGCGTTGCAATGAAACAGTTGCGGGATGTCGTGTTTATAGTTGTTCAGGTTGTCATCGTAGGCTGAACGCAGTTTGACGTTGGAGTTTTTCAGCTCAATAAATACCAGCGGCAAGCCGTTTACATACAGAATGACATCCGGGCGGCGATATACGGCTCTGGGCACCTGTGCGGTGGATTTGATCCAGAGTTGCTGGACGGCCAAATAGTGGTTTCGCTTTTCGTCATTCCTGCGAAGGCCGGAATCTGAAAACTCATTAAAATCAATTAACTGCACCCGCTCATGCTGTTTAACGCCTTGCTCGTTATCGAACTCGACCGGCACGCCATCTCGAATCAGTTGATCCAACTCCATGTTGGCTTTAATAGCGTTCATGGATGTGCGGCGGTCACAAACTTTGGGGAGTACCTGGGTTTCAATGATTTTGGCAGGAATATCCGGATTCAGCCGCAAACAGGCTTCTTTCAGGCGATCAGCCAGAATCACATCGCGTTTATCGCTGCGGTTGGAGCCATCATTCAGATCATCTGGTTGTGCGGTAATACAATCCAACACGTTAAAGCCGTGGATATGCTGCAACTGCTGTAGCAATGCAATTTCAATATCATCTTCTGAAATGAGGTTTGCCATCCTTATCCGCTGCTCCATGTACCGCCGGGTTGCCAGATTTGATTTTGCACGATTTCAGGCGCAATTAAAAACGGTTGCAAGTAAAAAGTGAGTACCTGACATACAGCAGCAAAATCTTCAGGGACATTTGAATCGCCTAAACGACGACGAAATGCCTGCCATTGGGATTGTTTTGCCGCAATAAATTCATCTCTAAATGGCAGGGAATCGGGTAATTCGGTAGAGCGGTGATTAAAGGTCTGTTGTATTGCCTGCTGTAGTATCGAACCATCAAATTCAAACTGCCGGGCCAACAGCCAGATGTCGTAAAAATCTTTCATACGACTGTTGATGTCGCCGAGCATCACCATGGCTTGAAATTTTTCCGCCACTACACTTTCCCGGCTGTAACACAGCAAACTTGGTGCTGGCAGGTCCAGTAATGTTGGATACTCCGCACGGTTGGCACCCGGAACCAAAGCGTCACCAAAACCGATATCCAGTTGCATGGGCATTTGGGCGGTCTGCAGCAGACCAGAAAACCGGACACGCACTCCCTGATAATCGGCATCTTCGGTGATGATCTCCGTGCTGAGTTGATCAGCATTAAAAATTAGACCGTCGTCAGTTACATCTGTTGCCAGAATCTCCAGTATTTGAGCAGAAATGGCCTCGGGTGAATTGTTAGTGATGCCCAGCATATCAATATCACGAGTCGGTCGGGATTGAGATGCATGCCAAATGCGCAGCATCAACGCACCTTTCAAAATAAAGCGATCTGAGTGTTGCGACTGACTCAGCCGGTATAAGAACCTTTCCATGGCATAGTATTGCAAGAGTTCCTGGAATGGCCGATTGGATTGACGCGCCTGTTCCAGTAGCCGTTGGCGAATGGATGCAGCAATATTTCTGTTATTCATCACAAGTCCCTGTGTTGTTTGTTCATTTTAAAATGCGGCCTCCAGATAAGGCCGCATAATCTTCTCAACCCGGCAGATTCGTGCATATTTCATTATCTCCCCTGGCTTGGTAACCCTTCGTTTCGAGTAAATCTTCAGTGCCTCCAATGCGACATCCATACCGATTTTATTTCGAAACTTAAAACAGTCCGCCAGGGTTTTCTCCGGGCTGTAAATCCTCAGCGATGCACCGTCCACGTCAATGCTGTCTATTCCGGCTTTAAAAGCCGCATCTGCAAAGCGATAGCCCTGAACAGGTGGAAAGTCGAGTTTCGGCAGGCGCGCCTGCCGTGACACCGCCAGGTGAATCTGATGTGGGATTTGCGTGGTCATTTCATGCCAGCTCAGTGCAGAAATCAGGCACAGCACGGCCTTGGGGTATTTAAGCGCAACAGCCACCAGATCAGGGTGCTGGGTAACTGGCAGGTTTGTCAGTCGGTACAGTCCCCGGCTGATTTGTTCTATTTGCCCCAGATCCCGCATTCGATAAAGCTGGTAACGACTAACACCGGCCGCAAGTGCGTCAATCATGCGCAGCTGGCCGCCATGAGCACTGAAAATCCGTTGTATTTTGAGCAGAGTCTGATCAGACATAATGCCGCCAGTAGTTAGCAGGTGGTGACACTATGTCTGGATTTGTGGTTCAGGTCAAGTATCTGAATCCTGCATGGAAGGCGGGAATTGAATGTCGAGATCCTCTACCGACAGCTTGCCGGAAATCAGGCGGGGTAGGAGGAGGTTTTTGGTTTTTGCTAATTGATCAATTTGACTAAATAGATTCTGCTTTTGCTCAAAAATAGGTTCAATTACTCTTCGATACTCGGTTTGAATGTCATTATCTGGAATCAAGATTTTAATACTTTCAATAAGTGATTTATTTAGTTCAACTTGACCTGTTGATCCTGATGCCATGTACTCGAAATATTGTTGAAGCTGTGCAACAGTACTTGCAAGGTAACAAGAGTCAATCTTAGATGGGTTGGCTCTACAAATAGTTACATGCGAGTCAACTGTGATTTGGTTTGGCTCAAACTCTACAATCGAAACTCGTCCTAAAGTTCCAACACCTGTGGAGTTTATTAATGCATCACAGTATTGAATGAACTTCTCTTCAGAGACCTTGCTGTCATGTGTTCTAGCTTCTTTCAGGCTGATTTGGCCATTCCTGATGCACTTTTGGTTTAGAACCATAAACTCAGATTCATCAGAATACTTTGGTGATATTCCTCTCTTTACGACATTGCACAATGCTCCAAGATTTTCCCGATCCCACTCCTTCGGAATCCCTTTTTCAAATTCTGTGGTTTGGTAGCCGGGGAAGCGGAAGCGAACAAACCATTCCCGGTAGATTTCTTCAGCCATGTTTTCCAGCAAAGCAATCCGGCGCTTGTTGTTTTCGATCAGGTCATCGTAGGCGGATAGAATGGCGGCAATTTTTCGTTGGGTTTCCAATTCAGGAGCAGGAAATTCTATCGATAAAAGTTTCTCCAGACTCATATTATCTTGAGTAGTGCCTTGAGAAATTGCCTGCATTTGAAGTTTAAATGTATCCAGAAGGTACTTAACATACTTTGTGGCAGCTTTTTTACAATCAGGAATAAAGCCAATTATGCTGTCAGGAAAACAAGCCGGATAAGTCAAAATGGCTGTGTCTGCAATATTTGCAGCAATGGTTATGCACAGTGTACCAGCCGGCCACAGTTTACTTTGCTGTAAACCTTTTTCGTTATAAGTTTGGCTATGATTTGTAACATAGAAGGGGCTATGCTTTACATCTCCAGTCTGAATGAAAGGAAAGTCTCCACCATACAAGCCAGGGTCGTTTCTTGGCCGGTGCTTCGACTTTCCTCTATTTAAGCTGCCTAATTCATTAAGCTTGTATTTATTCATCATGATCAACCAAGCTATTAATGTTTTTCTGAATCACCGTTTTCCATAAGGTGTCTGCCTCAGTATGTAGAAGTTCAAGCTCGTTGGTTAATCGAGAAAGCTCAGCAATAAACTCCTCCTCCGTCTTCCCATCTTCCTCAATCACCACACCGACATAACGTCCTGGGTTCAAGGAGTAATCCTGCTCTTCAAGGTCTTTAGGCTCAGCCAGTTTGCACAGGCCAGTAACGTCTTCGTATTCGGCATTAGGAAAGCGTTCTTGTAACCAATGGATATGATTGAAGTAGCTTTCGGCTGATTTCACTTCTTGGTGCAGGGCGTCCAGTGCTTCCTTGAGCAGTTTTGTTTTGCGGTCGGTGGCGATGCGTTTTCCATCTTTTCCGGCGGCAATGGCTTCGG
>Ga0224506_10002695_pt1 | contig 12001 bp, 10 predicted proteins | sample SF_Jan12_sed_USG_2_FD_169108 | JGI IMG/M metagenome (GOLD analysis project Ga0224506, IMG submission 169108) | Sediment microbial communities from San Francisco Bay, California, United States - SF_Jan12_sed_USGS_8_1 | ecosystem: Environmental > Aquatic > Marine > Sediment | place: USA...
CAGAAAAAATAGCCGCCCAAAATGGGCGGCTACAATTAATTAAGTGATAGGGTTAATTCAGAACGCTTATAGACCGTATTTAGCTACTATATCATCTTTCTTCTTACCGAGCATATCGTATTTCTTACCAATTTTGGTAAACGCAGCAAGTGCTCGGTCCAGATGCTCTTTATCATGAGCAGCCGAAAGTTGAACCCGAATTCGTGCTTCACCTTTAGGCACAACCGGATAGAAAAATCCAATCACATAAATTCCTTCATAATATAAATCACGGGCAAAGTCCTGCGATAATTTTGCATTGTAGAGCATAATCGGAACAATCGGATGAACACCCGGTTTTATATCAAAACCAGCTGCAGTCATTTTTTCTCTAAAATATTTTGTGTTCCATTCGAGTTTATCGCGCAGTTCGGTTGTTTCAGAGAGTAAATCTATAACGGCTATTGTCGCTGCAATTACAACCGAGCTGACCGTATTTGAAAAGAGATAAGGTCTTGAGCGCTGCCTGAGCATATCAACAATCTCTTTTTTTGAACAAGTAGCACCACCGGAAGCTCCACCCATTGCCTTGCCAAAAGTAGTAGTGATAATATCAATCCTACCCATAACACCGTGATGCTCAGCGGTTCCTCTTCCGGTCTTGCCGATAAAACCAGTAGCATGAGCATCGTCCACCATGACCAATGCATCATACTTATCAGCGAGCTCGCAAATTGCAGGCAAAGGAGCAATGTCACCATCCATTGAATATACCCCGTCAGTGGCGACTACCCGGAACCTTTTCTTCTGGGTTGCTTTCAGGTGTTCTTCCAAATCTTTCATATCGATATGATTGTAACGATGGCGTTCGGCTTTACACATCCTTATCCCATCGATGATTGAAGCATGATTAAGCGCATCGGATATTATCGCATCCTGGTCAGTGAAAAGAGCCTCAAAAAGTCCGCCATTCGCATCAAAACATGAAGAATAAAGGATTGAGTCTTCGGAGCCAACAAATTTGGCGGTCTTTTCTTCTAATGCTTTGTGGATATCCTGGGTGCCGCAGATGAAACGGACCGAAGACATACCATAACCATGATTTTTTAACCCCTTTTCTGCTGCTTTGATTACTTTGGGGTGGCTGGAAAGACCAAGATAGTTATTGGCGCAGAAGTTTACCACATCTTTGAGTGGTGCTTTTTCCGGATATTCGACTTTGATATCGGCTGCCTGTGGGGTATGAATATAACGCTCTTCTTTAAAGAGTCCGGCTTCCCGAACCGATTTCAGTTCATTTTGCAGAAACTCTTTTATTTTACCATATGCCATATTTTCTCCTTTCAACTGCCTGAGGCAGTGCCAAGATGTGCTTCAAGCTTGTCGGCGTTTTTTAGCTGCTTCTAATTCTTTTGGGTCAGGAAACAAAACTATCTTAGCTGACTTGCGGGGACGTTCCAGCATCGCATCAAACCCTTTGGCATAATCGGCTAAAGTGAACATATGGGTAATCACCGGGCTTGGGTCAAACCGTCCTGAAACTAAAAGATTTCGATTCCGATACCAGGTGTCGAATAATTTTCTGCCATTAATGCCATGAACCTGACAACCTTTGAAAACGATGCCATTATTATAATCAAGCATTAAGGGTGATTGGGGAGCAATACCGAAGGCAGTAACCCGACCGGCTTTACGCACCATTCGGTAACAGTCAACAATCGAATCGTTACTGCCGACCATTTCTAACGCAATATCAACACCATTTCCACCAGTATGGTCACGAATAAAAGCCAATCGCTCGTCAGAGGTGGATTTATTAGTATAAAGAAGATGGTCTGCACCCATCTTCTTACCGATTTCCATATTAAAGTCGTATTTACCAATCAAAAAGATTTTAGCCACTCCACAAACTCGGGCAATTCCTACGGCAAACAATGATATTGGTCCATCACCGGTAATTACCATCGTTTTACCGGCAACATCGGCATCTTCACCCAGCACCGCATAACAGGCATTGCCCAATGGTTCCTGAATTGTGCCAAATTCAGGTGGGATTGATTTGTCATTAGGCCAGCAGACCGATTCTGGGATAGCAAAATATTCGGCAAATGCACCGTCACAATCTACCCCCAAAATCTTCATATGCTCGCCGACATGGAATTGTCCTAAAAGTGCGGTCAAATCAGCTGGGTCATAAATATGGGTCTCGGCTGAAATGTAGTCACCGACTTTGATTCTTTTAACCGATGAACCAACTTCTATCACTTCACCGGCAACCTCGTGTCCTAAAATCTGGGGCAATCGTTTTTCACCAATTCTGCCTTGTGCCCAGGGATCCCATTTGTAGATGTGGACATCGGTACCGCAGATTGAGGTTGCCCTGACTTTTACAATAACCCAATCCGGTTTTGGTTTTGGTGAATCTTTTTCAATAAATTCAGCACCCAATGCTGGTTTGGTTTTAACTACTGCTTTCATCTTCATAATTTCCTCCTCGATTTAACGAATTGGTCGAATGACAACGAATTGCTCGAATAAAAGATTCGATACTATTCGCTGCCATTCGTGTTATTTGCATTTCATGATTTTCTTTTTAACTCTTCAATGATTTTTACTCCTGAACTTGTGCCAATTCGGTTAGCACCAGCATCAATCATCGCCTTAGCCGTCTTGTAATTCCGAATCCCGCCCGAAGCTTTTACCCCCATCTCTTTACCTACGGTTTTTCTTAATAATTTTATATCCGAGACCGTTGCTCCACCAGTTGAAAAACCAGTAGAAGTCTTAACAAATTTTGCGCCGGCGTCCTTTGCGATTAATGCCGCCTTAACTTTTTCTTCATCGGTTAATAGACAGGTCTCAAGAATTACTTTTACCGTATAAGGTCTTGCGGCATTCACCACTTCGATAATATCATTTTTTACATAATCATAAAACCTTGACTTTAAAGCGCCAACATTCATCACCATATCAATTTCGTTTGCACCATCAGTAATCGCCTGCTCAGTCTCCAAAATTTTAGTCCGGGTGGTTATGGCACCGGTTGGAAATGCAATTGCACAACCAACATTGGTTCCTGAACCTTTTAATAAATCAACAACTAATTTAATATAATATGGGTTAACAAAGACTGTGGCAAAATTATAATCTTTTGCTTCTGAACAAAATTGTTTAATATCAACTTCCGAGGCTTCGGGTTTTAATAAAGTATGGTCAATGTATTTGGCGAATTTTAAAATTTCAGATTCGGTCATTCTGAGAAGATTTGAGAATAAATTTCTTTTGGAACCGATGCCATCTTAGCTAATGTTTTCTCTAGTCCGTTAGAAATAAGTTTTTCGATTTCTGTTAGTCCTTTTTCTTTTGCTAGTTTCTTCGCAAGCATCATCTGACCAAGCATCCTACCTTCAGAAATTACCTGCTGAGAGGTTGGCAGCGGTACGAATTGCGAACCTTCGCTGGTGTCCTTCAGTTCTAATCCAAATTCGGCAAATCCTTTTCTAATAATATCAGCAATATCAAATTCTTTTAACTTTCGAGCTAAATCGCGGGCATCTTTGAATTCTTTTTCAATTGTGAAAAATTCTGCTTCTGGTTTAAGCGAAAGCGTGGCTTCAAAACTTCTTTCGATAACTTTTCTTTTTGGTTGTTGAAATCCCAAGGTTTGAAGATATAGTGTAACCAAAGCAGAAGTCGTCTTTAAATTATCTAAATCATTAGCTTCTAATTGAGCAAAACCCTTCGTTGTCAAATCGAAAATCATACCAATTACTTTAGATGTGTTCAAATCATCATCCATTGCGGCTCGGAATTCAGTAGTATCTATATTATCGGCGCTAACCTCAATTTTACCAATTTTGGCTTCGGCTTGTCGCAAAAAATCTTCTATTCTGGTGAAAGCACTTTCTGCTGCATCGAGCCTCTCAAAATTAAATTCAATCTGACTGCGGTAATGGGCTTGCAGGAAATAAAGTCTTATACTATTAGCCGAATATTTGGCTAAAATTTCTTTTGCCGCATAATAATGTCTTGTGGATTTCGCCATCTTTTCGCCGGTTAGATTGAGCATCGCATTGTGCAGCCAGTAATTGACAAACGGTTTACCGGTAGCACCTTCGGATTGGGCAATCTCATTTTCATGGTGCGGAAAGATTAAATCCTCACCGCCCATATGGATATCAAAGGTTTCGCCCAGGTAGTGCATACTCATTGCCGAGCATTCAGTATGCCAGCCGGGTCTGCCCTTACCCCAGGGACTTTCCCACCATGGTTCACCATCTTTTGATGCTTTCCACAGAGCAAAATCCATCGGTCCCCGTTTCTTCTCGCCTGGAGAGATTCGAGCACCGGCGATTAGACCATCCAGACGTTTTTTGGAAAGTTTGCCGTAGTCAACAAATTTTGTCACGTCATAATAGACATCACCATTGGCTCTGTAAGCTAAGCCTTTGTCAACAAGAACCTTAACTAATTCAATTATCTCTTGAATGTGTTGGGTAGCGCGAGGAAAAATATCGGCTCTTTCAATGTTTAACCCATCCGCCACCTCTAAATATTCTTGAATGAATTGCTCGGCAATTATCCGGTAATCTTTATTCTCTTCTTTTGCCCTGATTATGATTTTATCGTCAATGTCCGTGAAGTTCTGAATTAAAAGTGTCTTATAACCACTAAACTCAAGATAGCGTTTTACGAGGTCAGAGGTGATGTATGCACGCATATGCCCCATATGTGGTTGGTCTTGAACGGTCATACCGCAGACATAGATTTTTACCGGGTCAGAAATCGGCGAAAATGGCTCTTTCTGTTGAGTTAAAGTATTAGTAAACATTAACACGGTAAGCCAATTCTATTCATGGTTAATGCCTTGTCAATAAATTTTTGCCTCAAACAATGATTTTTTAACCGATTTTTGATAATTAAGACTAAAATTAATCAAAGGGTAATTATTGACAGGGATAAATTTTACCCTAAAATGGTGCGATGCGAAACATCTCACAAGCGATATTAATTATAATCATCTTTTACTCTTTAAGTTTTGCTCAAGTTACACAGGAGACGGGTGGATTGCAGGGAATCGAAACGCCGATTAATCCCGAAGAATATGTCGTAATGCCCGGAGATAATCTATTAGTAACCATTATGGGGAAAAACACTTATTCTTATAACACCTTTGTGACTTATGAGGGAAAGATGACAATAAATATACCAATGGCTCAGATTACTGAAGCGGGATTATCTAAACCATATCACGAGATAATCGATGCGGTAGGGGTAAGTGGTTTAACCCTGAAACAAGCTCAAGATTCTATAAATATTGTTTTTGCCCGATATTTTAAGGAGACCAAGATAAAATTGACATTAACCGGTATCCACACCTGCATCGTCTTTGTGACCGGTGAGGTGGAAAAACCGGGTGCATACAATGCCTTTCCAACTGAGCGAATTTCACAAGTAATCAACCGGGCGGGTGGGGTTACTCCGGTAGGTTCAAAAGCCAAGATTCGATTGCTGCGCAACGGACAATTTTATACTGAGGTTAATTTAGAACAATTTGAAATTAATGGGGATTTGACTGCCAATCCATTTATTGAATCGGGCGATATAATTTTTGTCCCGGCAGTTTCAGCAATGGTCAGCGTAAAAGGTGCGGTATTCGGCAGAGGTGGCTCAAAACTTCGAACTTCGGCTTTGACTACCGAGAAGGAACGAATTAGTGAAGGTGTTTATGAATTGACACCAGGGGAACGAGTCCTGGACTTAATCAACAAAGCAGGAGGGGTTACGCCCTGGGCTGATTTAAATGCTACTTATATTGAACGCTTGGCATTCGGTTCAAGTGAGCGAAAAAAGATACCGGTAGATCTTAACAAAATACTATTGGAAAATGACCAATCAGCAAATCTGGAAATGATGAATGCCGATATTTTAGTAATTCCTCCAATCAATACCCTGGTTTATGTCGAAGGAGAAGTAGATGCGCCTGGTTCTTTCTTTTTTACTCCTAATCAAAGAGTTTCCCATTATATCGGACAAGCCGGTGGACCAACCAATTACGCAAATCTCCGAAGGGCTTATTTGAAAAGAGAAAACCAAAAAATTTCGATTTTGCCTGACCCGATAACCGAACCCGGTGATATTATTTATGTGCCAAGAGTGAGCTTCAAGTGGTGGCAAGATTATGTCCAGGTTTTAAGTTCGATTGCAATACCCTTAGCGGTAACGGTAATCTCGGTAATGCTGGCAGCGCAACAGTAAAATACCAGGAAAATATATTGATTTATAAATATTAAAGGTGTGGCTAAATTTTAAGTTATCATCTTCAAATTTTTATAAAGTTCCTGGCGTCGGGCTTCAAGCAAGTCATTTCCGACCCCTAAGAACTCGGCAGCAGTAAGAATCTCGGTATTCCCCAAATTAGTAGCAAAAATTTCCTCAAGATGATTTTTATAATTTAAATCACGGAGTAAGTGATGGTCGATAATAAATTTTGAAACTTTAGTTTCATTGATGACCCTTAAAATATTTTTAAGGGAATGAGCCAAATCCTCAAGGCGATAGCGGTAATTGAGCAAATAGGTCATAGGTCCATCCATAAATATTATATCGGGATTTTGTTGTAAAATAAATGCCACCTGTTCATCCAGCGGCATCCCTTGAACATCCGAGGAAAATAGGAATTTTTGTGCCCCCGCTTTAATTGCGATTTCTATCACCATCCCTAATTTGTTGCTAACACCATGACATACTGCTTTGGAACAGGTAATTTCGAGATTGTCAAATTGAAAATTTGCTCCATCCCCAATTAAGATTTTCTTAGCTAATCCATTGATTCGATGCAGAAATACAGAAGCGCGTTCCTTTTGACTTTCATTGATGTTCTCCTTAGGATTTTTGATGATTACTATCTTATCCTTGAAGAGTTCGGGAAATTCTGGATTATGATGGTCATAATGGTAATGAGTGATGATGATAATATCAGTTTTATCGGCACATTCAACAATCGCCTGCCACTGCGCTTCTTTTTTTGCCAATTCTTTAGGATGGGGCGGTAAATTGTAGCGAGAAGGTGCTAAGGCAACCGATGGGTCGATAAGAATTTTTGTAGAAAGGTCTAAAAAGGTCGCCATGCCTCTGGTGCCCAAACTATCAAAGGCGAGAGGTTTGATTTTCATCCGGTTAGCGAAGACTTAGTATTAAGAATTATGGTTATGTAGATTGAATATCTGATGGAAAAAATTTCTAAAAGGATTCATATTTAAGTATTTTTTTAACCCGGCGCAAGTGCCTGCCACCTGCGAATTCTTCTTTTAGCCAGACCTTTGAAATCTTTTTGGCTTGGCTGGGAGTGGTAAAATTGGCGGCTAATATCAGAACATTAGCATCGTTGTGATTTCGTGCCATCTGTGCCATTTTTTCATTAAGGCATAATGCTGCCCTGACTCCTTTAGCTTTGTTAGCAGCAATACTCATTCCCAGACCTGAGCCACAGATAAGAATTCCTCGCTCAATCTTTTTTTTCTGCAAACCCTTAGTCAAGGTGTATGCGGTATCAGGGTAATCGGCAGGGTTTTCATCAAAGACACCAAAATCCAAAACTTCATGATTAGCTTTTTCTAATATCGGTTTAAGAAATTCTTTGAGCTTGAAACCTCGATGGTCTGAACCGATACCGATTTTCATTTGTTGAAGCTATTAGCTACTTTAGATAGGTCAGCCAGTGATATTTGTCTTCGATATCGCCTTCAATAATTGCAAAGAATCTCTTTTGTAATTCTTTAGTCACTGGTCCAGGTTTACCGGCACCAACTTGAATCTTGTCAATCGAACGGATTGGTGTGATCTCAGCCGCGCTCCCGGTAAAGAATACTTCATCAGCCAGATACAGGAATTCTCTGAGCATCATTGTCTCAACTACCTCATAACCCAGGTCAAGTGCAATCCGAATCACCGTATCTCGGGTAATTCCAGGTAAGATTGTGGCATGGAGGGGCGGAGTATGGATCTTGCTATTTTTTATTAGGAAGATATTTTCACCAGACCCTTCACTGACGAAGCCGTTCACATCCAAAGCAATACCTTCAACAAAACCGTATTTCAATGCTTCCATCTTAATGAGCTGAGAATTCATATAATTGGCACAGGTCTTTGACATTGCCGGAAAGGTATTGGGCGCCATCCGGTTCCAGGATGAAACCATTACATCGACACCCTGTTCGGTCGCCTCACTCCCGAGATATTTTCCCCAAAGCCAGGTTATGATTGATACATCAACCGGACAATTAAAAGGATTTACCCCTAATTCATAATAGCCACGATAAACGATCGGTCGAATATAGCACTCTTCTTGTTCATTTTTCTTAATGGTATCAATAACTGCTTGGTTAACCTGGTCTTTTGTGTAAGCTATATCCATACGATAAATCTTTGCCGAATTGAAGAGCCGGTCGGTATGTTCGGTAAGACGAAAAATTGCCGAACCTTTTTTAGTTTTGTAACAACGCAATCCTTCAAAGACTCCGGTCCCATAATGTACAACATGCGAGCAGAGGTGAATTTTAGCATCATCCCAAGGGATAAATTTGCCATTTAGCCAGATAAATTTTGCCTTAGATTTTTCTAACGACATTTTTCCTCCTCGATTTTAATTAATATGGAACATGAGATAAAATTCAAAATTTCACCGCACAAGATTTAGATTTGTTTCTTTAATGGCGGCGAAGGGATTTGAACCCCTGACACAGAGATTATGATTCTCCTGCTCTGTCCAAACTGAGCTACGCCGCCAGTATTCAATTGCCATAGCTTACAGAATTTTTCAGCTAAGTCAATATTGGGGACGGAGCCTTTTTTGGCAACTTTAGACTATCCCATTTCGCGCGTGTGAGTTGTTTTAAAATAACGGGGTGTCTTTAGGATTCATAGCACTACAAAAATTGGAATGGTAACTTTCTAAAATCTTAAAAGGAAAATAGCACTTGCAATATATATATTAAGGATAATTGACCGAAAGAAATTTTTGCTTATAATAATACGATAATTAGTATTTTGGGATACTCTATCAATGCTAATCTTCTGGGGATAATTTTCGGCGTAATATTTTTTCTTATCGTTATTATCGTAGCAATAATTCTTTATCGAAGGGCGGCTTCAAAAAAGCAGTTAGTGAAATTAGAGAGGGAATTTGCCGAGAGATTTCTTGAACTAAAAATCTATTTAGATGGACTACCCAAAGCGAAAGAACGGGTAAAAATTCCCTTTGAAAGAGGTCTTAAGGCGATGGCAGAATATAAATTGGATGAGGCAATTAGATATTTTAACGAAGCCTTAAATAATGCAAAAGGAACTCAACTCGTGGTTCTATTTAACCTTATCGGTCTTTGCCATTTCAATCTTGGTAAGTTTGATGAAGCCCTTAAGAACCTTGAAGAATCTGCTCGTCTCTCCGAAAAATTCAATGATAAACAAGGAAAAGTAGTCGCTTTCGGCAATATTGGCTTAATTTATCAAACCAAAGGTGATTTGGATAAAGCCCTGAAATTTCACGAAGAGGCATTAAAACTTGATAGAGGGATGGTTAATAAACAAGGTGAAACTCAAGACCTTGGCAACATTGGCTTAATCTATCAAGTGAAAGGAGATTTGGAAAAAGCCCTGGAATGCTTTGAGGCAAGTCTTAAGCTTGACAAGGAGTTGGAACGAGATAAAGGAATAGCAACTAAACTTGGTAATATTGGTATGATTTACAAGGTGAAAGGTGATTTAGACAAAGCTCTTCAATATTTCGAAGACGCAAAGAGACTTAATGAGGAACTTGGTCGGAAAGAAGATGTAGTAATACAACTCGGCAATATTGGCTTAATCTATCAGACGAAAGGCGATTTGGATAAAGCCTTGAAATATCATGACGAGGCATTGAGAGTGTCGAAAGAGATTGACTATAAGAAAGGCGTAGTAATGAATCTTGACAACATTGGTTTAATCTATGGGACGAAAGGCAATTTAGATAAAGCCTTGCTATATTTACAAAATGCTCTTGATATCCAACAAAAGATTGGAGACAAAGTAGAAAAAGTAAAACAACTGAGCAATATCGGGTTAATCAATCAGACCAAAAGCTTTTTGGATAAAACCCTAAAGTACTTTGAGCAGATACTTCGGATTCATCAGGATATGGGGTATAAAGAAGGTATCGCTAAAGACCTGTGTAACATTGGAATAGCCCATAAAACCAGAGGAGAATTAGATAAAGCCCTGAAATATTTAAATCAAGCCCTTGAAATCTATAAACAAATAGGCGCTAAAAAAGAAATTGAAATAGCTGAAAATAATATCAAAATTATTGAAGAACAAATTAAACAAAAATCAGGTTAAAAGTAAGACTTATACCAGTTAAATAGATTCAGAAGTATTCACTCCTAAAGGACTCAAAATGCTACTTAAAAATTATCTCATTTCGTGAGTGTGAGTCGCTTTAAAACAAAGGGGTGTCCTTGGGGATGTGGGGGTCATTAAAAACCGAATACTAAAGTGTTTCGATGGACAAAATGAAATTGTGCGAATTTTGTGCCAACTTTAGTGACTGTAAATGGCTTAAAGCCTTCTTAGGTGAACTTTTAACCGGAGAACCACTCAAGTCTTTCCCCTCAACTCGCTCTGTCTCAAACCCGCCAGTATTCGGTCTCTCTTTGACGGCGGTCAGCCTTGTTGGTTGCATAGTATTGAGAATTTTAAGGTCGGTTGAAATTTCTTATTTAACTTTTATCGTCTTTATCTTTCTGCCCTTTTCATTGTAAAGATAATATATTCCTGGAGGTAAATTATTCCCAAAACTGTAACTACCGCCTTTTATTTCAAATTCATCAACCATCTTTCCACTTATATCAAAAACCCTAAATTTTCCTTTTCCCTGAATTAAGATCTCTGCAGTTGCTAAGAAAGGATTAGGAGAGATTATGATTTCTAAAGGCGGTTCTTCAATACCAGTATGGAATTCTACATGAAGATAAGGTTTATTACTACTTGCTTCTCTGCTATTTAACCTTCCACTCCCACCACCCGCGATGTAATGTTCTAAATTAAACGAGATTTTTTTATCTCCCCGATGTTCATTTCTTACTTTATCGGTTGCATTGACTTGATACCATCCTATCCTTACCGGTCCTCTGCCAAAAAAGAAATTTCCGCTCGGTCTATTACTCCAGACAATACTATCTTCTGTCCAACTGTCATCTGAGACAAAGCCAAAACAAAGAGTTCCGCTATTGCTTCCCCAAACACAATAGATATAAAGGAAAGCAGTATCGATTTCAACATTTTGTGGTATTGTATCAAGATCAAATTTTAAATAGGAGACGTGATCGGAATAAGGGTAAGCATAGGTATAATTGAGGATTGTATCAGAACCATGATTAATATTTGGATTCTGCCGGTCACACCACGCATCAGCCGAAGGATATATTACTATTTGAGCATGAAGAAAATTTAGGAGAACGAGAATCAGGATTTTTTTCATCCTTACCTCCTTTCCTCTGTTTCATTATACACAATGATAGATTCCTGTCAATTAATTTAGCGCTCGGCTACCCAAAAAATTCAGAATTTCACTTAAAAAGTTCCTCATAATCTAAGTATGAGATTAATTGAAATAAAGGGGTGGCCTTGGGGTGGTTGGGGGATTGTAACACAAACAACTATGCCAACTTTAGATGCAAATAGACGACAATAGCCGTAAATACCGTAAACGGCTTAAAACCTTCTTATTGGACTTTTAAATTTAACTTACAGAGAAGCGATATTTAAGAAAAAGTGCTATTAAGATATTATGGTTCTCCTGCTCTGTCCAAACCGAGCTTTGCCGCGGTGGATCATCAAGCAGGGCTATTTTTCTTTGAGCTGGTTGTTATTTCAAAACTTTTTGCCGAAATCACGGCCGCCCTTTGCAAGCAGGAGGTGTGATTTAGGGAAGGTATGAATGGATGAATGGACTTGCAGAAGGGCGGCCATGATTTCGGCAAAAAGT
>Ga0224506_10002696_pt1 | contig 12000 bp, 10 predicted proteins | sample SF_Jan12_sed_USG_2_FD_169108 | JGI IMG/M metagenome (GOLD analysis project Ga0224506, IMG submission 169108) | Sediment microbial communities from San Francisco Bay, California, United States - SF_Jan12_sed_USGS_8_1 | ecosystem: Environmental > Aquatic > Marine > Sediment | place: USA...
CGCCAACGACCTCGCAGTCGAGCTCTTCGGGCGGCTTTCCGATCGCCACCGTGACACCCAGATCTACGCCTTGGGCGACGAGACGTTGGGCAGCCCGGCCGGTGACGATGCCAACCAGGTCATTGCCGGGGCAGGCCGGTTGGAGCTCGGCGGCGCCGGTCGCCACGACAATCTCATCGCAGTCGACGTGGATGATGCCGGCGGGGGTGCGGACGATGACCATCGGCCCGTCGTAGATCCCGATCACCTCCTCGGCTCGATTCGCATCGAAGGATTCGACCGTGCGGCCCGAGGTCGTAGCCCGGTCGGAAGCTTCCCGGCCGCTGGGTCCCTGGCCGATCACCACAACGTCACATTGCCGGTACTCGATGGGCGGCGCGCCGTAGCCGCGATCAGCCGGCAGCTTGGGGTAGTCGTCGATCGGATGCGGTTGCACGGTCAGGTTCTCGCGCGGGGCGGTTTGGCATGTTCGCACATACGAGATGCCGTCGACGGTTGCAACGCAATGAGGGCAATCGCCCTCGCAGCAGAGGGCACCGCCACCCGCGGGATAGATGCCGGCGCGAACCAAGGCGGTGAGTACTGAGTCGCCGTCGATGAACGCTACGTCGGTCCCGGCAAAGTCGAACGTCTGAGACATCGGGCCTGAGCGTAGTGTCCACCTCCCCCCGATCCTGCCCAAGTCCCACCTTTGTTGCGAACCCTGGGTTCTCGTACCAACCCTGGGTTGTTCTCAGGGCCCCAGCTATCCGTTTCCGCGCACTGGAACCCTGGGTTAAACCCTGGGTTGTTCTCAGGGCCCGAGCACCCGATATCGGGCGTACGAGTTCTGGGTTCGAGCGTTCGGGGGTTTTAGGGGAAGGCGAGCGGGTTCTAGGCTGCGGTCAGGATGGACGGGAATACGGGAACCAACAAACAAACCGATGCGTCTGGTTCTGGTATGGAGGGAACCGTGACAGTCGAACAGGGCATGGCGCTGAACTCTTTTGAAGAGTTCTACAACGCGAAACGTCCTCATTTGGTGCGCACCCTGGTGATCGTCCTCGGAAACCGGGAATTGGGCATTGAGGCGGCCGATGAAGCGATGACCCGCGCCTACCAACGCTGGGCCGACGTACAGACCTATGACAACCCGGGAGGTTGGGTGTATCGGGTCGCCATGAACTGGGCTCGCACCAAGCTACGCCGGGCCAAGCGTGAGCTACCTTCGGTCTACGTCACGGACAAATCCCATATTGAAGATCCGCAGTTCGAGCCGAAGCTCGACGCGGCCCTGGCGGAGTTACCGGAGAAATACCGGGCGCCGGTCGTGTTGCGGTACTACATGGACTGGTCCATGGAGGAAATCTCCGATTCGTTGGGGATCCCCAAAGGGACCGTCAAAAGCCGAATTCATCGGGGTGTCGCCGCACTCCAGAAATCCCTTGGAGAAGCAACGTGAATGAAACCGACTTCGAGAAGCGCCTGCGCGGCCATCTGGCCGCCAAGGCGAGTCTCATCGAAGTTCCCGACCACAAATTCGTCCAGACCAAAGTCGTCCCTTTTCAACCGCGCCGAAGCCGTTTCAACAATCTCGTGATGGCCGCCGCCGGGGTGGCGGTCGTCGCGATGCTCGGCTTCGGCGTTCTGCAGGTGACCGGCGCAGGTTCTGAACTAGGCATCATCGGAACCAAACCCGACCGGTGCCAGATCACCATCATGCCCGGCCAGGAGGGCTATTGGCTGACGGCCAGCACTACCAAGGCTCGCATCGGACCCTACGGCGCCGACGTCGGCCAAACGGTCGCCGTTGAAGGCGGCTTGCCCCTCGTGATTGAGGTGTTCGATTCTCCGCAAGCTACCGACGCCATCGCTGAGAACACCATCAACACGCCAGACAAAGACTGTGATTACGCGGTCACCGTCTCCGAGGGTCCCAACGGCTTTGAGGTCGACGTCACCGAACGTTAGCCATCGGCCCGGGCCGGGTGACGGCGGGCCTATCCTGAGGTCCGTATGAATGTCCTAACCCACCTGTCTGATATCTTCGGCGCGGCTTTTTTCGCGCAGGAACTCGATCCTTCTCTTGGCGAGGTAGTCGTTTCGGCGCGTCCCGACCTCGGGCAGTTCCAATGCAACGGTGCGCTCCCGGCGGCCAAACAAACCGGTCGCAACCCTCGCGAGATTGCCCAGGAAATCGTCGACGATGTTAAAGACCGGCCCGAATTCTCCGCGCTCAGTCTGGCAGGACCTGGGTTCATCAACATTGTGCTGACCGACGAAACCCTGTCACGCTATGCCAGCGCCATGCGCAACGATCGCCTCGGCATCGACCCGGTGGCCGGTCCCAAGCGAGTGCTCGTCGACTATGGAGGTCCCAACGTCGCCAAAGACATGCACGTGGGACACTTGCGCGCCACGATCATCGGCGACTCCCTCGCTCGCATCGGCAAGTTTGTCGGCCACGATGTCCTCGGCGACGCCCACTTCGGCGACTGGGGAACCCAAATGGGGCAGGTCATCATCGGCATCCAGGAACGGATGCCCGAGCTGCCATATTTCGACCCGGCGATCGTCGACGGCTATCCGGATGAGTCGCCGGTTTCCATGGCCGACCTACAGGAGATTTATCCGGACATTTCGGGCCGCGCCAACACCGATCCTGCCGTAGCCGAAGCCGCCCGGCTCGCCACCGTCGAACTACAGCAGGGACGGCCCGGGTATCTTGCCCTTTGGCGGCACCTCGTGGCGGTTTCCCAGGCATCTCAGCGGGCCGACTTCCACGATCTAGGGGTCGAATTCGACCTCTGGTATGGAGAAGCCACGGTTCACGACCTCATCGATCCCCTCATCGAGCGGCTCAAGTCATCGGGAATCGCCACCGAGTCCAAAGGGGCGCTTGTCATTGACGTGGCCGAGCCAGACGACAAGATGGACATCCCACCGCTCCTGTTACTCAAGGGCGACGGCGCCTATCTGTACACGACCACCGACATCGCCACGCTGAAGATGCGGATGGACGAGATGCAACGCCAGGAACTCTTGTACGTGGTCGACGCTCGCCAGGCCCTCCACTTTGAACAGGTTTTTCGGGCGGGGCGCAAGGCCGGCATCGTGCCCGACGATGTGATTCTCGAACACATCAAATTCGGGACCATGAACGGCCCGGACGGCAAACCGTTCCAAACTCGCAAGGGCGGAGTCGTCAAGCTCCGCGACCTGATCGACATGGTGACCGATGCCGGCCTGGAACGGCTCGCCGAATCGAAGTTCACCGACTATTCAGAGCAAGAACGGATCGAGATCGCCCGACTCGTGGGACTCGCCGCCTTGAAGTTCGGCGAATTGTCCAATCATCGGCAGTCGGACTACCTCTTCGACCTTGACCGATTTACCAGCCTGATCGGCAAGACCGGGCCGTACCTGCAGTACGCGGTCGTGCGAACCCAGTCGATCTTGCGCGAAGCCAGAGAAGCCGGCTGGAAACCGGCCGATCTGATTGCGCCGACGGTCGACACGGAACGGCGGCTGATGCTCGAACTGCTTCGCGCCTCCGACGTGATCGCTCGGGCGTGGTCCACCCGGGCGCCCAATCACATCGCCGAGTTCGCATACGAGCTCGCCCAACAATTCAATCGCTTCTACGAGGAATGCCATATTCTCAGCGAACCAGACGAAGCTCGAAAGGCGTCGTGGTTGGGACTCGTCGAACTGACCGGATGTACGCTGACCCTGCTCCTCGACCTGCTCGGTGTCAACGTACCGGACCACATGTAGGCGTCCGTCTAGCCATCAAGGAAAAGGCCCGGGCATCGCCCGGGCCTTTTCCTTTTCGCTTCGGGCGGTACTACTGACCCTTGACGACAACCTTCACACCATCAACGGTCGTGCCGAGCACACCGGTAACTGCGTTCACCGCCGACTCGCCGATATTGCCAGCGGCTTCCATAGCGCCGGTAGCGGCGGCCGAAGCAGCATCCTCGACCCCGAGTCCAACCTCTTTGGCAGCACCGATCGCAGCAGAGATGGTCGTCCGGGTGACATCGGCGATGTCGCCGCCAACCTCACCAACGCCACGAACTGCGCCGCGAGCGGTGTTCGAAATCGCACCGAGCACATCACCACCCGTGTCAGAAGCACCCTTGACGGCACCCTGCACAGTTCCGGTCACGGCGCCGATCAAGTCGCCACCAACCTCGGATGTACCGGTCACGACCGACTTCGCAAGAGTGAAAGCAGCGTCGGTAGCCGACATGCCCACATCCTTGGCGCCAGCCATGACGCCCTGGGCCGTGCCGCTGGCCACCTTCGTCAGGTCACCACCGATTTCGGACGTGCCTTTGATGGCTGCGCGAACAATATCGCTGATCGTTCCAGCAGTGACCGTGGCCACCTCGCCGACCGTGCCGACAACGCCGAGCACTACCCCTTTGGCGACCTTGAGAATCCCGTCGCCGATCTGGTCGACGGCGCTCAAAGCGCCAGACACCACGTCACCAATCGCGTCGGTACCGCCGTGGATAATGCCACCAGCGCCCTTCAACACGTGGACTGTCGTGTCCTTGATCTCACCGACCGTCGTGTCGGCCACCGTGCCGGCACCCTTGACGACTCCGACGATCGAGTCACGTACCTTCGTTCCCATTTCACCGAGCTTCATGATGGCCTCCTTCAGTTGACCGAGCTGATGTATACCGCTCTGACCCCGAGCTCTGGGAAAAGTTCTCAGTAGTCAAAGAATCCTCGAACGGGCCGCCGGTCGGGTTACCAGCTACCCGCCACTCCATTCAGAGTATTCCTACCGACCGCGGCAAAGGCCGGATCGTCGACCAGGCCGGTGAGCAGTAACACGGCTCCAAAATAGATCGCCCAACCCCGGGCCCGCAACCAGGTGGCGGCGGACGCTCCGCCGTATGCGGAGCGAAACTCGTCGACCTGTTCGGATTCGAACAGCATCCAGGCCACGGCCAGGTCGGTCGCCGGGTCGCCGGCGCACATATCACCCCAGTCGATCACCATGACCACTTCTGAACCTTCCACGATCAAGTTCTTGGGATGAAGATCACCGTGGATCCAGGTCCCCGGCAGGTCGTACGGGGCCTGACAAGCCGACTTCCACAGCCCAAGAACGTCGGCATGGGCGACGGTCAGACCGGCCTCCCGGGCGTACACTGCCTCCAAGCGTTCTTCGACAGCCTCGGTGCGCTCCAGCAGAGGGCCGCCTCTCCACGGGTTAACCGGCGCATCACCTGGCGGAACCTGAGCATGCAACGCGGCCAGAAAAGTGGCCATCGTGCTCGCAGTAGATGGATGCAAGGCGCTCGATGCGGCGGTCGATCCCACCGCCCAGTTGACGACACTCCACCGAAAGGGATAGCCGAGGGCCGCAGTGCCGTTGAAAAGAGGCACCGGCACGCGGATTGGAAGCTTGTCGGCCAGAGCCGGGAGCCAACGCTGTTCGTTCGTGAGGTTGGGTGCTGCCACATCGCGCCTGGGCAAACGGACGGCTAGGTCATCACCCAGTCGGTACATTTCGTTGTCCCAACCGCTCGCTACCTTCACAAGGGGAAGGTCGGCCAGGTCAGGACATTGCAGGCGCAGTAGGCCCCGCACCAGCTCAGCATCGATTGCCACGGTGGCAACCGGAGTGGCCGACCGCCGTGCAAACGGAGGCGGGGATACGTCCGAGTGCTGGGTCACGAAGCCGCGAGGGCCAGGTCAGCAAGGACAAAACCGCCGGCGATTCCCGACCGGTCGCCAAGGCCGGGCGCCACCACAAAGTCTTCAGATTCGTGCTCGGACAAGCCCGGATAGCCGGCCAACGTTTTCATCAACGCCGACCGGACGTCTTGATGGAACCCGTCGATCTGCGAGACGCCGCCACCAACAATGATCCGTTCGGGAGCCAGCGTAAAGACAATCGTCCGCAGTCCCTCTGCGACATAGAACGCTTCCATCTGCGCCGCTGACCGAGCCAGGGCAGGCGCCAATTGCCGAGGTTCGTCGCCCCACCGCTCCGAAATCGCCGGACCCGAGGCGAGCCCCTCGAAGCAGTCGCCGTGAAAAGGGCACAAACCAGCAAAGCCATCGTCGGGATGGCGGTTGACGGCAACGTGCCCGATCTCAGGGTGAACCAACCCGTGGAGTGGTCGGCCGTCGACCAGGACCCCAGCACCGATCCCGGTACCAACCGTCAAGTACACGAATGACGTGAGTCCAACTGCCGACCCCCACCGACCTTCTCCCAACGCTGCGCCATTGACGTCCGTATCGATACCCACCGGTACGCCGAGCGCCCCGCCGAGCGTCCCGGCAAGATCGGTGTTCGACCAACCGGGTTTCGGGGTGGCCGTGATCGAACCGAAGTTGGCGCGATCCGATCGTAGCTCCAACGGCCCGAACGAGGCGACGCCAAGTGAGTCGATCGCTGGCTGGTTGCGGAAGAAATCGATGACCCGGCCAAGTGTTTCGGAAGGAGACGTCGTATCGATCCTGGTTTCCGACGCCAGATCATCCAGGCCGGTACCGACCGCGCAGATCCACTTGGTCCCACCCGCCTCGATAGATCCCCGTAAAGCCCCAGCCACCCTCCGGATTCAAGGGCGGAGTCCCAGCAATGTCAAGACAACGACCCCAGTGGTCCGCCACGGCAAAAATGGTCGACGTTGCCGTCTTCAGGCACGTAGCCTGGTCGCATGAACCCCGAAGAGACTGCTGAGAAGTCGCGCCTCAACCTCGATGTGCTGCGTCCATACCTGGCGACCCGCCGGGGATGGTTCGCGCTTGCGGCGCTCTCCATCATTGTCGGGGTTGGGCTCGAGCTATGGATCCCGCAGATCCTGGCCGATTTCATCGACGAAGCCTTCGGCGACGTGCCGCTGAGCCAGCTGATCCGCCTCGCCGCCATCTATATCGGTGCCGGGATCGGCGCCCAGCTCATGTCAATTGCGTCGCGATACGTAGGCACGGCCATTGGTTGGTCCATCGCCAACGACCTGCGCATCGATGCCACCCGGCACGTCGCTTCGCTCGATCTCGACTACCACACCCATACGAGCGCCGGCGCTCTTATCGAACGGGTCGATGGGGATATTGATGCCGTCGCCAAGATGTTCTCCCACTTCGCGGTTCAGGTGATCTCAGGGATCCTGTTGCTCGGGGGCATCTTTGTCTTGACGTTCCGCGAGAACACCTTGGCGGGATGGACCGTGGTCATCTTCTCGGCGTTCGTTGTGCTCGCCATGTATCTGCTGCGGGGATTCGCAGTGGCCGCAACCAAGGCCGAAAGGGGAACGTCGGCCGAGTTGTATGGCTTCATCGAGGAACGACTGGCGGCCATCGAAGACATCCGCGCCAACGGTGCCGGTGGCCATGTCATGGGAACCTTCCAGACGGTCATGCGCCGCTATTACACGCGTTCGGTGAGTGCGTGGATAAAGCGTTCGGTCATCTGGACGACTTCCATCGGCATGTTCTCCCTGGGAACCCTGCTGGCCCTGGCCGTCGGTGCCTACCTTGTCTTCCAGGGGGAGATCACGTACGGCGTCGCGTTTCTGATCATCCAGTACATGTCAAAGCTGGAAGGGCCCATCGAAGAGATCACCGACCAGATGCAAGAGGTCCAAAAAGCGGCTGCCGGATTGGGTCGGCTTCGGGAGCTATTCGGTCGCCAGCCAACGGTATCTCGGGTCGGCACTTCAGCGCTGTCGACCAACCCACTCGAGGTCGAGTTCGACTCGGTGACGTTCGCCTACGACTCCGAGCCGGTGCTCGACGACGTCTCATTTCGGATAGCGCCGGGCACCCACATCGGGCTTCTGGGTAGAACGGGAAGCGGCAAGAGCACAATTACCAAACTGATCGCCCGCTTCTACGATGCGTCATCGGGCACCGTGCTGCTCGACGGGCGCCCCATCTCCGACGTCGAAGAGTGGTCACTACGAGCCCGGGTGGCAATGATCACGCAGGACGTACAGCTCTTCGAAGGGTCCGTGCGCGACAACGTGGCCATGTTCGTTCACGAGCGCGACGACACGCTGATCGAGAACGCTCTCAATGAGATCGGCCTCGGCCAATGGCTCGCGTCCTTGCCAGATGGCATCGACACACACCTCGACACCGCAGGCAAGGGACTCTCGTCGGGTGAGGCACAGCTGGTGGCATTGGCCAGGGCGTATCTGCTCGACCCCGGCCTCGTCATCCTCGACGAACCGTCATCGCGCGTCGATCCGGCGACCGAAATCGTGCTCTCGGCCGCGCTCGACCGGTTGATCGAAGGGCGGACCGCCATCATCATCGCCCACCGTCTTGCCACCGTGGCCCACGTCGACGAGATCATGGTCCTTGAGCACGGCCGGGTCGTCGAGCACGGCGACCGTCGCGAATTGGCGGCCAGCCCTGATTCGCTTTTCGCCCATCTGCTCGAAACGGCCAAGGACGGTTTGATCCGCGACGAGGTGGTGCTATGAACCCGTTCCCGGTTGCGTGGAGAATCTCAAAACCCTGGCCGTTCATGTTCTGGATCAACGTCTTCCTGTGGGCGGGTTTTCACATATTCCCGGTCATCATCGGGGTCATGGTGGGGCGAGTGTTCGACGCGCTCGACCAAGGCGACCAGAACCTGGCGATCACCGGTCTGTGGATCTATCTGGCGGTCATCATCGGGCGACTGGTGTTGTTTCAGTCGAGCATCCTGTCCTACTCACGGCTCTGGCATCGGATGATCCTGCTCGTCCGTCGGAATCTGCTCGACTATCTGATGCGTGCCCCTGGGGCGCGGGTTCTCCCGATGAGTACCGGAGCGGCCGTCTCGACTTTCCGCGAGGACGCCGATCAGCTCGTCGACTACGTGGAAAACCTGCTCGACCTCTTCGGCTTGGCTGGCTTTCTCGCCACGTCGATTTGGATCATGCGTTCGATATCCCCAACTCTGACCTTATGGGCAATCCTGCCCATGATCGGGGCGTTCATCGCCACCCGCGCCTTGTCGGGGCGTATCAAGATGTACCGGGAACGCCTGAGAACGTCGACGGAATCGGTAACTGGCTTCATCGGCGACTTCTTCACCGCGATCGAATCGGTAAAGGCGACCGGGACGTCCGGGCCGATGATCGACCACCTCGCCGATCTGAACGAAGATCGCCAGCGATCTGCGCTGCGCGACACGTTCCTTGATCAGACAGTTCGCTCGCTCAACCGCAACATGGCCAACATTTCGACCGGTCTCGTGTTGTTGGCCGGCGGCTCACTCATTCAGGCCGGCCAAATCAGCATCGGGGACCTCACGGTCTTTCTGGTGTATATCCCCCGGATGACCGGCTACATGGCTTGGGGTGGCCAAATGCTCGCCCAACACTTCCGCGCCAGGGTGGCAGTCACCCGGATGATGCGTCTCATGGTCGACGCCCCCATCACCCAGATCACCGACCCGGCGCCACTCTGGCAGGACGGTCAACCGCCGGCGCCCGTACCAGCGGTGCTCTCGCCAGAACGTCGTCTGCGTCGATTGACCGTCACCGACCTGAGCTTCGGGTTCCCGGACGGCGAGGCCCAGGGCATTAGGGACGTCTCGTTCACGCTGGAGCGAGGCTCGTTCACGGTGGTCACCGGCCGGATTGGTTCTGGCAAGACCACCCTGGTCCGGGTGCTGTTGGGGTTGCTCCCCCGCGATAGTGGGGAAATTCGCTGGAACGACGAGCTAATTCGCGACCCGAGCTCATTCTTTGTCCCGCCCCGTTCGGCCTACACCCCGCAGGTACCGCGACTCGTGTCCGACACGTTGGTGTCCAACATCACGATGGGACGCTCGCTGGACGAGAGCACGCTCGGCGAGGTGATTGACCTGGCCAGAATGACGACGGACCTCGGCCAGCTCGAGTCGGGCCTTGACACCGTGGTGGGTACCCGGGGTGCCCGCCTCAGCGGCGGCCAAATTCAGCGATCCGCCGCGGCCCGAATGTTCGCCACCAACGCCGACCTGCTCGTGTTCGACGATCTGTCGTCGGCGCTCGACGTTCGAACCGAAGCCGAGTTGTGGAAACGCTTGTTCGAACTACGTGACGTGACCTGTTTGGTGGTTTCACATCGTCACCCTGCTCTCCAGCGCGCCGATCAGATCATTCTCATGAAAGACGGCCGGGTCGATGACACGGGGACCCTGCAAGAACTACTCGGGCGCAACGAGGAAATGCGGGCCCTGTGGGAGGAAACCAACTGAGTTGCTCAGGGGACGTAACGGGGATGGCGACGATGGCGGTTGGCCATTGCCGTCTCGTGCCCTCTGTTTCGACCTTCATCGGAACTCCTTTGCGATTAGCGCGTCACCATTACCTGCTAATCAGACGACATCACGGCGGGTGACTGCGACAAGGCCGACGACTGCAGGCACAATCGCAAGAGCCGGCTCACGTTGGGCGCTTTCCCATCGAACCGATCAGTTTTGTAATGAGCCTCAAGATGATGCTCGAGATCAAGAGACTGGCGGAACGCGACGCCTAGCCACCAACCACGCGTTCCCCTACCCCCGAACGCGGCGTTAGACGGTAACCAGGCCGCGTAAGAGGCTTTGGCGTTTCTGGTGTCAGTTTCGTGACGTCGTCCATCAAGTAGCGGCTCCCTCGTGCTTGCGTAAATAAAGGACGACGACCCAAAGCACGAGATTCGACCAGAGCGCCGTTGGCGATCCCTCGTACAGAAGCACGAGGGTTAGCGGAACTGTGTTGAATACGGCATGAATCAGCATGCTGAAGAAAACGCTGCGGGTTCGTTCGTAGAACCACGTGTGGAAGATGGACATCGCCACGATTCCCATGGTGAACCCCGCCAGCGAACCCACGATCTGGACAGGCACCATACCCTGCTGGGCGAACATCATCACAACCACCGGAAAGTGCCAGACAGCCCACACGAAGCCGACGCTCCATCCGGTATCCCAGAAATTCCGGCCGGGCAGCATCTTCTCGACCAGGTAGCCCCGCCAACCGATCTCTTCAGTAGCGGACGTAAGCATCTGATACACGAAGAACACAGTGAGGAACGGAAGCAGTTGGCTGATCGTGGGACCGTCGACCCTCCGGGCCACGGTTAAGGCGTTGATGATTAAGAGAGGCACGATCGCGATCGCCAGCACCGCCAACGCGGTGAAGTAGTTGGACCTGCCCACGCTGATACGCCGGATGCCTGCACCGAGATCAGTGGTGGAGACAGCCGGATCGCTTCGAGTGGCGATGAATCCACCGATCATTGGACCAAACACCGCGACGATTGAGACCAATGCGACGATGAGCATGTCTGAGGAGACATCGCGCTCGAAGACGATACGCCAGACAGCCTCTTCGTTGAACAGCAACTCTTCGATGCCCCTTGCCCGGCCCAGCAGCCACGAACCGATCCAGAAGACCCACGACCACCCAAAAGCAATCAAGATGAACCGGACATGGTGCGGATGCCACAACGGGGTGGGCTGCTGCTCAGTGAATTCTGTTTCGACCTTCATGAGAACTCCTTTCCAAACAATAGGTCCCCCCGGTGTCAACAGAGCGACGTCGGCAACACCTCTTGATTAGACGACATCACGACGAGTGACTGCGACAAGGCCGATGACTGCTGGCACGAGGGCCCATAACCCGACGGCGCCGATCGCGGCCCCCATGCTGGTGGCGGTCTCGACGCCGGACACGACGTTGGCGAGGGTGGTCGGTATCCACCTGGCGGTTTCGCTGACCGCCTGCACGGCTAGCGGCGGCAAGATGAGCAGCAACACGACAGTCCCAGCTACCGCCCCCCTTTTATTGCGGACGGGGGCGCCAATCCCAGCACCGAGCACCGCACCGGCGCCTCCTGCGAACGTTGATGCCGCAAGAACTTGCGCCAGATCAGATGCAGCGACCATGAATCCGAAGTCACTGCTCGTGTTCGACGATCTGTCGTCGGCGCTCGACGTTCGAACCGAAGCCGAGTTGTGGAAACGCTTGTTCGAACTACGTGACGTGACCTGTTTGGTGGTTTCACATCGTCACCCCG
>Ga0224506_10002698_pt1 | contig 11998 bp, 14 predicted proteins | sample SF_Jan12_sed_USG_2_FD_169108 | JGI IMG/M metagenome (GOLD analysis project Ga0224506, IMG submission 169108) | Sediment microbial communities from San Francisco Bay, California, United States - SF_Jan12_sed_USGS_8_1 | ecosystem: Environmental > Aquatic > Marine > Sediment | place: USA...
TCTATTCCATCATAGTCTTCATCATACCATGGAACAAAATTGGAAGGACAACCATCGATTGCTCCTTCATAATCTTCCTGTAAATTAGGACATGCATCTGAAGAGTCATCAACACCATCATCATCATCCAAGTCATCAGCAGCAAAAACAGGACTAACGGGCATACTAGTCAATGTGGTTAGAAGTAGCAATAAGAATGACAAAGAGGGTATTTTTTTCAAAGCCTAAAAATACGTCGAGGATCCAGTTATTAAACCTCACTCTGGAATTTAGCAAAAAATCAAGAGATTTCAGAAAAGTATGCATGTTAGACAAAAAACTCGATTAATTTAAGTAAACCAAAACACGATCTGAACTGATGAGTTGTTCTGGGGAAACAGTTGAAGAAGAAGATCGTTTAATTCAGATCAAGCCTGCAATATCTGATCAATTAAAAAAAGCAAAGTACGGTGTATCTGATCATTCTACAGTAGAACTCTGTCATTGGACAAAAAAATCATTCAAACATGAGGGGAGTTGTTACAAACACAAGTTTTATGGAATATCAACTCATAGATGTATGGAATTTTCACCAGCTGGAATGCATTGTGAAAATAGATGCGTGTATTGTTGGAGGCCAATGGAATTTTATGATTCAATGAAAATGGAACCAGAACATGTTGCAGAACCTAAAGAAATTTTAACAAAGTTGATGGCTGAAAGAAAAAAATTAATCAATGGATATTATGGAGATTCAAGAAATGATAAACAAAGATTAGATGAATCGTTATTACCTAGTCACTATGCAATTTCACTTTCTGGTGAGCCAACAATGTATCCAAAACTTCCAGAACTGATCAAGTATCTTAATTCACTTGAAGCAACAAAATCAATTTTTCTTGTAACAAATGGTCAAGAGCCAGATATGATTCAAAAATTACAAGATGAGAATGCATTACCGACACAGTTGTATCTATCTACAAATGCTGCAGATTATGAATCATTTATGAAAATTAACAAGCCAAAATATAATGACTCTTGGGAAAGATGGAATAGAACACTTGACATGTTAAAAGATTTGAATACACGAACCGTGTTAAGAATTACTTTGATTAGAGACTATAATGATCAAAAAGAAAATATTTCATTATTCACAAAAATGTTTGAAAAAGCAAGTCCACATTTTATTGAAATTAAATCATACATGCATATTGGACGTTCAACCAACAGATTAGAACATGCCAACATGTTAGAAATGGAAGAGGTAAAAGAATTTAGTGAAGGAATAGCAAATCAAAGTAAAATGTTTTCAGTGATGGATGAAAGTATTGTTTCAAGAATCTCCATATTGCAAAATAATGAAAGATTCATTGATCGTTATATCCCTACTTATTCAAATACCATTTAGAAAATTTCTTTAATGCTTTGTATCTATGAGATAATTCATTTTTATTTCCAAGTTCAGCAAATGTTTTCTTTAAATTATTTGGAATGAAGATAGGATCATATCCCCAACCTTTTCCTTTTTGGGATTTAGAGATTTGTCCATTTAGTTTTCCATCAAAGGATTCTAAAAAAAATTTATCACAGTAACTTATGATCGAAATAAATTTTGCATTGCGATTATTTTTTACGAGATCTAGAATTCCTTTATTTCCAATAGTTTTGAAAACATATGATGAATATGGACCGGGAAAACCTCCAATTGAATCAATGAATAACCCATCATCTTCAATCAAAATAGGTTTTTTGAATTTAGAAAATGCATCTCTTGCTTTGGCAATTGCAATTTCATGTAGTGAATTTGATTGGATTTCTTTTAGGTCAGATTTTAAAAAACCCAAACTGATTCCAAATAAATCTAAAATGTTCTTTGCCTCATGATATTTGTGACTGTTTGAAGAAACAAAAAAAAGATCAAACGACTTGTGCATATCTACCACGACTCTCAATATCTGAAACAAGTTTAGTAATTTTGGAATAATATGCTGGACCAACTATTGATTTGTATCCATTAAGGAAATTTTTCCATGATGAAAGCATGATTCTTGCATGCGCACTATTAAGAATCTCTTTAATTAGTCTCAAATCAACTGCGTGGTCCTCAGGTTTTATTGTGATTTGAGATAATCCAAAATCAATTACAAATACAGTTTGTTTAAATAAAATAAAATTCGAAGTTGTCAAATCACCATGCATGATTCCATTTTTGTGTAAAATTCCAACTAATTTTCCCATATCTTTTGATAGTTCAATGATTTTTGATTCAGATAAATCATGAACGGGTTTTCCAGGAATTTCTTGCATCATAATAGAAGTGTCATCTAAATTGACAAAATAAACAAGCGGTGTAGGAATTCCATATGATTTGACAAGAGATAGTGTTTGTGATTCTTTAATTGTTCTTTGTTTACGAATCTTTGAGTCAAGTGAAGGATTTCTATATTTTTTGATTTTTCTAATTTTTAATATTGCATTAGAATCATGCCATTTAGTTTGATACAAATCTGCCTCGGCTCCTTTTTTGATTAGTTTCATTAACATTATATCCAGAAGAATTCAATAAAAATTAATCATGGATAAAGGAGAAAAGAGAATAAAGCAAGAAGATTGTAGTGAAGATAAACTAGGTGCAGGAATTCTTACATTAACTAACAAAAGATTGGCATTTGATAAAACAAATGCAAGAGTAATGGATTTTTCAAAACATTTTGGAGAAACTGTTTTAGATATTTCATTAGACAATGTAATTAAAACATGGAAAGAGGGATTGTTAATGAAAAAAGTCTGTTTTGTGACAAAAACAGAGAAAGGAGAACAGACTTTCAAGTTCGGAGTTTTTAATACCAAAAGTTGGGTTAAAAGCATTGATCAAGCAATTGATGAAAACAAGAATCAATAATGTACTTTAACAGAATCTAATCGCCATGATTGAGTTACAAATGTATCTTTTAATGCAACACCTTGTTTAACTTGAGATTCTAGTAGTCCAGTCCAACATATTTGGCTTCCACAATCTCCTGCATATTCTAATGGCACCACAAAAAATTTACAACCATGTCTTTTACACACATCTTTTAGCATTGCAGATAGTCGTTTGTTTGCTGCAACTCCTCCCACTATCATCAATTCTTTTTTTCTTGTAAATGACAATGCACGTTCTACTGCTTCACTAATCATTGCAAATGCAGTTTCTTGAAGAGAATAACATGCGTCTTCTTTGTTTTTTGTTGCAACAGATTTAGTTGCAGATAATAATCCAGAAAAAGATACATCATTTCCTTTTACAGAGTAAGGCAACAACACATAGTTTGAAGATAAATTTGCTAATTCTTCAATATTTTTTCCACATGGAGATGCAAATCCAATTGATCGACCAAACTGATCAAGTAACTGACCTAAAGTAATATCCAAAGTTTCACCAAACACCCTCCATTGTTTATTTAGAAATGCCAAAAGCATAGTATGACCTCCTGAGACCAAAAGTACCAAAGGGTTAGTTGCACCAGTTAACAGCTTCCCTAATTCAATATGCCCAATTGCGTGATTAACAGGATATATCGGAATTTTGTAAAAGGATGATAATGAACGCGCAACTACTGCTCCCACACGTAAACATGGGCCTAATCCTGGACCTGCAGCATATGAAACAATGTCCAGATCTTTAATTGAAATATTTGCCTCTTTAAGACAATCAGATAAAACTAGAGAACTATTTTCAATGTGATGACGAGATGCCTCACGAGGATGAATTCCTTCTCCCTCATCAGGGCGATAAATTTTTCTAACATCTGATAAAATTTTTCCTTTTTTTCCAGTTTTTTCGATAATTGCACAAGAAAATGTATGAGCTGTGCTTTCAATTCCAAGACCTAACATACTAACCACGACTTAATGTTGATACAATCTTGATAACATCGCCATTTTTTAGTTTTTGATCTCCGCTAATCCTTTGTTTCGTCTTACAATTTATTGCATGTAAAAATCCTTTTGCAATATCAGCATGAATCAATTCTGCTAGATCTTTTGCAGTAGAATCTTGAGGAAGTAATTTTGTATCAGGCAGTATGATTCCATCTTTGTTGGTAAGCTTCGTTTCATCCTCAACAGGATAAACCACAATAAATTTTAGAGAATCAAAAACGGCAGTATTTAGTATTTTTTGAATTCCAGTTGAGGGAATTTTTGAAAAAACGAATTTAACTAATTCAAGTGCTTTTTGTTGAGGTGGAGGAATTTCTTTTCCTTCAACAAGTGTAAAACCTTCATCGCCAGAAGAGTAATTTACAATTCCAGCTTTTGATGCCTTTCGTAAAAGTAATTCAGTTTCAGCACTACAGGGAATAACAATGTCAGGGATTTTTTTAATAATTTCAAGATCATGGCAAAGATCTGCTTTGTTTGCTGCTATAATCATGGGTTTTGTGCTTTTTCTTAACTCTTTAACAAAAATTTCAATGTCATCATCATTCCATTCTTTTGGATTTTTAGTCACAAATCCTAATTTTTTGAGAATTTCTTGAACTTGAAAATCTTTAATTCCCAAACCAGAAAATCTTTTTGCAATACCATCAGTAAGCTTTGCTCGTTTTTGATCTATTTCACGAGTTATCTTATCCCATTCTCTTTTCAAAATATCTGCAAACCATTGATCAAATTCATCTTGAACAAAAGCAACGTCTTCTAACGGATCATGTGTTCCAGCTGGAACAGGTTGACCTTGAATATCAGTAGTTCCTGCTATGTCAACAACATGAATTAAAACCTCGGCTTGTCTTGCATCATCTAAGAATTGATTACCCAAGCCCTTTCCTTCATGTGCACCAGGAACTAATCCTGCAACATCAATGAGTTTCACCGGAATAAATCTAGTCCCATTTACACACAACTCATTGTCATGTTTAATTCCAAAATGTTTGCATGCACAATCTGCTTTTACATATGCCACTCCAATATTTGGTTCAATTGTAGTAAAGGGAAAGTTTCCTGATGCCACAGGAGTTTCAGTTGCCGCTGAAAAGAATGTAGATTTTCCTACATTTGCCTTTCCAAGTAAACCAATTTGCAATATTGTGCAAAACTCAATTCTACTTATTAGTATTGCAGAAATCATTTAACCTGTGAATTAGACTTTCAAAGCATGTCAATTGTAATCACAGGGAATCCAGGAGTTGGAAAACACACAATTACACAAGAAATTGCTAAGAAAATGAAATTATCTGTAATAGACATCAATGCAGTTGCAAAAGATTCAGGGTTATTTGAAAAAAACGAAGATACAAGTGATATTGATGTTGAAGAATTAGAAAAAATCCTAAAACAAAAAATTTCTGAAAAGAATATAATCGTAGGACATTTGGCACCATATGTTTTAAGAAAAAATCAGATAAAAATCATGATTGTTTTAAGAAGAAGCCCCTATGATTTAATGTCAGTTTATAAAAACAGAGAATATTCAGATAAAAAATGCAAAGAGAATACAGGTAGTGAGATTCTAGGGATTATTGCGCATGATGCAATTAACAAATTTCAAGAAAAAGTGTTTGAGATAAATGTCACAGAAAAATCCATTCCAGAAGTAGTAAAGCATGTAATGCAAGCAATTTTACAAAATGAAGGAAAGGACCAAGTAGATTGGCTTGGATTGGTGAGAAAAAATAATGATTTGGGAAAATTTTTTGTTGATTGATTAAATAACGCCTTTGAATTTGTGTAGTTACTTGTTTGAAATTTCTAAAACTGATTTAGCTGGAAGGATTGGTACTTTGTATACTAATCATGGAAAAATTGAGACTCCAGCATATGTTCCAGTAATTCACCCAGTTAAACAAACAATTCCATCGAAAAAAATTCGAGAGATGGGTTTTAATTTAGTAATTACTAATGCATACATTACAAAAAATAATTATGGTGATGAGGCAGTTGAAAAAGGAATTCACAAAATAATTGATTTTGATGGAGGAATCATGACAGATTCAGGAGGATATCAAGTTCTTGAATATGGAGATGTCGATGTATTACCACCAGATATGGCGAATTTCGAAAAAGGAATATTGACAGATTTTGCAATTCCACTTGATAAGCCGACAGGATATGGAATGCCAATTAAAAAAGCAGAAGATTATGTTAAACACACTCTAAAAGTTTCAAAAGAAACACTTGATGATAGATTAGACAATGGTCAGATCTGGATTGGTCCAATTCAAGGAGGAGAACACTTTGATCTAGTTGGTAAATCTACAAAGAGTTTGGTAGAAATGGGTTTTCAGATGCTCGCTTTGGGAAGCCCAGTTGAATTCATGGAATCATATGAGTATAGATTGTTAGCACAGATGATAGTTGCTGCAAAAAAACAGATGCCACATTCAATTCCATTACATCTTTTTGGTGCAGGACACCCTTTGACAATACCATTTGCAATAGCCTTAGGATGTGACACATTTGATTCAGCATCATACATGCTTTATGCCAAACAATTAAGATACATCACAGATGATGGTACACGGTATTTATCAGATATCGAGGTGTTTCCATGTAATTGTGAAGTATGTTTAAAGCATACCCCTAAAGAATTTCTTCAATTAGATGTAACTGAAAGAATCAATCAATTAGCAATCCATAATTTGTATGCTATCAAGCTTGAAGTAGACAAAGTGAAACAAGCAATTCATGAAGGAAGGTTATGGGAATATGTTATTAAAAAGGCAAGAGCTCACCCTAAATTATTTGAAATGATTGAAGTGATGACCGAAAATTATGAATTTCTTGGTTTAGGCACTCCAAAATTCAAAGAAAAAGCAATTTTTTTGTTTAGTAAAGAGGATCAATATAGGCCAGAAGTTCAATCTTTCCATAAAATTGTTAGAAAATTCAAATCAAAGAAAAAGAAGATCATCATAATTAAAGAATCAAGTTCAAAACCAGGATATCTCTCTCATCAATATACAGGATTAAAAAAGAAACTCAAAGATTTTGAGTCATTTCAAATATGTCAATACAATCCAATTTTAGGATTAATCCCAATTGAAATTTCAGATATTTTTCCAGCAGCACATCATGAAACATCTAGAATAGATTTCGAGCCGGAAGAATTCCCTACATTTGAAAAAACATGGAATGATTTCTTTTCAAACAATAAATTTTCAGAAATCAGTTATGATAAAGAAAATGAATTCCTCAAATATTTTGTTAAAATTTTACCAAAAGAGATCAAGAAAAAATCTTTTGAATAATAAAAAATAAGAAAAAAGAATGTGCTAAAAGATGCTGCTTATAGAGCGGCGTCTTCTGCCCAACCTTTGATGAAGATACCGTTTTTGTGAAGAGGTACTGGTTGTCCAGCTGTGTAATTCATTGGTCTCATCCAAAAGATTGATTTTGTTGGGCATACACCGATGCATGCACCATCAGAAATACATCTTTCTGGGTAAAAGACAAATGCTTTACCTCTCTTCCAGCCTTCAACTGGTTTTACTCTAAGGACATCAGGACCAAGGGTTGTACAGATTTCTACACATAGTGCACATCCGATACATCTTTGCTCGTCAATGTCTGGAAGTATTGCTATTGGCATTACAAAATTAGAATTGATTGGTGACTATTTAAACCATGATTGAAATTCATAACCCTGTTATGAAAATGATCGAGTCAGAATACATGCGCAGAATCTAGATTAAAGAATTTAAAAAACAAAAAGATAACGTGGTGTACACGTTTATTTTCTCATTGCATCTATTTGACCAGAAGTGACCCAGTCAAGTAGCTCTGCTGAAGATGGATTAAGGTCTGCTTTCTGATTCATCAGATTGTTAACCCAAATCCAGTTAATTTGGTTTAGGAGTGGTTTGTTTGCTTCGTCACCTGCACGTGTTTTAGCGACGACGGCTTGATCTTGTTGTCCTAACCATTCTTGGAAGCTTCTTCCCATGAGAATCGAATCTTAGCTTACACTAATTAAAGCTTTTGTAGATTCCATGATAGGCACAATGATCGGATCGCCCCTACGAAGGTTTTAACGTAGATAGAATATCATTTTAATTCTTGAAAGTCAAAGTTCTGGGTGCTGCAAATGAAGTGGGCAGATCAGGATTCTTGATAGATTGCAATGGCACAAAATTATTACTAGATTATGGAGTAATGTTTGGACGTAGAGGCAGTCCACCTCAATATCCGCTCCATGTAAAACCAAAAGATTTGGATGCCATCATCATCAGTCATGCTCATCTAGACCATTCAGGTAATGTCCCGTCTCTTTTTGTAAGTGGAAATACTGATGTTTATGCTACTCCACCAACATTTGATCTTTCAAAGTTATTAATTGAAGATATGCTGAAAATTGAAAAAAATTCCCATCCGTTTGATCTGCCAGAAGTAAATAACATGATGAAAAATGCTAAAGAAATTGGATTTAGACAAAAAGTTACTAAAGGAAATGCAACTTTTGAATTAAGAGAATCAGGACATGTGATTGGTGGAAGTACAGTACTTGTAGAGTCAGAGAAAAAGCGTCTTTTCTATACAGGAGACATTAAAACTTATGGTTCTAGAATGCTTAAAGAAATGGATTTAGACATAGGGGAAATTGATTTACTAATTACTGAGAGTACATATGCTAAGACAGAACAAAAACCTAGGAAAGAATCAGAAGCGGAATTAATAGAATTTGCAAATGAAGTAATGGATAGAAAAGGAACATTGTTTATTCCTTCATTCTCAGTTGAACGCTCTCAAGAGATTGCGTGTATCTTAAGAAGTTCAAATTTTAAACATAAGATCATTATGGATGGAATGGCATTAAAAGTAAATGAGATAATGTTCAAACATCCAGGTTACCTAAGAGATCCACAAGTATTTTCAGATGCCATAAAGCATGCAACATCTATCAGAGAACATGCAGAAAGAAAACGTATCATGGAAGAACCATGTGTTGTAATATCACCAGCTGGAATGTTAGTTGGAGGAAATGCAGTGTATTATTTACAACAGTTATCTTTTGATAGTAAAAATGGTATAGCTCTGGTTTCTTATCAAGGTGAAGGGACACCGGGAAGAAAACTACTTGATACAGGAATGGTGTCAACTAGAGGCAAAGATCTTGCGGTTAAAGCAGAAGTAAAACAATTTCAGTTTTCAGGACATGCAGATAGAAAAGAATTGTTTGATATGATCAAGCAGATTAAAGGAAATCCAAAGGTATGTACTGTTCACGGAGACGCCGAATCATGCGATATGTTTGCTAAAGAAATTCATGAACAATTTGGTTTAGAGGCATTTTCTCCAGCAGTTAATGAAGAAATTACTGTTTAAGATGCAAAATAAGTGTATCATAGATGTAAATAATTCAATAAATAGCGGCCAAGTATTTCTTTGGAAAAAAAACAACTCAAATTGGTATGGTGTAAATGGTCAAGACATTTTAAAAATAACTGATTCCGGTAAAATAAAATCATACAAAAATATCAGGACAGATTTTTTTCGAAAAAAAGACAATATCGAAGAAATTATCAAGTCAATTTCAAAAGATCCCATTACAAAAAATGCTGTAAAGCAATATCCAGGATTGAGAATATTTGAGCAAGATCCCTTTCAATGCTTAATTTCATTTATTGTATCATCAAACTCTAATATTCAAAAAATTAAAAGCAGTTTAGAGAAGTTATCAAGAAAGTTTGGCATTAAAACAGAATTTGATAATCAAGAGTTTTTTTTATTTCCCAAACCAGAAAACCTTGCAAAGGCATCAATAAATGAAATTAAAAGTTGCGGTACAGGATATCGTGCTAATTTTATCAAAGATGCAGCAAACAGAGTAATGTTAAAAAAAATTAATCTTGAAAACTTGAAAGAATATAGCTATCAAGAAACCAAAAAAGAAATTTGTCAAATTTCAGGAGTGGGAAACAAAGTTGCAGATTGTATTATGTTATTTTCATTAAACAAGTTAGAGTCATTTCCATTAGATAGATGGATGATCAGAATTCTAGAAAAATATTATTCAGATAAATTTCAACTTGAGACTAAAACAATTACAGAAAAACAATATGAAATTCTCCATGAAAAAATTGTTGAACACTTTGGTCCATTTGCTGGATATGCGCAGCAATTTCTCTTTAAGATGGAAAGAGAAAACTACCAAAAGAAGTGGCTGTAAACCCTTAAAATGGTAATTAATTGCTAGGTTTTTGGGCCCATAGCTCAGCATGGATAGAGTGCCGGACTTCTAATCCGATGGTCAAGGGATCGAAGCCCTTTGGGCCCGCTTAACAAAATTATTATTCAGATTTAGAAACAAAGTTTTTGTGAAAGATTTAGAATTTGAACTAAATTCAACAGATATTCATCCAAATTCAGAAATTAAAGGGACAATATCAGTTGCATATCAAGGAAGATACGATGGTGTTGTTGTAAATACGACAATTTTGGATTCAAATGAACATATTATTTACAAGTCATATAACGGAAAAAAGATTTCTCAGAATGTTTCTAGATTATTTATCAATAAAGATGTCATGCCAGAACATAAAGCAGAATTTTCAGCAATCATTAATTTTGAACCAAAACACGAACATGAAATTAAATTCAGAGTGTCAATTATTGAGCAGCATAAAGAAATTGAAAGTAAAATAATTTTTGCAAAATATTCTATCTAGAATCTACTCTTTTCTACTATAATCGAACCAGTCATCCATGGATGGGGTTGACAATGGTAATGTACTTCTTGAGGTTCAGTAAACAAAAATTCATACTCATCTCCAGGTTTTAAAACTCCTTCTGAACCAAAGTCCCCACTATAACCATCGGCATGACGGTGATCAGGTGTAACAGTATGAGCAGTATCATCATAGTTTATCCATTTTACATTATTTGTAAAGGTCAGCAAGACAGTTGGATTGTTTGGAACATAGTTATCATTACCCTCAATTACTGCACCTGGAACAATTTCAATAATGAAGAATTCTTCTTCTGGATGTAAAATATGATCAGAGACAGATGGTTTTGCCATAGATTCAGGAAGATAAAATGAAGTGTAAAACACAATAGAGGCAGACATGCCAATAATTAATGCAATCATACCAATTCCATATGCATGACTTGATGTTGGTGTGCTCATAATTTTCTCACTCCATCAAGATCATTAGAGCCGATATTTGAATTGTTATTTGCATTTACTCCCAGATCTGCCTGAGTTTTTGGCACAGATATTTCAGCTGCCAATTCTTTTGCTTCAGGTTTTACATCAGATGTTGCTCCACTCTCAGGAAGTTTACTTGATTCTTCAGATGTTTCTGGTTCTGCAAGTTTTGGTTTCTCATCTACTACAGGTATTGGTGCAGGTGGAGGGGCATTCTTTTCTTGGCTCATTGCATATCTGTAAACATGGAAGAAGGCAGCAAACACCAGCAGTATAATTCCTACAAAGAACAATGAAACATTCTTCATTCCAGTTAATGCTGCATTATAAGCTGCAATGTTTAAGAATACTTGGAATGCCAAAAGTGCAACCAATAACCAGTTAATCCATTTTTCTGAAAGGCTGATAGTAGCTACTTTTTGCGGACCGTTGCTTTTTGCAAGTTTTGATTTTCGTTCAGCTTCATTTGCTAGTTTGATCATCATGTATGTAAATCCAAATCCTAACGGTACCAACAGAATCATTGTTGAATAGAAGAATATTGGATCGATTACCAAACGTTCAACTAATGGAATTGAAATATCTGGTGAGATATAGAATCCCCAGTATGTCGTAACCATGATTTGAGCAAGACTAGTAATTCCAAATGCAGTAATTATTGGTCTGTCTCTCCATGAGAACTTCTTGTATCTGTCGATAAATGGAATTAACACAAACGATATAATGAATAATAATGGCCACAGCAAGCCTGTAACAAATTTGTCATATTGCGTCCTCATGAATGCATAGATTCCAGTAAGATACCATTCAGGAACTGTCACGCCGGGTGGGACTGTGGGTTCAAACTTGAACCCCATATCAATTGGAAATACACCACCTGTAATCAAA
>Ga0224506_10002699_pt1 | contig 11994 bp, 9 predicted proteins | sample SF_Jan12_sed_USG_2_FD_169108 | JGI IMG/M metagenome (GOLD analysis project Ga0224506, IMG submission 169108) | Sediment microbial communities from San Francisco Bay, California, United States - SF_Jan12_sed_USGS_8_1 | ecosystem: Environmental > Aquatic > Marine > Sediment | place: USA...
ACAAAAAAATTAAAAACGAGTAGGGATGAATTTTTTTCAGCTTTGAGAGCGGAAAATATCGGTGTCAATGTCCACTATTTTCCTGTGCACTTGCAACCATATTATAAGAAGAACTTTGATACGTGCGAAGGCATGTGTCCAGTTTCAGAAGAAGTCTACAATGAAATAATATCTTTACCGATCTATCCTGATATGACTGAGGGCGATATTGAAGATGTTGTCCTGGCACTGAAGAAGGTTGTTGCTCACTATCACTCATGTCACTCATGAAATTAGTTGTTGAATCTAGGACGACCATAGTACCTAAGAGTCTAGGGCGCTATGCGGCCTTTCCTACGGCGATGAGTTATGAAGGACGTTTGTGGATTTCTTGTAGGCAAGGTGTTAATGCAAGTAGTACACCCCATGGCGATCGTGGTCGGCTATATCTGTATTGCTCGGCTATTGATGATTTGGAAAATTGGCAACGGGTTCCCATTATTTTCAATCAAGTCCAAGAAAATCCCAATGACCTTGATGCAATCATTTCTGGACCCTTTGGACATCACCTGATATTAGCTTCGAGGCATTTTCGAGCTGGAAATAATGTTCCTTTTTGGTCTCGCTTTGATATTCACCGCTTAGCTGAGGCGACTGTTGGTAAAAGCCCTATTATTCTTGATAGAGAACCAATAAATTTACATCTTCACAGACAAGGTGAGGGATTAACCGTTGCTGCAATGTACGGCCATGTGTTGGAAGATGAGGAACATGGACTGATAGCAACTACGTATTCCGCGACGCCTGGGAAAAGACCTTCTCCAGCAATATTGTGTTCAAAAGATCGTGGAAAAAGCTGGCAGAAAAAATCTTTCATTGCACGGTCGGAAGAATTTGGTAAGTATTTAAATGAAACATCATTGATATCACTAAATAATAGAAAGTGGATAGCAGTTATTCGTACAGATGAGCAGCCCTGGCCGTTGTATTTTAGCCAATGTAATGACGGACTTGAAGAATGGTCAGCTTTGGAAGACACAGGGCTCTTCGGTCACGCACCTACTCTGATATTGGACAGATCAGGTAATCCATTATTGGTATATAGGGATCTATCATGTAAAAGGCCAAAGGTTTCAATGGCAAGGTATATCGATAATCACTGGGAAAAGCTAGGTGAACTGGTGGAATACGAAAATATCTATAACGGTGGTTACTCGGATATTGTCTCCCTTGCTGAGAATAAATACTTTGTAACAACTTACATGGACGACAAAGATGCTTCGCCATGGATTTTGGGAATGGTTGTCAGGTTAGAGTATGACTAAAACAACATTTATCGCCGAAGTTTCGAGTAATCATAATAACGACCTTAATCGCTGTATCCAGTTTATCGACGTGGCATCGGCAATAGGTTGCGATGCGGTAAAATTTCAATTGTTTAAGGTTGACGAGCTTTTTGCGCCAGAAATCCTGAAAACCAGCCAAAAGCATCGGGATCGTGCTAATTGGGAATTGTCGGTTGAGTTTGTTCCAGCGCTCGCCGATCGTTGCAGATTCGCTGGAATTGAATTCGGATGTACACCTTTCTTTTTGGATGCTGTAGAAATACTGGATCCATATGTTGATTTTTTTAAGATTTCTTCATATGAATTGTTGTGGGACGAGTTGCTTGCACGATGCGCAAAAACTGGTAAACCAGTGATAGTATCGACGGGCATGGCTGTAATTTCCGAAGTCGAACACGCAGTAGATATTCTCAAATCCAACGGATGCAATAATCCAGTTTTGTTGCATTGTGTTTCCAATTATCCAACCAAGCCTGACGAATGTAATCTTGCATCCATAAAATATATGCGGGAGAAATTTGCTTGCGATGTTGGATGGTCAGATCACTCTGTACAAACTTCAGTGGTTAATAGAGCGGTGAATCATTGGCAGGCCTCACACGTAGAATTTCACCTGGATCTTGATAAAACAGGTAGTGAATTTGCCGGTAGGCATTGTTGGTTGCCTGGAGAAATTGAGCCGGTGATACACTCTATTAGAGAAGGTTTTATTGCTGACGGAGTGGCGGAAAAGTGTTTTGTTGAATCAGAATCTGAAGAGCGCATGTGGAGAGCAGATCCTAAAGACGGGCTACGTCCTTTGCGAAGCGTTAGAAAGATGTATAAAGGGTGATTGTTCTATAATGTCTATTGAAGATGCTGTAAAGCTTCATAAAGCAGGGGAGCTGGAAGCGGCCCATAAAATTTATGAGTCTATATTAAGGTTGGATCAAAAAAATGTCTCTGTACGATATCTTTTGTCTACCTTGTTTCTACAACTGAAACGATATGATGAATCTCTGCGCAATATAAAAATACTGTTGGATATAGACTCTCGTCATGTAGATGGGCTCAATATACTTGGGTTGTTACTCGAGGAATTTGGTGATTTCGACGGAGCAATTGATGCTTTTAACAAAGTCCTTAACCAAGATCCCTCTCATTTGGAGGCTAGCGTAAATATAGCTAGAATTTTTTTACAGCAAAATAAAACACCTGAAGCAATTGGAATACTCGAAAGGCTGCCTTCGGCTAAGCGGAATGAGGATAAAGTATCGAAACTCTTAATTGATCTATATGAAAAAAATGGTGATTTTGAGCGTGCAGATATTCTCATGAACAAGTTTTTAGCCAGCTTTCCCGAAAATGTTTTGGCTCATATAAAGGCTGCTCTTATAAAGATTAAAATAAAGAGCTATAAGGATGCGGATAGTCATTTTATTAAGGCTTTGGAGATGGATATTAATCAAGTAAGGAGGCTTGATGAGGTTCTCAGGGGGCTCGCTTCTGACGTAGACGTGCCCGGTTTTCTTAGTCGAATGGTCGAATATTTTCCTGAGAATGCGCATTACTACTATTATCGATTAGCAAGGATATGTGAATTTAATGGTGATGATATTACTGCACTTGCATATTTTGAGAAGAGTCTAAGGGATAAGGTCGAAAAAGGCCCAATATTTAGTTCGTTGGAATGCCTAAAAAGGCTTCGGCGCTATCAGGTTGGCATAGACCTGATAGAGCAAGTTAAAAAAGTATTTCCTGATGAAACGAAACTCGACTATGAGTATGCATTGTTCGATTTCTTAAATGGAAATGTTGATAGAGCAATTCAGGCTCTTGAAACATTGATTGAGAAAGGCGTGGTGAATGCAGATATTCTTAACAATCTTGGTTGCGCCTATTTGGAGAAGAGCTCTGAAGGTAATCCAACTCGAGCCAGGGAATTAATTACAGAAGCAAATAAACTAAAACCTAATGATCCAGGAATCTTGAATAATCTTGGTTTTGCATGGCGAGTAAGGGGGGAATTGGACACAGCTGCTAAGTATCTGAAGCAAGCCTTTACAATAGATCCCGCCAATGCCAATGCCAAGTTCAATTATGCACTCAGTAAGTTGGGATTGGGTGAGCTGGAAGAAGGGTGGAAATATTATGAGTGGCGCTGGGAATCCTGGAATCAAAAAAAGCGTCCTTTTAATTATACAGAATGGCGAAGTGGCCGTATCGATAAGGGGAATCTTCTTGTATATGCAGAGCAAGGTCTAGGCGATGAGATATTATTTTCCTCATGTATTCCCGATCTTTTAGAACAAATGGATAATTGTGTTATTGAATGTGAAGAACGGTTAAAGCCACTATTTCTAAGATCGTTTTCTAAGGCTAAGGTTGTGACTGAACGAGAGGCCCTTGCTGGTGGTAAAATGCTAGGTGTTACACATCAAATCCCAGTCGGATCTCTTCCAGGAATTTTTCGTAAAAATCTTTCGGATTTTAATAAGCGATCCGGTGATGCATATTTGGTAGCTGATCCGGCACGTGTGATCTATTGGAGAGAAAGAATTAGTGATCTTGTGGGTGGAAAGATTGTCCTGGGTTTTTCCTGGGGAAGCAATATCACGGAGGGTCTGAATCGAGCCAAGCCATATAGTATGGACTATTGGGAGAATCTATATAGGTTGAGTGATGTCGCACTAGTTAACCTTCAATACGGTGATATAAAAAGTAATATATCGTACGTTAAAGATAGGTTCGGAGTGGATGTACTTTATTTCGATGATATCAATTATAAAGATGATATTGATGAGCTTGCAGCCTTGATTGTTGCACTTGATGGCGTAATCTCAATTTCGAATGCGGTTGCTGCACTATCCGGCGCACTTGGAAAAAAAGTATTTAGAGTAAGATCTCCAGTTCAGGGAGAGTTTTTTAGGCTTGGACAGACTTACTACCCCTGGTATTCAATGTCAGAGGTAATTATCACAGGGGAAAATGAAGTAGATAATCTGATTGACGCCATTCGTTTGAGCTATATAGATGATTAGTGCAGCATATGTTTTTCACTAGCGTATTTTTATGACAAGTATTAGCGCATTTATTCCGGTTAGGCTAAGCTCGAGTCGATTACCTAAAAAGCATTTAAGGGATATCGGCTCCAAAAGTTTGTTATCTTGGGTGGTTTGGCAATTAAAGCAATCTCAGGAAGTCGATAACATTGTTGTCTGCGTCCCGAAAGAGGAGTTGGGCGAGTATTATTTGCTGAAGGAAGCTATTCGTTTAGAAGGGGTGGAATACTTTGAGTTTAACGGTGATGTAAATGATGTCGTTGGCAGGCTTACAGCAGCTGCACAGGAATACAGCGCCGATATTTGCGTCTTGGTTAGCGGTGATTGTCCTCTGGTATCCCCAATAGTTCTTGATAAACTAATCGAACAGATGAAGTTAGACGATCAGTGTGACATTGTAGGAATAGATAGTCACAGTGGACGGCGAGCTTTGGTAGAGGGGGTGGTGATCTCAAGAAGGTGGGTCTGGGAAAAGGCAAATATGCTTTCTGATGAACCGTATCTGCGTGAACATCAATTTCCAGTTATATCTAAAAAAAGAGCAGAGTTTGGAAACTTGGGTATTCGATTGGTTGGGTTGGATGAAAGTTACTATCACCTTGAGCATAGAATGTCAGTAGATACACCTAGTGATTTGGCATTTATGCGTAAATTGTATGAAGGCTTATACAATCTAGGCAAGAAATTTAGTCTTGAGAATGCCATTGAGTACATTGGAAATAATAAGGAGATATTGGCAGTAAATAGTCACGTGGCGCAGAAATCAATGCATGTTAAATCCTATAAAGCGGCGTTTTTAGTGTCGGCAGTTGATGTATATGGTTATGGTAATTTAATTCGCACACTGGAAGTTGCGAACACATTACTAAATGAGGAAGGAGTCGGAGTTAAACTGTTTGTCTTTGACGATGAAGCCAAAGGTATTGTTGATGACTACGGATTGCCCGTCGAGATTTATACGAAGCAATATTTTTATAATAATGCTAGATTTCCATTTGATGTTGTTATTTTTGATATGAATTCAGAAATTATTATTGATGAGGGTATTATTAGAGCGCTAGTTGAAGATAAAAAGAAAATCATTGTCGTAGATAATTTGAATGTGCCCCTGCAGAGTGTTAATAAAGTGATTATTCCAACTGCTCACTTTTTGGGAAAAGACAGCGATAAAGTCAAATCAGGATGGCCCTTTGTAGTGCTCGACTCAAGGATTCAAACAGGAAGATATAGGCGCTGTAATAAATTGAATAGAGTATTAGTCTATCCAACATCAAAAATTCCCTTTAGCACGTTTAGGGCTCGATTGTTTAAATTGATCAGGAAATGCAAAGTTAAAAAAATAAAATGGCAACTTAAGTATGAAGATGGTTTTCATGATGCACTTCGAAAGTCGAAGTATTTTGTTTCCGGGTTTGGCTTGTCTTCGTACGAGGCGTATTTTCTTGGTGTTGATTTCTATGTGGTAGGAAAGGATAAAAAAGAAGAACGCGAAATTAGAAGGTTTCGTGAAAATATTTCCAATATGCGCCGTTTGAAAGAATCCGGTGCAAGGCGAATTGCCAGAGAAATTGTGACAGTGCTAGGGGTCTGATTTTTCGATATTGATGCGCCTTTGTTTCTATAATTGATGATAAACGCAGTTCTTTGTGCTGTTTTGACCTTTGGATATAGGTAGGTAAGTAATGAGTGTATATAGTGAAATATATAAGTCGAGATTGTCTCAGATTGATGCGTTGAAAAGTAAAGGGGAGTTGTCCGCATTACGCATCGCCAGCCAAATTGAGTCCGGTAGTTTTTCTGATGAATGCATACAACAAAATCGATCTCTTAAAGAAATGGTTTTGTCGAGGAAACTTGTTGGATTTCCATTTGATGGGGTTTTGGTGCCTGAAAAAGAAATTTCGATGGATGTTGGAATTAATGTACACAGAGTTCAAGTCGCTGGACTAGTAAAAAAATATTTGCCTCAAGGTACAAAAAGGATTGTAGAGCTTGGCAGTGGCTTTGGAGTAAACCTTTTATGGTTGTGGCATTTGGGGGGGGATCCAGCAATGAAATATTGTGGATTCGAATATGATGAATACGGTAATCGATGTTTGGATGCATTGGCAGGTCTGGTTGACAAGGATGCCTTCTCTTCGTGCAGGTTTGACTATAATGAGCCTGATTTTTCAATGTTGCTTGATGATGTACCTACTGCTGTTATTACAGTGCATAGTATTGAACAGATTAAATTTGTAGACGTGAATTTAATAAACAAAATAAAAAGTATACCTGGATTTAAACGCTGTATTCATATTGAGCCTGTTGGATTTCAGATGGATGAGGGGAGGGATAATGATAATCTGATAAATTATCACAATGAAGCATGGTCGACACTTAGAAATGGTTATAATAGAAACCTTGTCAATATTTTGACCGGTATGCAAAAAGGTGGAGAATTGCAAATAAATCGAATGCAAAAACACATTGGCGGAATGCATGTGGGGAATTCAAGCAGCCTGGTCGTTTGGGAGATTTGATGGACTTTTATTTTAATAGATAGGTATTCCTAAGGGACGTTTTAGCAGGGGAGAGCGAGTGGAAGAAACAATATGTATTATCAATCTGAGTAATGTTGAATATGACGTTGGTGAGGCGTGGGAGCTAAGTGGTTTCTTGCAAAAGATTGATCTACTTACTAAGCGTGTTTTTGTATGGGATGAAAGAATTGATAATGTAACGTCTGACACTATTGGCTTGGCGAAGATTTACGATAAATCTATGTTGATAGATCTGGATTTAACAACAAGTGTTATATTAATTGAAGCGAATCAGTTGTTCTTCGATGTTGGTATTGCAAAAAATGCACTAAGACAATTTAAAAAACATAATGTAGATTACTTAACACAGTGGGAGCATTGTCGTTTGCCAGTTGGGGTTGGGGTTAGGGTATTTGCACTGAACGAATATCTGAAGAGTGATATAACCGATTTATCGGTATTTGTTAAAGAACTGTCAAAGGGCAGTATCACATGTCGACGTTATTATGACCCAAATTTATATGTTGGGTATACAGACTCACTGCTCGACTCAAGAAAAGTGTACTCTGAAGAAGGTCTCATGGTGGAATCAGTTAGTCGAGGTACCTGGGGGTTGAGTGAATTTTTAGTGGTGAAAAATGCACAAAGGGAACGATGGGTATATAGTGGGGACGTTGGAGCCACTGCTGTGGATGAGCGTGGTATGGAGAGTCTTTATGGATTCGAATCAGATGCATGTCGATCGTTTCCTGGATACGTAATGTTTGATCTGACAAATAAGTGTAACGCCACGTGTCAACACTGTCCTCATGCTGTTGGGTTTCCTGGAGATGAAAAAACAGAGTATTTGGATATTGAATATTTTAAAAAGGCGATAGATGAGTGTGTTGGTCGGAACGTTGGATTTATTCGCATAACAGCAGACGGAGAACCGCTATTGCATCCTCAGGTGTGGGATCTACTATCTTATGGTGCTTTGAAGAATGTGGCTCCTATCGGTCTCACAACAAACGGTAGTGCACTGAACAAACAAAATGTTGAGAAACTTCTTTCCAGTAATATTTTTATGGTGGATATTTCTCTAGATGCAGCCACAGATCAAACTTTTAGAAAAGTACGCGTAGGTTTGTCATATGAAAAGGTGCATCAGAATATAGAGTTCTTACTTAAACGGAGAGTAGAAACAGGCTCTAAATTGAAGGTAATGGTCAGTTTTGTAAAACAGCACGATAATATCGATGAAGTAGAAGCATTTAAAGATAAGTGGGAACCCATTGTTGATAAAGTATTGATTCGTGAAATGATATCTAATGTTGGAATTAATGCGATAGATAGTTCTGGATATGGTCAGAATGATCGCTGGCCATGTCCACATTGGTTTCGACGTATAGTAATTAACTACGATATGCAATTAAAGGCTTGTCCTATAGATTGGAGGAACGAATCGGTGCTGGGCTCCGGTTGGGATATTGATATATATGAAGCCTGGCATAGCGATTATTATCATAAAAATAGATTGGAGCATTTGAATAATCGGTATTCAAAAGATTCACTTTGTACCGCTTGTTATGACTGGAGGGGTACAACCTGGAATCTAGGGTATGAGAAGGTTATAGGACAACTTAAAGATAACCAGTCAGTAAATCAATAGTATGTGGAATGCTACTTATAAAAATAGATTAGGAATATGAGTCGAGAAGAAATTACAGCGATATTGGCTGATCAAGCGAGAGAAATTGTTTCTCGGTTTAAAGGTTGCCCAGTTTATATCTGGGGATCCGGTCAGCATGGAAAATGGCTGGTTGAGCATATTGGTGAAAAAATATTAGGATTTATCGATAGCAATCCACTCAAACAGGGCGCAAGCATATCTTCGTACCAAGTAATTGCCCCTGAAGATGTTTGTAGGTATAAAGAAAATAAAGTCATAATATCGGTCACATCCGACTATGAGTCGATTGCAAGCTATTTGTCATCGATTGGTATGAAAGAAGGGCTAAATTATGTAGTTGCCTTTCCATTAGCCAAGCTTCAATACTTGTTTAGTAAAACAGACTCATATATTCAGCGTGTTGGAAAATATGATTTTACCGGTAAAACTCTCCTTGAAGTTGGTTATGGTGGCCAATTATATTTGGCATCATTGTTCGCTTTTTTAGGCGCAGAGAAAGTATATGTTTCTGATATTGTAGAGCATTCAGCGGACGTTAAAAAGAACGCTGAACCAAAATTGAAGCAATATATAAAGTACTTGGTGGACAGTTATCCAAACAGATGTGATTCGGACTATACACTGCAACATTTGTTAGACAAGATACAGAACTCTATCGAAATAGTATCAGAACCTTGTGTAGCAGAAGAGCTTCCCTTCGATGACTCAGAACTAGATGGAATATATAGTAGTGGTGTTATGGAGCATGTGAATGATCCTGATAAGGCATTTGAAGAGTTTGGAAGAGTGATTAAACCTGGTGGACTTGCGATGTGTCTTGACATAGGTGTAAATGATCATCGCGCAAATGATCCTACGAGTGGTTACAATGTATGGAGCTATTTTGAAATACCAGATACTGTTTGGAATACATATACTAACAATGCCTATCACCAAAATCGATGGTTAGGAGTTGATTTTAAGAGAGAGTTGGCGGCTAAAGGATTTGAAATAGTTCATTATGACGCTGATAAAGATTATTCTCTCAGTAAAGAACAGATTGAGCGGTTTGATTCCCGTTTTAGGGTCTATGATTATGATGACCTTATTGATGTTTACCCTTGGGTAATAGGTCGTCGCGAGAATTTATAGAACTTATGACATCATGTGCAATTTGCCAACCAAATTTTTTGCCGTGGATGGGTTATCTGGAAATGGCGGATCAAGTTGACACATTTATAGTGCTCGATGATGTACAATTTATTAAAAGAGATTGGGTATGCAGAAATCGTATTTCAAACAAAGAACAAAGTTGGCAATGGTTGACTGTGCCAGTAAAAAAGGCACCGAGAAATACCAATATTAATATGATTAGAATATGCTATGAATCTAATTGGAATAAAACTATATATGAGACGATACGCCATGTGTACTCTAAAAGTAAATGTTTTGATTCATACGCGAATGAGTTAAAAGAGGTGTTATATACTCAATATGAGTATCTTATTCAGTTAAATATTAATTTACTTTCTCTTATAATGCGCTGGTTAAATTTTCGACAAAATTTTATTCTAAGTTCAAATCTGCAAATTCAGGGCAAGAAAGAAGAGAAGTTGATAGGATTGTGCAAGGCAGTAGGTGCGATACATTATCTTGCTAATAATGGATCCAAGCCATATATTCACCCCGATCTTTTTGAGAATGAAGGGATTAGTTTTCAATTTCAAGATTACAGACATCCCGAATACGCACAGTTTGGAGGAGATTTTGTTTCTTATTTGTCTGTACTGGATGTGATTTTTCATCATGGAAGCTGTGCGAGAGACATTATAGTATCTGGTCGTAATGTAAAAACTGATTAGCCATTTAAATGTGTTAATCCATTAATAGATGGGTAGAGAAATGAAGGTATTAGTAACAGGTGGAAACGGTTTTATTGGTAAACACATAGTTGATCAGTTAACAAAGCAGAATATTGAAGTTGTTTCTTATGATTTAGTACCGCCTTCGCTAAAGTTGGAGGGTGTTCAGTATATAACCGGTACTGTGATGGACGAATTTCAGTTGAGTCGCAGTGTCAAGGGATGTGATGCGGTATTCCATTTGGCAGCTCTATTGGGTGTCAAGCGTGCTGACATACAGTTGCTTAATTGCATGAATATTAATATAGGTGGAACACTTTCAGTACTTAAGGCCTGTGTTTTAAATAATGTCCCGCACGTTTTGGCAACATCTTCATCTGAGATATTTGGTGATATTGCAAAAGAGAAGGTTTCGGAGTATTCACAAAAAAATCCAAAATCAGGTTATGCGGTGTCTAAACTGGCAATGGAGTATTTTCTTGAAGGGTTTCATAGGGAGTACGGGCTTAATTACAATATTGTAAGATATTTTAATATTTATGGCCCGGGCCAAGTTGCGGAGTTTGTGGTGCCGAGATTTGTAAAAATGGTTTTGAATGGAAAATCACCAAAGATTTATGGCGATGGGAAACAAGTAAGATCTTTTTGCCATATTACAGATGCAGCAAAGGCCACCGTAGATCTGTTTGTGAAAAATATGGGTGTAAACGATAGTGTTAATATTGGTAATGATAGAGAACCAGTGACTATTGCAGAACTAGCGGACAAAGTAGTAGTAACTTGTGGAGGCACTCAGTCTCCCGAATTCCTGGATTTTTCTGAGAGTGATAGAAATAGTAGTCGGGAGATATATTATCGAGTACCTGACATCAGTAAAATCCGCCAGTTGATCAATTATGAACCCACAATCGATCTGGAAGAGGGGTTGCATAGCCTGGCTTATAGTAAGGATATACCTGATTCCTGGGTAGAGCCTTTATAAATCGTTGTATGTCCGTAATTGCGATAGTACAAGCAAGGACTGGCTCAACACGCTTAGCCTCCAAAGTATTACTAGAACTCAATGGCAAGCCGGCCATATATTGGGTTATGGCTCGTGTTAATCGTTGCCCCGATGTTGATAAAGTGATTTTAGCAACTAGCAAACTGGCTAGGGATGATATTCTGGCTGATCTAGCAAGACGGCATGGTTGGAATTTGTTTCGTGGAAGTGAACGTGATGTTTTATCACGGTTTGTGGGAATCGTTGACGAGGAAAGGCCAAGCTACGTTGTAAGGGTTTGTGCAGATAACTTTGCGATTGATCCAGGAGTTATTTCTCATGGAATAAATAGATTGCGGCAAGATTCTTTAGATGTCTGTACTCCTTTTATTGAGAACTCGTACCCATTTGGAGCAGGCGCGGAAGTATCCACGAGTGATGCAATATTGAGACTAGATTTGTTCACAAAAAGTTTGCAAGACGATTTTCGTGAACATATATATAGTTATGCATATGTCAATCCAAAGTTATTCAAAATAGGTTTACTTCAAGCACCGAAAAATTTGGCCAGACCTGAGGTTAATATATCTGTCGATATTCAAAAACAATTC
>Ga0224506_10002701_pt1 | contig 11985 bp, 12 predicted proteins | sample SF_Jan12_sed_USG_2_FD_169108 | JGI IMG/M metagenome (GOLD analysis project Ga0224506, IMG submission 169108) | Sediment microbial communities from San Francisco Bay, California, United States - SF_Jan12_sed_USGS_8_1 | ecosystem: Environmental > Aquatic > Marine > Sediment | place: USA...
TGTGGCCCTGCTATTCACGACAGTTATCGGACACACCGCCGAGTACAGCGAAGCTGATGACATACCCGCGGTGACATCCCTGGTATTCAACGAGAGCAACATTGCACTGGCAGTCGTTCGAGATGCATATCGCACCACTTACTTTGTTGCCGATCGGGACAGCTATTCCTTCCTCGAAATCAGCGAGCTTGATTTCTACGCATTGTCAATGGATGAGCATATACAGAAGTCAACTTTCGAGAACGCTGCCTTGGATATCGACCTGGCATCCACCGATGATTGTGAGACAGAGGAGTATCCGTATGACAGCGGCGATTACGATAAGGCTGGTCGAAGGATACTGCAGCTAGCATCCACGGCGATTGAAGTTGAAATGCTGTGCGGGTCCAGTATTTCGAGCGCTGTGTCGCTCGATGATTCCGTCTGGTTTGGCACCTATACCGCAGGCGGCCATGGCGACTACGGATCGGAAGGCGTGCTGGTTGTACCCAAGAACGGAGATCCTGTTGTCCGCTTGGATATTGGTAACGACATCGTCTACAAACTCGTAGTCGATCCATGGTCATCCAACATCTGGGTTGTCACGCATTCGCAGCTGTTCCGGGTATCGGACGATACTACCGTACTGGCACGCTACTCTGCGTACCGTGATTTTGATGAACAACGACCTGTGGTTCGGGTCGACGCCTCAGAAACGCGAATTGAGAACAACCCGCTGGCTGTGTTGGCAGACTGGCTGGGTCCTGAAAGCCACCGTACGCTGTCTGAAGCTAGCAAGAATGGCGTGCAATTGCCCGGCGCAGAGCCACTTTATCGCTTTGCAATGTTTGGCAACTATATGTCCCATCAACCCCAATGGCCGGAGGAGCTGGCAGGTGCACTGGAACATGCACCGCCGACACTCGGTTGGCGTAAATTCGCCTGCCTGCTACCGGGCGACTACGCAAAAGAACTCTGTACCACCGACCTTGGCGAGTGGCCAAAGGCGGCTGATCGCTATGTGAGTATCTTGCAAGAGCGTTATCCCGGTTTTGTTATTACAGGTCCGGTATTCGGGCCAGAGGGCGATGAAGATCTCCGCGATAACAGGCGTTCACCGCAGAATTTTGCCGACGATATTCTTTTCGGCGACTTCAATTTCAACGGGGTTCGTGATTTCGCCGCGGTCTTGATCGAGCAGGGAGCTACGTCCGACCCGAATCCGGACAATGAGCCTGTCGGATTCGTTGTTATTTGCGACGGGCGATGGTCGTCCGAGAGCCTGATCGAATACAGCTGTTCCGATCTTACCGAGCGCAAGCCAGGAGGATTCAGGGCGGTGCTGGATTACATCGATTGGGCGCCGTGGGCGGACGCTCTGATCGCTCGAAGCCCGAAGTCGGGCGATCGATTCTGTCCATTCATGCTGCAAACCAATCAATTCAATGCGCAGACCAGGAAGGGCACGAAAAAGCTCTCGGTCATGAGTTCTTTCGGACCTTGCGATTGGTTCTTCTACCACATGGACGGAACGTATCGGGGCTGTCAGTACTGCGACGACGAGTAGCTCGAGAACAGGTTCCCTGGGGACGCTGACGCGTTATCGAGTCGCTAGCGGCGAGCGGTTTCCAGTCTTTCCGCTGGTTCCGGACACGGAAGCTGCGTGCTCAACGCAGATCTTGCATGCATCTTCAGCGGACAACGGCTCCTCGGTGATGCCGCATTGAAACTGGTCACCGCCAAGCTGTCGGAAGAACCGGCAGGTCTTGCAAACTCCAAAGGAACGTGAGTCGTTGAGTTGCTGCGCATGCCGGAGTAGCGACTTGAGGCTGTCCCCGAGCGCGGCTCGCTCCGAGTCTCCAAGGCGTTCGACCGCTGCCTGGATCGTGGACTCGTTGTCCAGTTGTTCGAGCAGCCGCACCCCCTTCCTGAGAAGCCGCAGTCGTACCACGCGACCGTCCTGCGCGTCCGCCAGCTTGCTGACGAACTTTTCGCGCTCCAGAACCTTGACGCTTTGCGAAACGGTACCCTTGGTCGTGTTGAGAAACTGCCCGACAGCCGCCGGCGTGTTGCTGTAACGATTGCACCGGGCCAGGTAGCGCAGCACGTCGATGTGCACGGGTTGCAGCGCCGCCGTTCCAGCGAGCTGACGGTTCTCGGCCAGGGCCATAACGCCAAGTCTCTGCAGCAATTCTGAAATGTCACTCATGCAGATATAGTATTGAGTCGATACGAGCTTGACAAGTTCAACAGGCCAATCTTATAGTATCGACTCGATACCACAAGAGAGAAACAAACATGACATTCAAACCTATCATTGCAACCGCCGCAATGCTGGCACTACCACTGCTGGTCGGCGCTGCGACGGACAACCTGGTCGCGTACCCGGACGGCTACCGGCACTGGACCCACGTCAAGTCCATGGTGATCCATCCGGAACACGGTCTCGCAGATCCCTTTGAGGGTATTCACCATGTCTACGCGAACGCAGACGCGCTGGCCGGACTCAAGTCCGGGCAGTACGTTGCCGGCGCCACTCTCGTCTTCGATCTTTTGCATCAGGACAGCGGCGATGCCGCCATTCAGGAGGGCAATCGAAAGTTTATCGGCGTCATGGAGTACGACGAGGAGCGCTTCGCAGACACCGGCGGCTGGGGTTTCGAAGCCTTCGCCGGGGACAGCAAGACAGAGCGCGTTGTCAAAGACGGCGGAGCTTCCTGCTTTGCCTGTCACCAGGCGGTTGAGAAAGACAAATACGTATTCTCGAAATACCGCAACTAGCGTGGAATCGCCATGCCGCATCGGCTTCGATCGATTGCGGCGTGGCGCCCCCTGGTGCAGGAGCTACGCCGTGCCGGTCGCGCTGTTGTTCAGTCCCCCGGCCAACACCGCTGTTTGAAAGCCGTGCTGACTCAAGATAAAGGCTGCCGCCGCGCTGCGCCGGCCGGTATCGCAGATGACGATATAGGGTGTGTCTTTATCCAGCGCTTCCAGCTTGTGCCGAAGCAGGTACAAAGGAATGTTGACGGCGCCTTCCAGGCCGCCGGCCCTGGTTTCGCTCGGGACACGAACGTCAAGCCATTGCGCGCCGCCGGCCGCGGCGGCCGCTGCCTCCTCGTGCTGCAGGAAGATGAGCGTCGGTTCTTTTAGCAGGGTCTGGAAGTCGTCTCTTCCAAGCCGCATCAGGATGCCGTCGGTTTGCATGGTGACCGTGGCGTTGCGCGCGGCCTCCGAAAGCAACGCCTCTTCGCCGAACGTGCCGCCGACGCCCAGCACGGCAAGATCGATGTTCTGCTTGCCTGCCGGCGTCTCGCGCGTTACCAGGCAACGCCCGCTCCTGATGACGTAGAAGAAGTCACCCTTGCTGCCTTGCTGGATCACCACGTCGCCGGCCTTGAAGTCAACGCGCTGCAGGCGCATGAATATCATCTGGATGCACTGCGGCGGTACCAGCTCGAAGATCTTGGTGTGCATGAGGGAGGTCATCCAGTCTGCCTCACCATGCCCCACGTCGGAACTGAAATCGCCGACCTCGTAGACCCCGGTCTGGTCCAGCGTAATCGTCAGATCGAGCAACTCGCTGTTGACACTGAAATACTGCACGTTGTCGAGAGCAACGGCGGTCTGTTGGCGCGGCGAGCCGGGGGCGATAGGGTTATACGCCTCGTTCGTCCCGCCCGTGATCGTGCGCGGGGTATCGTCGCCGGTTAGCTCGACGGTCCCGGAAAGGAGATAGATGGAACGCTTGTCCGAGTCGCCTTTATTGAACAGCGCCTGGCCAGGTCTCGCTTGATGTAATTCGACCTGCGCTACAAGGTCCGTAAGGTTCTGTGTCTTCAGCGCGTCGAACGGGGAGAATCCCCTGACGCGCGCAACATCAATACGATCCGTCATCGATGCACTTATCTCCAGGCTCAAGCGGATGCCCTTCCGCAACGCGGCGAATCCTAGCATGAGATCTGGCATTGGCTATGGCGATACTTCGCCGGCAATTCGCTCTGCGAACGGCAAACTTGCCTGCTGCAACATGTGGGACGACTTTACCTATAATGAGTGCCCGGCCGATATTTGCGCGTGACCGCTGAACGTTTTAAGCAAGCATTTCCAAGAGCTTGCGCACCGTGTTGAGGTTGCGGCCGCACCCTTTCGGCAGCTTGTCGTGCCCGCCGACATTGATGCCGCGCAGCAGCAATACGTACTTGTTCATCGCCTGTTGAGCAAGAAGCCTGCCACCGGCAGCACAGGCATTCAGGAACGACGTTGCCATTTCGCCGCAGGGCACACGCCCGTTTCGAGTGTCGGGAAGCCGTGCGCAGCCGGTACGTCGTCGACCACGGTCGCCGCCTGCCCGGTTAGCTCCTCGTAGAACTGCGCTGCGGCGTCGGTAAGGTCCCGGTGCATGACCGCGTCGGCCGATCCCGGGAACAACCACACCGGGTCGCCCTGAAGGTTGGCGCGGTCATCGGTTTTTACGGCCCGCCGCGCACGCTGACGGGTACGTTCACCGTCAACTTCGATTGGTGATTGTGGCGGGGATACCCCCCCTTGTCTCCCGCCAGACTCAGAAGGGCCGCCGCAAGGCGGCCTTTTTTCTAGCTGAGATCGAGGATGTCTGCGTAGGCGAACAGCCCGGCCGCCCCGCCCGTATGCAGGAAGACAATTTTCTGGCCCTGTTCGAACCGGCCTTGCCGGATGTAGTCGATCATTCCGGCGAGCGCCTTGCCACTGTAAACCGGGTCGAACAGCAGGCCCTCGGTTCTCGCCAGCATCAAAACGGCTTCGTTCATCGACTCCGTGGGTTGCCCGTAGCCCGGGCCGATGTAGTTGCAGTCGGCGACGATATCCGCGCGCGTCACGCACCCGGGCCTGTCGATAAAGGCCGCCGTCTCCACGGCGAGCTTGAAGACTTTCTCTTCCTGGTCGTCCCGCGGCGCATTGACCCCGATACCGAGGATCGGCAGATCGCTGCCGCTGCCCCGCAGGCCGACCGCGAGTCCCGCATGCGTGCCGGCGCTGCCCGTGGCAGTAACGACGTGATCGAAACGAACATCCTGCATATCGCACTGTTGCAACAGCTCTTCGCCGCAACCGACGTAGCCGAGTGCGCCGACCGCGTTGGACGCGCCACCGGGCACGATGTACGGCGTGCCGCCGGCGGCACGCACCTCGCGGGCCACCTCGTCCATCGCAAGATCGAAGTCCGTGCCCGCGGCGTACTCGCGCAGGTTCGCGCCGAAGATACGGTCGAGGAGCACGTTGCCGGACGTCCGGTATAGCTCGCTCGGTTCGCTGACACGGTGTTCGAGCAGCACCTCGCATTTGAGGCCGAGCTTGCAGGCCGCAGCGGCCGTCTGGCGGACGTGATTGGACTGCACGGCGCCGACCGTGATGATCGTGTCCGCTCCGCGCTCCAGTGCCTCTCCCATCGAGAATTCGAGCTTGCGGGTCTTATTGCCGCCCGTCGCGAGACCCGTGCAGTCGTCCCGCTTGACCCAGATTTCCGGTCCGCCGAGCGCTTCGGTCAGGCGCGGCAGGAACTCGAGGGGTGTAGGAAGGTGCGCCAGTCGGATGCGCGGGAAGCCAGTCAGCAACATGTTCTTGTCCTTCTTAGCAGAGCTGGGCGATAGCTTATCCTAAAGCAACGGGCACGAGCGTGCCGTCTTCGCGACGCATCAACTGGGACGACTCCAGGTCCACCTGGTTGCGGCCGGCGCGCTTCGAACGGTACAGCGCCCGGTCGGCGCGCAGCACGATGTCGTTGAGCGACTTGTCGTTTTCCGAGATGGCCGCAACGCCGAAACTCGAGGTCATGGGCAGTCCGACAGCCGTCGTATCCAGGGGCGTCGATCCGATCTTCGCGCAGAGCTGGTCGGCGATCGCCATGGCCTCGCGCAGCCCGGTGCCGGGCAGGAGCACCGCGAATTCTTCACCGCCCACTCGCGCCACGACATCTTCGGCCCGCCGCGACTCGGAGACCAGTTGTGCAAAGTGAATGAGTGCCGTATCGCCGACAGCATGCCCGTACTTGTCATTGATGAACTTGAAGCGATCGATATCGGTCATGATGATGGACATGGGCGTTCCGGCGCGGCGCGCGGCGGCAAACGCACGACTGCCGTTTTCTTCGAAGCCGCGGCGATTCAACAACCCGGTGAGCTGGTCCTGGACTGCCATCTTCTTCAGCTTCGCGGAAATGTCCGACGCCATCATCAGGATGACCAGCATCGAGATGGCGACGTAGCACGCGGGAAGCGTCAGGAAGTTGAAGTGCATGTGCACCGCAGCGATGGCGGCATCGCCGGTTGCGCCCTGCATGAAGGCAAGCGAGGCTGCCACGATCTCGATGATCGAGAATACAACCAGCGCGGCCACAACAGCCCATTCGGCGGGACGCGTGTCTTCGCGATGCTTCAGGATCATGTATGCCGACAGCAACAGTGTCACAGCGGCAAACGCGGGAACCATCGCCATGCGAATTCCGATATGCGGATCGGCGACGGTATGCCAGGCGACAACCAAGTAGACGGGCAGAACGTAAGGCCACAGGTTCCTTGGCAGGAAGGTGCAGTCGGTTCTCTGGCAGTGGCCGCGGAGCCCGAGGATCACCAGCGACAGCGAGAAGGCGCTCTCCGTCAGCAGGTATGCCTCCATGCTCGGGAACCTGCCCGCATTGAGAACGCAGAGCCACTGCAGCATGCCGGCAAGGAACGCGACCGACCAGGTCAGCGCATGCGCTTCTCGCCCGAAGTTCTTCCACGCCATGAAAAACGTGACCGACAGCACCGCGCTGACGATCACCAGCGAGAAAATCATGTAGAAATATTCCGAACCCATTGAGTCTGCATATCTTGTTCGTGTTCTGATGCCGTATTCTGCGCCTGCCGCCCCGTCATCGACTTGACGTGGCGCACAGATCAAACGCCGTGTAATCGGCTACCGCTGTATCTGGGCTGGAAAGACCAGAATGGCGACTGGAGTCTCGTATGAAACCCGTGCCCCTGCCCGACTGGGATCCCTCACTGCAGCACGTCATCGACGACATGAACGGGCGTCCCATCAACGTTCACGCGCTGCTGGCCAATCACCCTGCACTGCTGAACGCATGGTGGACGCTGCGCAATTACCTGGTGAACGGCGGCGAGCTGGAACAACGCCACTGCGAACTCGTGATCCTGCGCGTCGCGGTTCACCTGCGTAGCTGGTACGAGTGGGGATCGCACGTCGTGCGCGGCATCGACAGCGGTCTGAGTATGGCGGAGATCGAGAACCTGCGGTCCGACGAACGTCCCTGGGGCGAGGCGGATGGCGCGCTACTGGCCGCCGTTGACGAGGTTGCGAAGTACCACGCCATCGGGGAGGAAGCCCGCGCCCGGCTCGCCCCTCATTTTACGGAGCGGCAGGTCATGGACGTCATCGTCCTGCACGGGATGTACCTGACGCTGGGCTGCCTGGTCAATACCTGGCGCGTCGAACTCGACGATCACGTCGGCGCTCGTCTGCCCGACGGTGTGAGCGAAACCTCATTTTTTTCTGACTAGTGCCGACAGCTCGGCGCGACGTTCGAGGCTTTCGTCGGACCAGACCTCTTTCGTCCCGTAGTACTCCTCGAAGACGAGTGCGTCAGGTGGCAGCACGACCCAGGGTTGCTTCGACGACGTATGGATATGTACGTCTGGAGGCATCTTGCCCGGATCGTCGAGCGTACCAACACGCACGAAGCGCACCAGCTCGCCGATACCACCGTACAGGACGAGGTAATTGCTCCAGAGGGCTACCTGGCATTTCGAACAGCGGGCAATCCTCTGGTTCTTGCCGCTTGGGGAAGGTACGGTGATTTCCACCACCTCTCCCTGCAACAACGTTACGCGGTCCGCTTCGAGCAGGGCATTCACGGCGAAGGCCGAGCCGTTCTGGCGCTGGCACAAGCGGCAATGACAGCAATGCACGATCATGGGCGGCGATGCCACTCGGTAACGGACGTGACCGCAGGCGCATCCGCCATCGAAGGTTTCCGGATTATCCGACATAGTGAGACCAGGCAGAGTGAAACAAAAAGGGCGCAACCCTCGTTGCGCCCCTTGATTGTACCTCTAAGCTGTTTCGAATCAGGAGAATTGATTCATCGTATTGTCTTCGCCGGCCGCCTTGAGGGCCGCTTCGCCCGCAAAGTACTCCTTGTGATCGTCGCCGATATCGGAACCGGACATGTTCTGGTGCTTGACACACGCGATGCCCTGGCGAATTTCCTCGCGCTGCACGTGCAGGACGTAGCCCAGCATGCCGAGGTCGCCGAAGTACTCCTTCGACAGCGTATCGGTCGACAACGCGGCCGTGTGATAGGTCGGCAGCGTGATCAGGTGATGGAAGATACCGGCTTCGCGAGCGGCATCGGCCTGGAACGTGCGAATCCGCCTGTCGGCTTCATGACCCAGCTCGGTTTCGTCGTAATCGATACTCATCAGCTTGTCGCGATCATAAGCCGAAACATCCTTACCCTTTTCCTGCCAGGCATCGAATACCTGCTGGCGGAAGTTCAGCGTCCAGTTGAACGACGGGCTGTTGTTGTAGACGAGCTTGGCGTTCGGGATGACCTCGCGGATGCGATTCACCATGCCGCCGATCTGGCCGATATGCGGCTTCTCGGTTTCGATCCAGAGAAGGTCCGCGCCGTTCTGCAGCGACGTGATGCTGTCGAGCACGCAGCGATCCTCACCCGTACCCGGGCGGAACTGGAACAGGTTGCTCGGCAGGCGCTTCGGATGCATGAACTTGCCGTCACGCTTGATCAGCACGTCGCCGTTGCTCAGTTCTTCAGGCGTTACCTCGTCGCAATCGAGGAATGAATTGTAAAGATCGCCGATATCGCCGGGCTCGTGAGTCACGGCGATCTGCTTGGTCAGGCCGGCGCCGAGCGAGTCGGTGCGCGCCACGATGATACCGTCGTCGACGCCAAGCTCGAGAAACGCGTAACGCAATGCGCGAATCTTCGCGATGAAGTCCTCGTGGGGCACCGTGACCTTGCCGTCCTGGTGGCCGCACTGCTTCTCGTCGGACACCTGGTTCTCGATCTGCAGGGCGCAGGCCCCGGCTTCGATCATCTTCTTGGCCAGCAGGTAGGTCGCTTCCGCGTTGCCGAAGCCGGCGTCGATGTCCGCGATGATCGGCACGACATGCGTCTGGAAATTGTCGATCTTGTTCTTGATGTCCTTTTCCTTGACGGCATTGCCGTCCTCGCGTGCCTTGTCCAGCTCGCGGAACAGGCCGCCGAGTTCGCGCGCATCGGCCTGGCGCAGGAACGTATAGAGCTCTTCGATGAGCTCGGGCACCGTCGTCTTCTCGTGCATCGACTGGTCGGGCAATGGCCCGAACTTCGAGCGCAGGGCGGCGACCATCCAGCCGGACAGATACAGGTAACGGCGGTCGGTCGTGCCGAAGTGCTTCTTGATCGAAATCATCTTCTGCTGGCCGATGAAGCCGTGCCAGCAACCCAGCGATTGCGTGTACTGCGTCGGATCGGCGTCGTAGCGGGCCATATCCTTGCGCATGATTTTGGCGGTGTACCTGGCAATGTCGAGGCCCGTCTGGAAGCGATTCTGCGCCTTCATGCGCGCGACGCTCTCGGGGTCAATGGCGTCCCAGGCACTTCCCTGGCTGGCAATCAGGCCTGCTGCGGCCCGGATATCGTCTGCGTACTTTGACATGACAAGTCCTCGTGTCGGAAAGCTGTGTCGCGGGCAGGGTCAGGCCCGCTACGCGCAGTGTACGCGGCTAATATGCGCAATTTCACAGAAAAAATTTGACAGTGTGAACTTCACACCCGGGGTGGCTCAGTGCCGTACCGTGACCGATTTCACCTGGGCGAAGACACGGTCGCCGGCCTTCAGCTCGAGCCGTTGGACCGAGCGGTTGGTCACCCGGGCGAGCAGGCTCTGGTTGCCGACGCTCATACGGACAAGCGCGGTGGCGGCGTCCACGGCATGCACCTCTTCCACGCTTGCGCGCAGGATGTTGAGTATCGTCGTCGAGGTCGGCTGGTCGCGCGAGATACTGACGTCGCTTGCCGCGACCCGCAGGCGCAGCGGCACGCCGCTCATCGGGAAGCTGCCGGGCGCCCAGATATCGCCGTCCCCGAAATCGAACTTCGTCAACCCGTCTTCGTGATCCACCGGCGACGCCCAGATCACAACGCCTGCGTTGCGCCCGGACAGAACCGGCATATCGACGCGGGACAGGACATCGACCAGCCTGCCACTCGCCACCACCTTGCCGGCGTCGAGCAGGACCAGGTGATCGCAGAGCCGGCTGATCTCTTCGATATCGTGGCTGACGTAGATGACCGGCACGGACAGTTCTTCGTGCAGCCGATCGAAGTACGGCAACAGTTCATCCCGGCGCTTGCGATCGAGGGACGCAAGCGGCTCGTCCATGAGTACGAGGTCCGGCGATCGCATCAGGGCCGCCGCTATGGCGACGCGCTGGGCTTCGCCCCCGGACAGCGATGCCGGCTTGCGGTCGAGCATGCCGCCGATACCGAGCATGTCGACAACGAGCTTGCCGTCGACCCGGTGGGTCGTGGCGCGCCGCTCGCCGTATTCGATATTGCCGCGCACGCTCAGGTGCGGGAACAGGCCGGGGTCCTGGAAGACGTAGCCGACATTGCGCTTGTGGACCGGGAGTCCCTGCTCCCGCTCCAGCCCGGCGATGCACCTGAGCAGGCTTGTCTTGCCCGACCCGGATTCGCCGAAGACGCCGGTGATGCCGACGTCGGGCACCTCGATGTCGACGTCGAGCGTGAAGTCGCCCTTGGTCAGTTTGTGCCGGAGACGAATCATCGCTCGCTCCAGCGCCGGTTGATGACGAACATCGTTGCCAGCACCGCAAACGCGAAGCCGACCAGCAACAACGACATCTGGTGTGCTGCCGTGTAGTTCAGTGACTCGACGTGATCGTAGATCGCGATGGAGATGACGCGCGTCTCGCCCGGAATATTGCCGCCGACCATGAGGACCACACCGAACTCGCCCAGCGTGTGGGCGAAGCTCAACACGATGCCGCTGACGAAGCCACGCAGCGACAACGGCACGGCAACCGAGAAAAATGCATCGAGACGCGATGCACCCAACGTCCAGGCCCGCTCCAGGTAGGGCTTCGGGAGCGACTCGAACGCGTTCTGTATCGGCTGGACGGCGAACGGCAGGCTGTAGATACATGAGGCTATGACGAGACCCGTGAACGAGAAGGTCAGCGCACTGCCTGTCAACTGCACCCACCAGCTGCCGATCGCGCCATCCGGCCCGAGCAGGATCAGCAGGTAGAAACCCAGCACGGTCGGCGGCAACACGATCGGCATGGCAACGACCGCCTGGACTACGGGTTTCCAGCGCGTCCTGGTTTGCGACAACCACCACGCAACAGGCGTGCCGACCAGGACCAGGATCACCGTGGTGACGAAGGCCAGCTGAACGGATAACCAGAGCGGCCCGAAGATACTCATCGTGCCAGCTCGTAGCCGTGCCGCCGGATGGTTGCCCGTGCGCGGTCGGTACCGAGGAATTCGAAGAACCGGAGGGCGTTGGCGTTATCGGCCGCGCGCTGCAGCAGGACGGCCTGTTGCTCGAGGCCCGTGGACGATGCGGCCGGCACCACCCAGGTACAGGTTGCCGCGGGTAGCTGCGGCGCCGTTAGTTGTGACCTCGCGACGATGCCGATCGCGGCATTCCCCGTCGCGGCAAACTGCAAAGCCTGGTTGATGTTTTCGCCGTAGACCGCACGCGCGGACACCGACTCCCAGTAGCCGGCCGTGGCCAGGAACTCGACGGCCGCCTTGCCGTAGGGCGCCGTTTCGGGATTGGCCAGCGCAACGTGCCCGGCGCCGTCGTTGGTCAAAGCCGCGAGGCAATCGCGTGCGCTGCGTGACCACAGCACGAGCGACCCCGTCGCATACGTAAACCGTGTGCCGGCAACGGCATGTCCCGATCGCTCCAGCCGCGCGGGGCGCGCTGTATC
>Ga0224506_10002702_pt1 | contig 11981 bp, 11 predicted proteins | sample SF_Jan12_sed_USG_2_FD_169108 | JGI IMG/M metagenome (GOLD analysis project Ga0224506, IMG submission 169108) | Sediment microbial communities from San Francisco Bay, California, United States - SF_Jan12_sed_USGS_8_1 | ecosystem: Environmental > Aquatic > Marine > Sediment | place: USA...
ACTCCGGATAGGGACCCCGAGCCAGCATCTCTCGGTCATGGTTACATTCCAGCATCAAGCCATCACAGGCATCCAGCATTTCTACTATATGAGGGGTAATACTCCCTACATCGGTCAAAATGGCCAACTTGTGCTGACCGTTTTCAAATACCAGCTGACAGGGTTCACGGGCATCGTGCGGTACCGTGAAGGGCTGGATCCGGATGTCACCGATGGTGAAGGATTCATGGCCATGATAATAGTTTAGCTGAGGCAGTTTACCGCCACGGAATTTCTGTGCCGTGCCCACTGTCATCCAGACCGGCAACTGATACTTGCGTGCAAGTACCCCGACTCCACTAATATGATCGGCATGCTCATGGGTCACAACGATACCGCTTAACTGTGTACCACTGAGACCGATACGGGCTAGTCGGGCATCGACCTCTTTGGCCGAAAATCCACAGTCCACCATAATCAGCGTATCTCGCCACTGCACCAGATTGGCATTGCCGCGACTGCCACTACCGATGGAGGCAAAGCGCATATGGCACCTAAAGGTTGGCTTTCAGAATAGTAAGAATTCGCGAGGCGGCTTCTGTCGCAAGGATCGTACCTTCTACGCTGCGAATCAACACACGACTGCCACCAGCGCTGCGAATCAGCTGTATCACATACTCTTCACGCTCATCGTCCGGATCACGATAGCGGATATAAAACAAACCATCGCTACGATTAACATCGGTCAGGGTAAAGCCGGTGGCGACAAGACTGAGACGTATCTCTCTCCAGACCAGATCATAGTCAGCCTTGATGAAGAGGTATGAAACCCCATTGTCGTCACGTTTCAGATCCACCTGTAAACGTGGTGCCGTTGTTGCATCGGCTTGCGATGCGGATATCTCATCAATGATACCGGGCGGCTTGATCAAGGCAGCAGGATCAATCTGTGCTAATTCCTCAGCAGACACACCTTGTACCCGGTCATGACCTGCCAACAGTCTCTGATCAACGTCTGCCGGCAGCTTTAATGGTGGCATGACACGACTGTTCAGATAGTCCTTGCGCACCTCTGACTCTCCACAGGCACTCAACAATACCAGAGACAACACTACGTATAGACGAAACAAGGTATTCTCCATCAGACTACAGGACACCCGCCTGTTTCAGAGCATCCCGCAACTCATCACGATATTGCTCGGCCAGAGGTGTCAGTGGCAGGCGTATACCTTCGTGTATAAGGCCCATCTCATACAGAGCCCATTTTACCGGGATAGGATTAGACTCCAAGAAGAGTTTCTGGTGCAGTATCTCCAAAGGCCGATTCAGCTCTTCTGCCCTGGCACGATCACCGGCCTGTGCGGCCGCGCACATCTCGTGCATCTGCCTGGGGGCCACATTGGAAGTCACCGAGATGTCTCCCTTGGCACCCAGCAGGATACACTCCATTGCAGTGGCATCATCACCGGTATACAGATCCAGCCGCTCGCCGCAGGCATCAATAATGGTCTTGGCCCGGCCCAAATCCCCGGTGGCTTCCTTGATACCGATAATATTTGAGATGTGCGACAGACGTTCTACTGTTTCCGGCAGCATATCGACCGAGGTACGCCCCGGTACGTTGTAGAGGATCTGCGGGATCGCCACCGCTTCTGCGATGGTACGAAAATGCTGATACAGGCCTTCCTGGGTCGGCTTGTTGTAGTAAGGGGTGACCAACAGGCAGGCATCTGCCCCCTGCTCCATTGCACAACGGGTCAGCTCTATTGCCTCGGAGGTCGAGTTTGCGCCGGTGCCTGCGATAATGGGCACACGGCCATTAGCCAGCTCCACGGTACGCTTGATAACAGCACAGTGTTCCTTCTGATCCAGGGTGGCGGACTCACCGGTAGTACCTACAGAAACAATGGCATCGGTGCCATTATCCACATGAAATTCTACCAATTTGGCCAGGCCGTCCATGTCGATGGAACCATCCGCCATCATTGGCGTCACCAGGGCGACCATACTACCGTGAAACATGAAAACCTCCGGGGAAAATATTAGATCGACATGGTAATGTTCCTCACCGGGTATGACAAGCCGCGCGGGGAACAATCGCGGCTATCCTGCACCGAAAATTCTATTGGTGATACACTCGTCATATACCTCCAACAAGAAGATGAGACCTGACCATGACAGAAAAAAACGAACAACAACTGGTTATCTCCGCTATAGGGCAGGATCGCAAGGGCCTGGTCAGTCTACTATCCAAAGCCATAGTCGAAAACGGCGCCAATATCCTCGACAGCCGTATGACCATACTCGGTGGTGAATTTGCCATATTGATCCTCGTCACCGCTCCCTGGAATGCCCTCGCCAAGCTGGAACAACACCTTCCAACCCTGGCACAGGAACTGGATCTCACCCTGATCAGCAAACGCACCAATACTGCCGAACCATCAGAACCGGCGCTGCCCTACCATGTGGAGGTGGTGGCCATAGACCAGCCGGGAATCGTCAAGGAGATAGCCGGATTCTTTTCTGAACAGGGCGTCAACATCCACGACCTGAATACCATCCGCTATCAGGCTGCCCATACGGGTACCCCCCTGTTCTCCATCAGTATGACCCTGAATGTACCCGCAACACTCTCACTAAGTGAATTGCGCGAACGCTTCTTTAGCCTCTGTGATGATCAGAATATCGATGGCATTATTGAACCCATCAAATAATCAGGATTAGGAACCATGCCAGTCAAGACCGCCAGCCTCGGAAAAAAAGTACCCGCTTTCTCACTCCCAGCCACCGGCGAGCAGCAGATTAGTCTTGCCGACCTGAAAGGCAAGTACGTCGTTCTCTATTTCTATCCCAAGGACAGCACCCCTGGTTGTACCCGTGAAGGTCAGGATTTTCGCGATAACAAGGCAAAATTCAGTCGTCAGCAGGCGATGATACTCGGCGTCTCCCGAGACAGCATCAAGGCACACGAAAACTTCAAGGCCAAACAGGGATTCAATTTTGAACTGCTGTCCGATAAGGAAGAAGTCCTGTGCGGCATCTTCGATGTGATTAAAGAGAAGACCCTGTACGGAAAGAAACATATGGGCATCGAACGCAGTACCTTTATTATCGATCCCGATGGAGTGCTAAAACATGAATGGCGCAAGGTAAAGGTGGATGGTCATGTGGATGAGGTACTGACAGTCCTCAAGCAGATAAGAAAAGAGGCCACCTGAACATGCCAGCGGCAAAGTCATCCGGCTCACGTCTCTTTGTCCTGGATACCAATGTACTGATCCATGACCCGGCTTCCCTGTTCCGCTTTCAGGAACACGATATCTTTCTGCCGATGATGGTACTGGAAGAGCTCGATCAGCATAAACGAGGGCCCTCTGAGGTAGCACGTAATGCTCGTCAGGCCAGCCGGTTTCTTGATGAACTGGTCGCCTCTACAGATAGTAAAAACATTGAGTCCGGGGTTGAACTGGCTCATATGTATAACCAGCAATCCGCATCCGGGCGACTCTATTTCCAAACCCGCCTTGCGCCAATGGAGCTGCCCGGCTCCCTGCCCGGCGGCAAACCCGACAATGATATTCTCGGCATTACACTGGCCCTACAGGCACGCGACAAAGACCAGCGTGTCACCCTGGTATCCAAGGACATAAACCTGCGTATCAAGGCCACCATACTTGGCGTCCATGCAGAAGACTATTTCAGCGACAAGGTACTGGATGATGCCAGCCTGCTCTATTCAGGAAAGGAGGCCCTGGATGAAACCTTCAGCGCCGAGCATCGCAAACAGATGCCGTCATGGAGTGAAGAAGGGCATAGCTATTTTCGCTTCAGTGGCCCGAAGATCGAACACTGGTACGCCAATGAGCTGCTCTTTCACGCAGAGGATGACTTCGAGGCAAGGGTTCATTCGATTGAAGCAGGAGATGCCATCGTCGAATTACTCAAGGATTATCGGGACAATCATCATGCCATATGGGGGATCTCTGCGCGCAACCGGGAGCAAAATTTTGCCCTGAACCTGTTACTGGATCCGGAGATCGATTTCGTCACGCTACTCGGTCATGCCGGTACAGGCAAGACACTGCTTACCCTCGCTGCAGGACTGAAACAGGTATTTGAAGATAATCGCTACGCTGAGATTATTGTCACCCGGGCCACCGTTCCGGTGGGTGAAGATATCGGCTTCCTGCCCGGTACCGAAGAAGAGAAGATGACACCGTGGATGGGGGCACTGATGGACAATCTGGAGGTACTATCCGATTCCAGTGAAGGCGGTAGCTGGGGACGTGCGGCGACCACCGAGTTACTAATGAAACGTATCCGCATCCACTCAATGAACTTTATGCGTGGACGTACATTCCTGAATAAATACATCATCATCGACGAGGCACAAAACCTGACCTCGAAGCAGATGAAGACACTCATTACACGAGCAGGCCCCGGTACCAAGGTGATCTGTCTGGGCAACATCGCCCAGATCGATACCCCCTATCTGACCGAAACCACTTCCGGCCTTACCTTTGTCGTTGATCGCTTTAAGGGCTGGTCGCACAGTGGTCATATCACCCTGATGAGAGGAGAACGGTCTCGACTGGCCGATCACGCATCCGAGGTCTTATAACAAACGACACTGTAGCCGGCTATTCAGTAGGCTCGATTTGATCGGTGCGTGGCCAGGCACGCATCACCGCACTCACCAGGGTTGCCAGCGGTATCGCAAAAAAGACCCCCCAGAATCCCCACACACCACCAAATACCAGGATGGCTACGACGATAGCAATGGGATGCAGGTTGACCACTTCAGAAAACAGCAGCGGTACCAGCACATAGCCATCAAGGGCCTGGGTAATACCGTAGAAGATCATCAGGTAGAAAAACTCCGATGACCAGCCCCATTGAAAATAGGCTATCAGGATAACCGGAATGGTGACCATCGCCGCACCCACATAGGGGATCAGTACTGATAATCCCACCAGGGCGGAAAGCAGCATCGCATATTTAATCCCCAGTAGTGCAAAACCGATGTAGGTGACGATACCCACAATGAATATTTCCCACACCTTGCCTCGGACATAGTTTCCGATCTGCATGTCCATCTCTTCCCATACCTGCATCAGCAGGGTGCGATTACGGGGCAGGCAACCGCTAAACCAGGTTATGATCTGTTCCTTGTCTTTCAACAAAAAGAACACCAGTACCGGCATCAGAATGATAAAAACAATAACGGATATGGCACCCGGGATAGATGACAGGGAGGCAGAGACTATACGCTGACCGATGTTGCCAACCTCAACCCGCATCGTAGAGATCAGCTCTACCACCTGCTGTTCACTGAAATAACTGTAGTGCATGGGCAGCTCGCGTAGGGCATCTTCCCAGGTAGAAAAATAGTTGGGTAGCTCCTTAATCAGCTGGGTAATCTGTTCGGATAATAACGGTAACAAACCAAATAACAGGAACATCAAAAAGGTCGTAAACAATATGACCATGACGATAACCACCGCCAGTCGTGCAATGCCTCTATGTTCCAGTCTGGTAACACTGGACTCCAGTAGATAGGCAATAATGATACTGGCAATAACCGGCGCCAGCATCTGCCCCATAAAGATCACAATGCCAAAACCAATTAGCAGGAATATGGCCAGGAACACCGCCTGTGGATCTGAAAAACGGCGACGGGCCCATTGATTGAAGATATTTGCCATTATTGTTTTATTCCTTCATCCAGATAGCTCTGATAATGCTGTTTGAAAATCAGCTCCAGTTCCGCGATAACCTCTTCCCGGTCCCGTCCCTGTAAAGTGTGTTCGGTGACCAGTACAGAAGTATCATTCAAGAGTCTGGATCTATCCAGCATCGGATAATTTGCGGACATACGTTTAAGGGCCTGAATCACTGACTCACCCTCCCGAGCGGGTATCGAACCGGGTTCCTGAAGGCTACCAGGCTCCAGATCATTATTGCGCCCGGATCTTGATTGCAGGAATTCTGCATAGTCCAACAGGCTCTGTTGTGACGTCTTATCCAGCCCATCAAAGACAGAGATCAGGTGTTTGGATTTGGATTTATGCTGGATCACGCAGTATCACCTTCAGATATGAATTGCGTAGGCTATCGACATTCGTCTTGTGGTACAAGCGAGTAAGGAAAAAACTGGTGAGGAAACATCAAGGCCTAGGCCTCGATATTCTGATGCTCCTTGCAGTATTCACGGGCAAACTGCAATAGCTCTTCCATCGCTCGCAAGCGGAATTTTTGTTTTTGGTGTACAAAGGAGAAGGGACGTTCAACAGCAGGGCTAACATTGATGGCCACCAGGCTACCCAATGCCAGCTCCTTGCTAACCGTGGAACGAGACAGAATGGAAATTCCCATCCCGGCCTCGACAGCCCCTTTGATAGCTTCAGGACTGCCCAGTTCCATAACCACCTGCAGCTCCTGCTGTTCATGCCCTATATGGGTCATACTCTCACGCAACACCTCACGGGTTCCGGAGCCTTCTTCCCGGCAGATATAGGGAAAGTCTGGCAGGCGCCGTAGATCAAAAACCTCTTCACTTGCCAACTCATGATCCGGTGGCACGATAAGTACCATTTGATCGGTACGACAGGTTTCTACACTCAGATTCTTATTACTAACAGGGGCTTCCACTACCCCCAAATCGATAGTGTTGTTCTCCACCATAGAAACAATACCATCTGAATTGGATACCTTGAGCCGGATACTAACATCAGGATATTTACGCTTAAAATCACCCAATAATGACGGCAGCATATACTCGGCGATAGTAGTACTCGCGCCGAGGATCAGTACTCCGCTAATCTCACCGGTAATTTCGCGTACCGCATTTTCCATTTCCGCATTAAGAATAAATATTCGATCAGAAAAATCGTATACCTTGCTACCTGCCTCAGTAAGACTGATACGGTTATGGGTGCGATCGAAAAGTCGTGTATTAAAATGCTCTTCCAGTTGACGGATCTGAAAGGTGACTGCCGGTTGTGTCATGTGCAGCTCTTCGGCCGCCTTGGTGAAACTCAGCAATTTAGCTACGGTATGAAATACCTGTAATCGTCTATCGGCCATACTTCCCCCACAGTTACTACACTGTCCACTGTGTTTATTAGAATATCATCACTCACTAAACAAAGGCTTATTTAAATCACCACCGATGAAAGCCTGGTAGAGCAGGAGTTATGCTATTTATGCACATAGAGCCCATTCACAAAGGTTCAAGTGAGTGCTCTTCCTTATTTTTATAGCCCAACATTATTACCGCCTACTAATATAAGAAGCAAGGCTTTTTTCTGTATTCTGACTCAAGCTTCTTCTTGAATGGCCGAGATATTCTCGCCACTTTTAATCCCTGCGGAGACATCGGTTTGAAATGGATTAAGTAATCTTTTTAGCTGTTGCGTCAATTGGCTCAACGCATGACTGGAGGTCGCAGCAGATTCAGCACTGATACTGGTTTTGCCGGTAATCTCTACAAGTGTACTGACGTTTTGCTCAATCGCAGAGACAATACCTTCTTGTGAACTCACATTCATTACGATCTGATTATTGGTATCGCTAATGCTGTTCACGCTAAGAGCGATCTGTTTCAGACTTTCGTCAGCCTGGGAGAACTGCTCTACGCTACGCTTGGCCTGTTCCACACCTTGAGACATGACCTTTACTGTCGTCGAGGTACTCGCTTGCAGACGCTTGATGATAGATTGTATCTCCTGGGTAGACTCCTGGGTTCGACTCGCCAGCGTACGCACCTCGTCGGCCACGACTGCAAAACCGCGGCCCTGCTCACCGGCTCGTGCCGCCTCGATTGCAGCGTTCAAAGCCAGCAAGTTGGTCTGCTCGGCGATGTCGGTGATGACCGTCAGAACGGTTTCAATCGCACGGCTGTCATTTTCCAGATGATGCAGGGATTCACCGGCACGATTGACCTCATCGGCCAATGTAGCGATGGTGGTACGGGTTTCTTCCATAATGCTTCTACCTGATGAGGTTTTATCCTCCGCCATCAATGCAGCATCTGCTGCAGCCTCAACACTGGAGGATACATTCGCAACGGTACTTAACAAGCTCTGCATTGAAGAACTTAATTGAGTGAGTTGGTTTTCCTGTTCGGAAACGTCCTCTCTCGTCGAACTGGACATGCCATTCAGATTGAGACTCGCAGAATCAAGTTTTTCCGTTGTAAGTTCCAGCTCACTGATCATCTGACGCATATTACGTACCATACGATTAAAGCTGTCGATAATTTCACCGATTAAATCGTGACTTACCACAGTGCATTCGAAGCGCAAATCCTGCTCTGCAATCTTGTTGGTAACATCGGCTATGCGTCGCAGCTTTTTCAACAATACCAGTTTGGTCAACAGATAGTTTACAAGACCAATCGTAATTCCTGCGACGATACAACCGATAACAAACCAGGGCTTCATATCCGGCTTCCAATCGACAAAGAACTGGGCGTACAAAGGAAACACCAGCCCCATAAATAGCCCGAAACCCAGAAATGATAATAGTAATTCTCTTAATATGCTTTTCTTCATGAGAAACCCTTGATTACAAACTACAGACTCACGTTATCAAAATACGCAGGGAATTTAATAGCATAACAATAGAACATTATTATTGAATTACATATGCCATTATCTATTGTGATGATGCCAAGAAATCTTGTTCGTAATTATAACAGGAGATAAAAAACCCCCGATTTATCGGGGGGTTCTCTGAAAGATCAATTATTGCTATCTGGGTCTACACCGGCCGCATGTGATAATACCGACCTGATGGCATCAGGTGAAGCCATGATATTCATGAAACTGTTGCTTCCCATCATCTTCAGGTCAGGGAAGTTTATCGCTATACGAAACTCTGCCCGCAGGGCATATGCAGAATCTCCATCCACCAGGATCTCATATGGCAGGTGGGCACTGGAACGGATATCCTTAAAATCTATCTCGTTCATTATGAAGGTATCACTGCTCATACCCTTGGTCATCGCGACACCAAAAAGGGTTTTATTATTACCCAAATCAATACGGTAAACCTTGCTGGTACCTGAGTTTCCTGCAGCCAGACCTTTCTCTATCGCTGCGACAGCCTCTGCGTGATTATTGAATTCAGCCAACTCATCGGGGTCATCCAGATAGGGCATACCAAACATATAGTGGTAACCACGCAGATCTTTGGCCTTCATACCCTCTGCCGGACCATACTGACCCATATCACCCAGAGTGGTATTTAAAGCTGTAGCCACATCGGCCAGGTTGGCCGATAACTGATAGGCCTGAGCCATATAGACAGGATTAGTATAGGCGACTTGTAACTCACCATTGTGTTCGGTAACTGAAACTCGTTGTACCGCACCATAGGCACCGTATTCCGAGGCTGCAGCGGCACTCTTTAACACATCATTGGTTACAACCAGAATGCTAACCGTAGGGTAAGGGCTGTATTCACCAACCACTTCGAAACCGGCACTTGCAAGCTTGCCTTTAAGTTCGCCCACCAGCATGGATTTTTCACCCGTATGCTTGCTCGCAAGAACAAAGGGCTTCATCTCACCGTTAGCCAACGCCGGTAACGTCCAGAGCGCTACCAGCATGGGCAATATATGCAATATCGCTTTTTTCATTCTATGACTCCTCCCCTGCCATACTGGCAGTGGTTCGTTGATTGTATTGTTATATTCATTCTCGAGTTTGCCATACACCAGCCTGTCCCTCCAGTGACTTCAGTCACCCTCTATATCAAAGATGTCCGGGCCAAGTTTGATCTCTTGATTCTCCAGCTGCTTGCGAACGATCTCAATATCAGAGAGAAGTGGCATATAAGGAATAGATAATATGTTGCTGGGCATGGAATCACCATAAGGCCGGTTACAGGCAGAAATATCTGCAGCCTCATTACCGGGACAACCGGAGGTGCGAAATGGCGTTCCTGCAGCGATATGTAGATCCAGCTCCTGCTGGGGCAGGCCAAAATCCTCCAGTCGACCTGCGATATCAAAACGCATCCGGTCCAGCCGTACACCGGCATAATCGATCAGATAGCGTCCCAATTGAACCCGTCGCCATTGCGCCGTATCTACCGCGGGCCAGTCCTCCATCATCGATCCCTGCTCCGGATAAAAGGCAAACATATGGTTATGACCACCCATGTCATGAATGCGTTGACATAGAGCAAGTATCTCTTCCTCAGTCTCGCCCATGCCACAAATAATATGCGCACCGAACTGATCGGCACCAAAGATTTCTGCAGCCCATTCCAGTACCTGCCAGTACTTGTCCCAACGGTGCGGACTCTGCACACTGGCGCCACGGGTTCGTTCAAATATCTCGGGGGTGGCAGCATCAATCGCAACGGTAAAGATATCCGCACCCAGGCGTTTCATCTCCTGCAAATCCTCATATTCCAGTGTCGTGGGATTCGACAATATAGATACCGGAATCTGCGGTAATGCACGGGTCCACTTCTCCAACAAAACAAGCGTGTCACGATCTGACTGGGGATGCGTAATCATAGATATACACATACGCTGAAACTGTCCTCGATCTGCTCCCTGCCGGACCTTTTCGATCAACTCGTCATAGAGAACCGTTGGCCAGTCAACCCGGATAAAGTTTCGCTCTGCATAATCTCTGGATTCTTCTCGATGGCGGGCAAGTCCACAGTAACTGCAATTGGCTCGACAACCCTGCGGATAGGTGACCAGTAGATTCAAACAATGTGTACACGCGGTACGATACATTTGTCCGGGGATCAGTCCCAGAGTGATGGCCGCGGCGGTCGAAAGCTGCACATATTCGGGCGAGGTTTGTGGTGACATCTCCAACTCAAAGTCCGAATGTTGCAACGCAATCTCAAATTCGTTACTCATTATTCCACCTTACGAGTCCACATGCATGGTAGGTACAGAACAGACATATACAGGCCATGTAATATCAACTTTCAGTATTGAGCCTGGCCAAGGCCTGCGAAATTGCCGCGATGAAGTCCTCAGCTTGTATCATAAGCATTTGTGCATTAGCGTGAGCAAAGAAATCCTGCACATTCGTCTGCAGTTCACTTATGGAGGTATTTCGCAGGCTTGCTTCCAGATCCACAACCAGCCTGCTCGGTTGCACAAAAAAGTCACCGGTTATCCATAGCTGTTTAATACGCTGTTTCAGTGCATCAACAATAATCGTGGTACGAATCAATCCCCCCGGTGCCTTATAGATGTCTTCTATCAGCGGAGCTTCAGAAACCGGTCGATTATGCTGATAAACCCATGCATCACTGTCTATCTCCTCCAGAGCCTGATGATAAATCGCCTCTTCTGCAGCATTCAGACTTTCCGATGTTTGCCACTGGATAGAGAATTCATCTGCAATGGCATCGGCAATCACTGACTTTACTTTGTCTGCAGTGGGTACATTGTCACCTAACAATTCACGCAGAGTAATAATGCGCTGGCGGGCATCGGAGATCGATTTGTTATTTATTTTTTCAGCAGGTATGCGTAACACACGCATCATTCGTTCCATGTCAAAATCAACCAGGAGCGACCCCTGATAGAGAAAAGAATCTCCATCAAAATAACCACCGGTACCAGAGATCTTTCGGCCATTGACCTCTATATCATTGCGTGGACGAAACTTTGCATCAACACCCAGTGCCTGCAGTGCGCCGGCAACCGTATCACAAATACGCTGGGCGATTACCGACATGTCACCGCTGGATAGAACCTGCCGGTTCAAATACAGCTCCCAGCCGAACTGCAGTTCATCCATGTAGATGGCACCACCACCACTAAGCCGTCGCTGTATTTCAATGTTATTTGCGTGAATAAAATCCAGATTCAGCTCCTGCTCCACATCCTGATGAAAGCCGATCAGGGCCGCCGGATAAAAACCCAGAAAACGCAAGGTGTGTGGAGAATTTCCCTGCTGATGTGACTCCAGAATCGCTCGATTTATAGCAAAGTTCTCTGCAGCATGCCGAGTACCGGT
>Ga0224506_10002703_pt1 | contig 11981 bp, 11 predicted proteins | sample SF_Jan12_sed_USG_2_FD_169108 | JGI IMG/M metagenome (GOLD analysis project Ga0224506, IMG submission 169108) | Sediment microbial communities from San Francisco Bay, California, United States - SF_Jan12_sed_USGS_8_1 | ecosystem: Environmental > Aquatic > Marine > Sediment | place: USA...
AGTTCAACTATTTATTTTTGGTATCTAAATTATCAAATAATTAAAAATAAACATCTACTAATATTAGTTCTAAAATTGATTGGTGTAATTGTTTATAGTGTTGGTAGTTACTTAATTTTAACTAAGAAGTATTCAATAATGAAAAATATAAAAAATAAATAAATTGTAGTAATTATTATTTAATTCAACACTTTGCTACCTCTATTGAGTAACATTTCTGTAAAATTATTATATAATAATTTCTTCAAATTTTATGTTCTCTTCTAATAGGTTTTTCCTGAGAACTATATCTCTCCTCTAACCAGGGATCACCTCGTTGATGATAACCTCTTGTTTCCCAAAATCCCCTTTCCCATTCTGTATGAAATGTCATTTTACTTAGCCACTTAACTGACTTCCAAAGATATAACTGAGGAACTAGCGAACGTAGAGGACCACCATGTTTTGATGGTAAAGGTTGATCTTCATGTTCATATGCCAATAACACATCATGTTCCAAAAGGTATCCATCATATATTGGTAATGCAGATGTATAGCCACTTTTTGCTTCAAATGTTACAAATTTAGCATTCGGATTTGGTTGAACTATGTCTACGATTGTTGAAAATTTTACACCACCAAATTTTTGATCTAGGAGTGACCATGTAGTTACACAATGTAAATCACTAATCTGTTCTACTTTAGGTAATTCTAAAAATTCTTTCCAACTCCACTTTGCAGGATTATTAACCTCTCCATCAACAGTTATATTCCAATCAACTCCATTAAATGTTGGTACTTTTTCAACAGAGAGAACAGGCCATTTTTTAGCAATATATTGCCCTTTTGGTAATTTTTGTCTTTTGTCTTTTTCTGATAACTGTACAAAGTCTTCTAAATTTGCAATTTCTTTTTTGTCTGTTTTAAACATATAATAAGTAAAATATTATCACTTAAGATAAGAAATATTGTATAATCAAATTTAATTTTTTTGTATTTAATTAAAAAATTTAGCTAATTTACTTTATTCATTTTTTTTTTAAAGTTTATATGTCACTAAAATAATTATAAATAAAATTACTGTATAGCCAACAATTTTGATCTTGGTGCTATTGACTAGAAATATATCTAATAAAACTGAATATGTATTATTGAAATAAGTAGGGTATAGTATAACAGAACTGTTTTCAGTAATAAAAGTAAATCGATAATAATACCTGTTTCCTGTCTTAAGATTCTCTACCAAATATTCTCCAGTACTAGAGTATTCTGTTGAGGAAATATTATCCTGTGAGGATGTGATTTCTAAGTCTATATTGTTAATTGCAAAACCGGAGAAAATTAGTGAGAAAGTGAGTATGAATATCACTAAAATGAATTGAGTATTTTTTTCTGAATAAAATATATTAATCTAATATATCAAAATTATCGATCTTAAAAAAAACAATATGAAACACATTTAAATTAAATTATTTACTTGATAACTCAAATGCTTCTAACACTATTGGAGTTGCGTACGATGGAGAAAAATTATTATATATTACAGGATGTCCAACAATCTTAATTTCATTATTACTAGAATCTTTAATTTCTATGATAATTTCTCGATCTGCAATAGGTCCAAATTCTCTGGTTTCTCTAATATTTAATACCGGTTCAAGACAGAGGTTATCATCAGTTGCGATTATTTTCCATTCATCTAATGTTTTTTCTGCAATTTTCTTAGATATCCGCTTTTTTATCTTTGAATTTATCATATCACTTGGATAATTAAAATTTTCAACTTCTAATGTATTCATCAGATTGTAAATAAATTTAGGTTCTAATGCACCTATTGATATAAATCGACCATCCCTCGTTTGATAATAATCATATATTGAATTCCCATTTAATACATGATCCTGATTCTTGGGTATTGCTCCTTCATTTGCTTCTTCAACAATTCTTAAAATTGCTAATGAGTAAGATGAATGAGTCATTGAAATATCTATGTATCCACCAATTCTCTGATTTATTTTTCGAATTACTGCACCAAGAATGCTTATCACCGCATGTAATGAACCTCCTGCAATATCTGAAATCTGAATTCCATTGAGTATTGGGTTCGCATTTCCCATAATTGAAGCTAAACCTGAAAGTGCTTGAAAATTAATATCATGTCCTGCTTTGGAACTATATTTACCCTTCTGGCCATAACCTGTAATTGAACAATAAATTATATCTGACTTTATTTTTTTCACTTGGTCATACCCTAAACCAAATTTATCCATAGTTCCCGGTCGAAATCCCTCAATGATAACATCAATATTCTTTATTTGTTCTTTCAAGGCTAGTAAATCACTTTCAACTTTTAAATTTAATCGAATAATCTTTTTATTTCTATTTAATGTCAAATATGTAATATGTTTACCATCAATTAATTTATCAAACTGAATAATAGGATCACCGGAAGGTGGTTCTATCTTTATTACTTCTGCTCCCATATCTGCGAGAATCATTGAGGCATATGGTCCAGGTAAGAGTTGAGAAAAATCAAGTATCTTGATATTAGAGAGCACAAATTTTATTGTGTAAAGAATATTATTAATTTATAGATGATTGAAATCGTGAAACGATCTATTTGAAAATAAGAATTAAAATAGTTAAATAATTAGAATAATCTATAAATTTTTTAATTTGTATCCTGTAATTCAAATATTGATTATTTGTAAAAATTTTGTGTATAATTAACTTTGTATTTGAATGAGTTACTATGGTTAAATATTAAGAACATAAAAAAAAAGGTTATTTATGAGTACACTAAAGGAAGAGGCAGAAGGTCTTCTCAATAAAATGATTGAGATAAGACGGACATTACATATGAATCCCGAGCTTGGTTTTGAAGAATTTGAAACAGCTAATTTAATTAAATCCAAATTAGATGAAATTGGCATTCCATACAAAAGTGAGATTGCAAAAACTGGAATTGTTGCAACGATTCAAGGTACTGGAAATGGTAATGGAAAAAGAATTATGATTCGTGCAGATATGGATGCATTGCCATTACAAGAAGATGTGGATAAGCCATATAAATCACAAGTGCCCGGCAAGATGCATGCATGTGGACATGACACACACGTAGCATGTTTATTAGGTGCTGGTGAGATTTTAAATAATAATAAAGATAAATTTGGTGGGACTATTGATTTATTATTTCAACCTGCTGAGGAAGGTCCTGGTGGTGCAGTACCAATGATTAAAGAAGGTGCTATTGGTGATCCTGAAAATCCTCATATTGATGCAGCTTTGGCATTACACATCACAGGAAATTATCCAGTTAAATTAATGGCAGTTAAAGACGGACCATTAACTGGTAGCTCTGATGAGTTTACAATTATTATACACGGAAAGGGTGGTCATGCATCAGCACCTCATACAACTATAGACCCAGTTTTTGTAGCTACTCAAATCTACCAAAATTTACAAAGTTTTCTAACTAGATATATATCTCCTATTGAACCTCGTGTTTTTACCGTTGGAAAAATAGAGGGAGGTACTCGTTTTAATATTATACCAACAAAATGTACAATGTATGCTACTCTAAGAACATTGAACGAGAAGTTACGTGAAGAATTACATGAGGTGATTCCTAATTTTATTAAAAAGATTGCAGAAGCCAATGGAGCTACTGCAGACGTTTCTATTTTTAAGAAATATGCAGTCGGTGTAAATTCTAAAGATGTGAATGAGCATATTAGAGCTGCAATAAAAAGTACGTTTGGTGAGGAAAGTCTTGAGGAGTTAGACACACCAATATTAGGTGCAGAAGACTTTTTTGAATTTAGCCTGAAAGGTAAAATTCCAGTTGCTATGTTTTGGCTTGGTGGTGCTAATGAGAAAAAAGGCATTATTGCCCCTAACCATTCAAACTTTTTTGATGTTGATGAAGATGCATTTGTATACGGTGCTGCAACACTAGCCCAAGCTGCTATCAACTATTTAAATTCGTAATAGAACATCTACTAAGATTCAAAACATATTCATAATAAGTTTATTTGATTGCTACACTTTAAGAAATTATAAATTCCGACTTTTTCAATTTTTTAATATCAGCAATCCATATTATTAATGAGAAGATTGATATTGGATATCCAATCACCCTTGAAAGTAATAGATACATCGGTATTTTACCTTCTTCCAAAGTACTTGCACTCGGATTATTCGGATTATAGTAAACAACTACTTGATTTTTATTAATTATGTATTCATTAATCTTTTCTTCTGCAGAAACTTTGTCTTTTTGACTGTCAAAAAGGTGTGAATTTTCATAGATATGTCCTCCTACTGAATATTCAAAGTATATTATGGGATTATAAGATAAATCTTCATCATCAAATAAAATTGTTGTAGAAGTAACATCACCGATTGTTGAGTTCCAAACATCCGTTTGGTACTTAGGTAATAGAAAATAACCACAATAAATAAGATAGGTCAAACTAAGTAAAAATACCATAAAGGAAGAATTGAAATAATTTGTAAAGGATCTTTTCATGAACTAATTTTATTACTAATTTGTGTATTATTAAATTTTCTTTTGGTCAATTAAAGATATTGAATGATTTATGTGTAATAACCAGCTCTTACATTTAGGTAAAATTAAAAATAATTTAATAGATCAAACTATTTAAATTTTCAATTCATTCATTGAATGGTGAATAAAAATTTAATTTAATAAATAACCAGTAGTACAATTTATTAAAACCACATCAATACATATTAAGTCCTTATTTTAAAATGGCGATTTATGAGTTCGATTAGAGAAGATGCTGAATCAATGAAAGACAAATTAATCAATATCCGACGTACAATCCATATGAATCCAGAATTAGGATTTAATGAATATGAAACTGCCAAATTAATTAAAGAAAAATTGGATGAACTAGGTATTCCTTATAAAAGTGAAATTGCAAAAACTGGCATTGTTGCAACAATTCAAGGTACAGGTAATGGTAATGGAAAGAGAATATTAATCCGAGCTGATATGGATGCCCTACCTATGCAGGAAAACAATGATGTAGAATATAAATCACAAGTTGATGGAGTTAGTCATTCGTGTGGTCACGATTCACATGTTTCCTGTCTTATAGGCGTGGGTGAACTATTAAACAACAGAAAAAATGAATTTGGAGGGACTGTTGATTTATTATTTCAACCTGCTGAAGAGGGTCCAGGTGGAGCTCTACCAATGATCCAAGAAGGCGTGATGGGTGATGTTGAAAACCCGGAAATTAATGATCTTTTTTGTATATACATACACACGTTCAGCCCAAACCCTGCCTGCCGTCGCCAGACTCCCACACTTGTAATGTGGGATTAGCAAGGTCTTCATTCTGAGGCTTCTTACCGCTCCTTCGTCGATTAGACTTCATTGGAGTCGGGTTTTCCGTGTTTTTTTCCATTAGTAGATCACTCGCAAAGAAATCATTGAGATTTATTTGCTGACTCACGTTTCTCCTAGGGAGAATAGGACTTCTCACTGATTGTTTTTGAGACAATTTTTGAGCCTTCGGTCGTCCTACAGGTAGGTGGCGACCTAGTCCTGCTAGCAATGATTCATAGATCTTTTACTTGATTACTAGATATTAATATTTCAGTATATATTTATTCTTCGAGTTTACCGGATGAACCAATTTTCTTGATCAAATCATCTCTTGTTTCAAATCCATTCATTTTAGCGATTTGTGTTAAAGTATCTGCGGATATTTTTTTATCCAGTTCAGTTCGTCTGGTTATCATGATATGTGTTAAATCGGGAACAATGATTGTACTGCCGATTTCACCTAATAATGACATTCCGGTAAATTTAATTGCGTCATTGTCTGCTTTTTTCAGATAGTTAAATAATTCAATTGCTCGTTCATCATTTTTACTTCCTTTGAATTCGGAAAAGATTGCTCTAATTGAGTTAACACGTACTACAATGGGATGTTCAGGTTCTAGCATTTTCCAAAGTAAACTTCTGGTTTGATCTTCAAGTGTGGAATATCTACCTAAAGCATCAGCAGCCATTCCACGTACATCAATTGTTTTGGCGAATTGTAGTTTTTCTAGTATATTTGGTATTGCAGGTAGATAATTCAATGTACCTAGCGAGAGAAGGTAGTGCCACATATCTCGGGTTTCCTCTGTTTCATTTATTAGAAATTGATGAATTAATGCTCCTTGATCGTAAAGACTTTCTTTTTTTTCTAGATATGGCCAATCAGTCCATATTCTTCTACATGCAGCGACTCTTTCATTTTTAGAATCGGAGTGTAACATCTCTTTTAATTCTTCTCCATTAAAAGGAATATGTGGGCGTGCTTGCATAATTAATAAAAGAAAAGGATTAATTTAATTTAATTTATACATAACGAGATATGAACAAAAAATTCAGAAATTATTAATTTTCTTAATAGCGAAAATAAATAAATGAATTTGATAATTAGATAACGCAAACGAATAATAAGTGAAATCAATAAGAAAATGAGAAGTTAATCAAAATGAGTGTTCCTGATAAAATCTTGATTGTGGATTATGGTGGTCAATATGCACATTTAATTTCAAGGCGGGTGAGAGATCTGGGTGTTTTATGTGAAATATTACCTCATGACTCAATACATGTTGATAAATTAGCTGGTGTAAAAGGTATAATATTATCAGGTGGTCCTAGATCTGTTGGTGTTAATGATAGTTTTAGATTAGCAGATGTGTTGATACCATTAATTGATAATCCTGAAATTCCGGTATTGGGTATTTGTTATGGTCTACAGTTGATTGGACATTATTATGGTGGTAGTGTAACTGCAGCAGATAGAAAAGAATATGGAAATACTACTGTAGAACTCATTGAAGATTCTTTGTTAATCGATAATAAGAAGAAATTCAATGTTTGGATGAGTCATGGAGATCAGATTAGCCATATTGAATCAGGATTTATCGTAACTGCCAGATCAGATAATTGCCCAGTGGTGGCAATGGAAAATTCAGAAAAAAATATTTTTGCAGTTCAATTTCACCCAGAGGTCACTCATACCGAGGGTGGAAATGCTATATTAGGGAAATTTGTCAATGATATTTGTAATATCAAGGTATCTAACTGGCAGATGGAAAATTATTTGGAAATTTTAATTGAAGAAATTAGAAATGAGGTTGGTAGTAGTAAGGTATTATTGGGTGTAAGCGGAGGTGTGGATTCCACTACTGCTGCATTAATTCTGGCAGAGGCAATTGGCCCACAGTTATATCTAATATTTGTGGATCATGGATTGCTACGAAAAAATGAGGCATTGGAAGTAAAACAAGCTTTTACTGAACTTGGAATTCCTAATTTCAATTTCGTTGATGCTTCTGAAATATTTTTGAGCAAACTCAATAATATTACTGATCCTGAGGAAAAAAGGAAGATCATCGGTCATACTTTTATTGAGGTGTTTGAGGAAGCAGCTGTTAATATTTCTAAAACGGTTGGCTCGATAGAATACTTGGCTCAAGGGACTATATATCCAGATCGAGTGGAAAGTGGAAAAGCAGGAACCGGTACTGAAGTTATCAAATCTCATCATAATTTGACTTTACCTGATAATATGACTTTAAAAATATTAGAGCCACTTAAGGATTTATACAAAGATGAGGTTCGACAACTGGGGATGTTATTGAATATGCCTTCAATATTACTCAATAGATTTCCATTTCCAGGTCCTGGTCTTGCAGTAAGAATACTGGGTAATATAACTCGTCAGCAAATTCAGATATTACAGGAGGCAGATCATATATTTTTGACTGAATTATTGAATTCACCTGAAAGGGATAAAGTATGGCAGGCTTTTGCAGCATTACTACCTGTCAAATCAGTTGGTGTAAAGGGGGATAATCGATCATATGGACAAATAGTCGCCTTACGAGCTGTTGCATCTAAGGATGGAATGACTGCTGATTTTTCTCAATTATCAATGAATTTGCTGGGTAGAATATCAACAAAAATAATAAATGAAATTCCCGAAATTACCCGTGTTTTATATGATATATCTACCAAACCACCTGCAACCATAGAGTTTGAGTAAGTTCTTTAAGTTAAAATTTTGTCTAGTAAATTATTTTTTACTGCATATTTAATTTCCATCATTGTAAGATCTATTGGGGATTGGATTTGTTGTTTATATTTTAGGCTTAATCTTCTCATCTCCGGGCTTGTAGTTCCTAATATCGGTGCACCTGGAATCCTGGGTGATATATCGAAAATTATGAATTCTGATTTATCATTCATTGCACCTTGAAGTGCAAACATGCCGATCATTGATGGTGGAAAATGTGTTTTTACACCTTCGATGAATGTTTCTGCAAGATCATAAACAATAACTTTTTTGGATTCTCTCATGGTTAGTGGTTTATGACCGACTTCCTCATTTGTTAAAGGAATATTTAATTGTAGTTGGTATTTTGCTGGTAAATTCAATATACCCTGTAAATTCGTCTGAACTCTATCATCAAAACCAACAAATTCAAATCCCGGTGGGAATATATCTGGCAATCCAAAGGCATGAAAGTTTGCATTAAATCTCGGGCCTAATACAAATTCCTCAATCACACACTTGTTGAATTCTGCTTCATCGATAATTTCATTTTTTATTAGTTCTTCTGCTTTTTCTTGTAGTTCAGAAACAGAGGAAACATAAAAAAATGCACGTTCTCTTGGATTATGTTTCTGTTGAACTTTAACTATGGCAAGCGATGGGATATCATCATGTGAAAACTGTATTGGTTTCCTCATCTTCATTTGATCCATTAACCAGTATTGATTTTTGTTATAATTCCTATCCTCAATTTTTTGAAGGTTTCTATTGCCATAAATCGGTGTATTCAACTGATCTACTCCTTCATAACCTAGATATGATGTTAGGCTTCGATTTGGTATGAGAATTGAGTTTAATTCTTGTAGTTTATTTTGATTGTCTTCTTCTAAAATATCAGAAAATTTTTCTAAAACTAAGATATGATCAAATAAGTGTTTATTATAATGCGAATAAAATTTATCTCTTCCTTTTTGACAAAATACTACAGTTTTCAAATCATTTGCTTTCGCACTTATAGCAATTTCTTCTGCAGAATGAGAACCGATCATGGCGATTGTAGGTTCTGTCATATGATTACCTCATTTAATCTATCACTTTCAATTGCTTCTCTTATTTCAAGTGCTATTCTTCTACCCATCGACATGTTTTTACCAAATTGGATATAGCCATATGGTGATGTAGGTACAAATATATTTGTTCCTGCGACAATTCTACCTGAAAATTCAAATGTATATATATCTAAATTTCTATCGATAACTGTTTCCAAACAAAATGGTCCTATCATTGGGATTTCTAGTTTTTCATGAACAACCTTGGCAAAAGCCTTTCCCATATTGAAGTAATTAATTAGCAATGATTCTCGTAGCACCATAGGTATGTTTCCAACAATTTGAAATGCAGGGTTGTCATGTAGTTGAATTTGTGTATCTACATCACTTTCATATCTGATATCGGTTCCAAATATTTCTAGTCTATTTCTAATAATTGAGTTAAAATATGTGGTATACACTTTTGTACCAATAATAAATTCCTGAATAAAGGATGGTTTTGCTGTATTTAATCTATCTTTCAATTCGGTTTCATTTTTAGCGATAAAATATCCCTTTCCTCCTTCTGCTCCATCATATTTTACTATGACAGGGAATTTAATTTCTTCTTGATTGCTGAAGTCCTTGGGTAATTTTAAGCCTGCTTCATTCATTAATAATTCCTTTTTTGCTCTTTCATGTTCCCAGATTAACAGGTCTTTATTGCCAAATAACTTAAGATTTGAATCCATTAATTTTGACAGGGAGAGATATGCAACAAAAGATCCATGGGGAATGATGATCACATCCTCCGAATATTGAGAGAAGATATCTTGATAGTTATCTAAGATTATTAATTCATTAGCTAAATCAAGAGATTGGTAAAATTCTTCTCTACCTTTTATTACGTACAAAACTGTATCAAATCCTTCATCTCTAGCACCTGCAAGAATATTTAGAGAACTATGACTTGCGATAGTACCTATTTTATATTGCGTTTTCATTTAATTTACCTCTATTATTTGTGATTCTGTGACAATGTAATTCATCTTTACATCAGTGATTTCACTTGGTATTTGTTCTTGAATTTGGATATTGAAAGCTAATCCGATTTTAATTGCATTACTATTGAATAAATACCTGTCAAAATATCCTTTTCCCTTTCCAATTCTGTTTCCAAACAGGTCAAATGTCAATCCTGGGATAATGATGACATCTATTTTATGTTTCCACGGTTGAATTGAATCTACCGGTGATAAAATATTGAATTCTCCTATTTTTAAATCTTCTTCAAAGTCGTTGATCTTACAGAATACCATGGTGTTATGCTCGGTACTTGTAATCTTTGGTACTAGAATTATTTTATTTTGTTGAAGTCCCCATTTAATCAACGCATGAGTGTCGATTTCATTATTCAGGGATACATATATCCCAATGCTTGTTGATTGTTTAATTAAATCCCAATTAGAAAGAGTTGTAAATATGTGATTATTCATTTTACCTCGTTGTATAGGATCTAATTCTCTTAACTTGGCTTTCATTAATACTCTAATACTTTCCTTATCACTCATAGTTATACTCTCTTGATATTCGATCTTTCATAATCTCTTTTTCCTTTTTCTGAATGAACATTTAATTTAATTGTGTTTCTAAGAGTTGTTGCAAATTCAGTTGGGTAATTTCCTGATAAACAAGCGTCACATATTCCTTTTGGTATGGATTTATGTAGGTTATCAATGCTAAGATAGGTTAAACTTTGTATTCCTAATTCGTATTCTAATTCTTCTTCTGTTTTGTTAGAGGCAAATAATTCTTCCTCAGTTGAAAAATCAATTCCATAATAACAGGGATATCTGATTGCAGGACAAGTAATTGCAACATGTATTTCTTTTGGTTTAAATTCTGTTAGCTTTAATATTAATGCTTTGAGTGTATTTCCTCTGACTATACTATCATCTACAATTAGTATGACTTGATCATTGATGTATTTCTTAACAAAAGAATATTTCCAATCAATAGTATTTCTACGGGTGTTTTCATCATTTATTATAAACGTCCTAGGTAGATATCTATTTTTTATTATTGCCTCTCGAAAAGGAATATTTAACATTTCAGAGATTGCCAATGCGGCAGTACGAGAAGTATCAGGTACAGGAATAATTGAGTCAAATCGAATTGCCTTGGAATTTGGAGAATCTATTTTCTCCTTTAGTTGAGAAGCCAGCATTCTACCAAGTTTCAAACGAATGTCATAAACAAATGAACCATCAAGAAATGAAGTTGGATTGGCAAAATATACATATTCAAACATACATATTCGATGAGGTTTATCTACGATTTTATGGGAAATAATTGAAAGTATAGGATCAGAAGGTACCAATACTAATTCTCCTGGTTCTACTTCTCGTGTATTTAAAATATTTCCAAGTTGATGTACTATGCTTTCAGAAGCAATTATAACATAGTCCTCGTTCTGACCAATTGATAATGGTCGAATGCCATGAGGGTCTCTAAACGCGAATAATGTATCTTTAAGATATCCTACGAGTGAAAATGACCCCTCTATTTCCTGTTGCAATTCATTAAATACTTTTACTAGGTCTCCTTTGTGTTTATCAATTAAATGCCCAATGAGATCAGTAATTAGGTGTGAATCAGTGTGATATTCATTATCTTCAATTCCTGGTGCTTTGATTATATTTCCATTATGTACAAGTGTTAACCAGCCATATTGTGTTTTATATGAAAAAGGCTGTGAATAATTATGAACATTTTCAACAGTTGATTTAATCCCAAAGGTGGGATATCTAGTCGCACCTAGGAAGAATTTCGATTTACTGGTATCTGTTATTTCTATTTTACTGGCTTGATTTTTAACCTTATA
>Ga0224506_10002704_pt1 | contig 11981 bp, 15 predicted proteins | sample SF_Jan12_sed_USG_2_FD_169108 | JGI IMG/M metagenome (GOLD analysis project Ga0224506, IMG submission 169108) | Sediment microbial communities from San Francisco Bay, California, United States - SF_Jan12_sed_USGS_8_1 | ecosystem: Environmental > Aquatic > Marine > Sediment | place: USA...
ATGTACAGCCCCAGCAGGGTATCGAGCAAAAAAGTGCCCGCATTGGAAAAATAGTTACCACCCATTACTTCTCTCCCAACATATCTGCCAGTTCTGCGGAACGCTGGCTAGCGGCGGTTAAAGCCTGTTCAAATAGTTCGCGTATTTTCCCCTCTTCCAGTACCTTCAAGGCCTGTTCGGTGGTGCCGCCCGGCGAGGTGACACGTTGGCGCAGGGTGGCGGCATCCTCCGGACTCTCCAGTGCCATCTTCGCCGCACCGTAGGCGGTCTGCAGGGCCAGTAGGCGGGCGCTCTCCTGTGGCAGGCCCAGCTTGGTTCCAGCGGCTTCCAGGGCTTCAAGGATAAGGAAGAAGTAGGCCGGGCCACTGCCGGACAGCGCGGTGACGTGGTCGATCTGTGTCTCGTCTTTCACCCACAGGGTTAATCCAACAGCTCGCAGAATCGATTCGGCTGTGGCCTTTTGTGCTTCGGACACCAGGGCATTGGCATACAGGCCGGCGGCACCACTGCCGACCAGGGAGGGGGTGTTGGGCATGGTGCGCACCAGTGCCACATTGCCGCCCAACCATGCATCCAGACTTTCAGCACGTATGCCTGCGGCGATGGAGACGACCAAGGGATGTTTGGCCTGTACGCTGTCGCGCATGGCCTCGGTCACCTGCTTCATCATCTGCGGCTTCACTGCCAGTACCAGCACATCCACGGAACTGGCAAGCTGCTGGTTATCCTCTACGGTTTGTATAGAAAATTCCGCCGCCAGCTTGCCGCGGGTCGCAGCATCCGGCTCCGATACCGAGATGAGCGTGTTGGGGTAGTGGTCGGCGATAAGACCGCCGATTAGACTGCGGGCCATGTTGCCGCCACCAATGAAACCTATACTTGCCTGGGTCATAGTCATACTCGTGTCTATCGATTTATGGATAAAGATACGTCTTGCCGGATCTGCTTACAAGTCACTTCTCTTCGCTTGTGTTTGAATATTTTCTTGAACCAAATATATCGGTGCCGATGCGAACGATGGTGGCCCCCTCGGCAATAGCTGCCTCCAAATCCCCCGACATACCCATGGAGAGAGTATCGAGTTGGTAACCCTGTTGCTGAAGTTCGCGCATGACCACACGTAGACGCCGGAAGGAATGCCTTTGTTGTTCAAATTCTGTCTGAGCCTGGGGAATGGCCATCAAACCACGTAAATGCAAATTCGGTAATGTCACCACCTGAGCCACCAGCTCCGGTAGCGCTTCCAGGCTGCAGCCTGATTTGCTCGTCTCATTATCGACATTCACCTGCAGACAGATATTCAGTGGCGGCAGGTGTGGCGGACGCTGTTCGCTCAGTCGCTGGGCGATCTTCAGGCGATCCACACTATGTACCCACTGGAAAGATTCGGCGATGGCTCGGGTTTTGTTGGATTGGATCGGGCCGATAAAGTGCCACTCCAGCGCGTGTTGCTGTAAGGCCTCTATCTTATCCAGCGCCTCTTGCAGGTAGTTTTCACCAAAACAGTGCTGGCCTGCCTGTACCGCCTGTTGCAGCTCTTCAGCGCTTCGTGTCTTGCTGACGGCTAGCAAGGTGACGTGATCAGACTCCCTGCCGTATCGTCGTTTGGCGTCGTCAATACGTTGCTGAACCTGTGTCAGTGACTGTTTGATACTCATGCCGAACTTGCCTGTTAGTGACCTAGCATCTAGGGTAATTAAGGAAGATTGATGTTGCTATTGTAATGCATCTAGTTGAATAACAGCCAAAGGATGGGCTGAATATGAAGATAATGGAATTGCTGACGTTTACAGTAAAGCAAAATGCCTCCGATCTGCACCTGTCGCCAGGGCAGCCACCAATACTGCGTAGGGACGGTGAAATACAGCGTATCAATCTGCCGCAGCTGGAGGCGGATGAGATTAAAACCCTGGTTCATGAGGTGATGAGCAAGGCACAACGCAGTAGTCTGGATGCGTGCAAGGAACTGGATTTTGCCTATGAGCTACAAGGATTGGCCCGCTTTCGTATCAATCTGTTTCACACCCGCACGGGGATCTCTGCGGTATTTCGCAACATCCCACAGAAGATACCGGATATGCAGCAATTGGCTTGTCCTCCGGTGCTGGCGTCATTACTGTCGCAGAGTGGTGGCCTGATACTTGTTACCGGGCCCACCGGATCAGGAAAGTCAACGACCCTGGCGGCCATGGTCGATCATATAAATAGCCACTACTCCTATCACCTTATCACCATCGAAGACCCCGTCGAATTTGTCCATCAGAGTCGACGCTCACTGATTAATCAGCGAGAACTGAGTAGCGATACCCTGGGATTTGACGCGGCACTTCGCGCCGCCCTACGGGAAGATCCGGATGTGATCCTGGTGGGTGAGTTACGCGATCTGGAGACCATTAGATTGGCACTAACCGCCGCCGAGACAGGACATCTGGTTCTCGCCACTTTGCATACCAGCTCTGCGGCCAAGAGTGTTAACCGCATGATTGATGTATTCCCCGGCGGGGAAAAGTCGCTCATCCGTTCCACGTTGTCTGATTCCTTGCGAGCGGTGGTGTCACAACGACTGATCAAATCCGCCGATGGTGGCCGGCGTGCCGCCTTTGAGGTTCTGGTCAATACGCCAGCGGTGAGAAATCTTATTCGTGAGGATAAGATTGCACAAATATTCTCTTTGATGCAGACAGGTGCAGGATTGGGGATGGAAACGATGGATCAGGCCTTACAGCGTTTGGTAAGGGTGGGGAAGGTTAAACAGGAGGTGATACGTCCTTTGTTGACGCAGTGTGGGGTTTCGGAATTGGGAACAGATTAGCCGGCGGTACCCAGGCGGGCCTCTTCCAGTAGTTCACGTGAGGTCTTGTCAGGGGTATCGATACGCTTGGTATGTTTGAGTTTGTTGAGGATGATTCGCTTGATCTTGGTGGACAGGGTGGTGGGGTCAAAGGGTTTGATGACGAATTCACTGACGCCGGCCTCGATGGCCATTTCTACAAAACGTAACTCGCTCTCTCCGGTAATCATCATAAAGGGCTTGTTGGCCAGCGAACGATCCGCACGGATTTCCTGCAATAGCTCGAAACCATCCATTTTCTCCATCTGCCAGTCAGAGATGATAATGTCGATACGCTGAGTACGCAGGATGCGTAAGGCCTCGACGCCATCGTTCGCTTGTTCTATGCGCTCGAAGCCCAGCGAACGCAGCATGCTTTTAATGGTCGCGCGCATATATTTCATATCATCGACGACCAAAAAACGCAGGTCTCTTACTAGCATAAAACACTCCTATCGTTGCACCTTTGAATGCCGTTACAGGCGCAGTGGGTAACTCCATCACTCTCCGCACGGCGAAGATGATTATCCTTGTTTATTTATATCGGATAACCATGCCATTAGCTTAAGTCCAAATGCAAGACGTAAGAACACACAATTGTAACATTTGGTGAACTTGTACTCATTTTAGCTTGAAAGCGGAGCGATTCTATCGTTTTTAACTGTTATTTCTTTATCGGATTTTTCTATCTTCCAGATTCAGGCTTCTGGTAACTGAGTCTGCCCGCCCGAAGGGTATGAGTCACCTGGCCCTTAAAGTCCCAGGCCAGGAATGGGCTATTCTTGCCCTGACTCTGCATGTTGTCTTCCTGCAGTGACCAGTGGGTGTCAGGGTCGAATATGCAGACATCGGCACGACCGTCCAGCCCCAGGTGACCGGCATTCAACCCCAGAATTTTTGCCGGACCATGGCTCAGCTTGGCAATGGCTTCACTCAGTTCCAGCAGGCCGTCATCCACCAGTCGCAAGGTCAAAGGCAGTAGGGTCTCCACCGCAGAGATACCGGCCTCGGTGTCGGCGAAGGGGGCCTGTTTGGCATCCACATCATGGGGTTGGTGATCGGAGCAGATGGCGATAATGGTGCCATCTTTCAGACCGGATCGCAGAGCATCACGATCACGCTGGCTACGTAGCGGCGGTAGTACGTGGCAATAGCTGTTGTAATCCAACAGATCCATTTCGGTAAGGTGTAATTGATGGACGGCCACATCGGCACTGACGGGCAGGCCGCGCTGCCTTGCCCGTTGCAGCATCTCCACAGCACGGCCAGTGGAAAGTTGGCCGAAGTGGACTCGGGCACCGGTCTGTTCCACCAGTGCCAGAATGCGAGCAACCTCGACGGTTTCCGCGCTCTCAGGGATACCGGCCAGACCCAGACGCAGACCCACGGGCCCTTCATGGGCAACACCACCTTGGGCCAGCCATTTGTCATTGGCATGCATAAACAGGGTCAGCCCATGGCTGGCGGCATACTCCATCGCTCGACGCAGTACCAGGGTATTACTGATGGGGGCATCGCTGTTGGAAAAGGCGATACAGCCGGCTTCATGCAGGGTATGCATCTCACTTAAATGTTCGCCTTTGAGGCCGGTGGTCAGCGCACCGATGGGTAATACATGGACGCGATTGGTCTGTTTGGCCCGTTCCAGAATCAGTTTGGCTACCGCAGGGGTATCTATGATCGGAATGGTGTCTGGTGGGCAGCATAGAGTGGTGATGCCACCACTGGCGGCGGCACGGGTTTCACTTTCGATAGTGCCCTTGTGCTCCTGTCCTGGTTCGCGCAGACGGGCCTGTAGATCGATCAGACCGGGGATGACAATTTGGCCACTGGCATCGATGACCTGGTCCGCAGAGAAGCCATCTGGTGCCTGACCGATTGCGGCAATCAGGCCCTTGTCGATAAAGAGATCATGTTGTGCATCGAGCTTATTGGCCGGGTCGATAATGCGGCCACCTTTAATCAGGATCTTCATTCGCTGGCCCCTTTCTCTTTACCAAAGGTTTGCCCCATGAGGATGGACATCACCGCCATGCGCACGGCAATGCCGTTACTGACCTGCTCAAGAATGACCGATTGGGGGCCATCGGCCACCTCAGAGCTGATCTCTACCCCGCGGTTAATAGGGCCAGGGTGCATGACGATGGCATCGGGTTTGGCGATAGCCAGTTTTTCCGGACTCAGACCATAGAGCTTGAAATATTCGTGTTCACTGGGCAGCAGGGCACCGCTCATGCGCTCCTTTTGCAGGCGCAGCATGATGACCACATCCACATCACGCAGTCCTTCCCAGATATCGTGATAGATATGTACCCCCAGGCTGGCTGTATCGTCGGGGATCAGGGTTTTGGGGCCAATGACCCGTACCTCGGTGACGCCAAGGGTGGTGAGGGCATGGATCTGTGAGCGTGCTACCCGGGAGTGGAGAATGTCACCGACGATAGCCACCTTGAGATCAGCAAATGCGCCCTTGTGGCGGCGAATGGTAAACATATCCAGCATCGCCTGGGTGGGGTGGGCATGGCTGCCGTCACCGGCATTGATGACACTGATGTGCGGGGCCACATGCTGGGCGATAAAGTGGGCGGCACCACTTTGCGCATGACGGACCACAAACATGTCGCAGTGCATCGCTTCCAGGTTGTTCAACATATCCAGCAGGGTCTCACCCTTGGAGGTGGCCGAGGTGCTGATGTTGACGTTGAGGGTGTCGGCCGACAGACGCTTGGCCGCCAGTTCGAAGGTGTTTCGGGTACGGGTACTGGGTTCAAAGAACAGATTGACGATAGCCTTGCCGCGCAGCAGTGGCACCTTCTTAACCTGTTGCGCCTTCACCGAGGTGAAGGATTCCGCCGCGTCGAGAATATTCACCAGCAGCTCGCGTTTCAGCCCTTCGACGTCGAGGAAGTGGTGTAATTCACCGGCCTCATTGAGTTGGATGTTATGTCGTTTCATTCGTCTTCCTGTACTACCAGTTGCAGACGCTCAGGGCCTTCCAGTTTGATGTGTTGGTTTGCGCTCAGTTCTACATGTTGACCGACGACGTTGGCCTCGATGGGGAGCTCACGGCCGTCCCTTTCCACCAGCACGGCGAGGCTGATGCTGGCGGGCCGCCCATAGTCAAAGATCTCATTCAGCGCAGCGCGTATGGTGCGGCCTGTGTGTAATACATCATCGACGAGGATGATGTGGCGGTCTTCGACGGTAATGGGGAGATTGGAGGGTTTTACCTCGGGATGCAGGCCGATACGGGTAAAGTCATCTCGGTAAAAGGAGATGTCCAGGCTTCCCAGTGGGTCGCTCAATTGCAGTTTTTCATAGAGTTTTTCTGCCACCCACACGCCACCGGTATGGATACCGATCATCAGTGGAGATTGCATACCTCGTTGCTGGATGAGCGCCTTTAGTTCGCTCGCCATCTGCGCTAAACACTGTTCTGTCTCTATGTGGTTCATCTACCGTCTACTGTTGTTGTAACCAGGTCTGAAGGATAAGGCTGGCAGCCAGCTTATCAACCTCTTCGCGGGCATAGTGTTGTTTTCCGTATGCCTCATCAAGCAGGGATTCTGCCTCATGAGAACTCAGACGTTCGTCGATCTGGAACAATGGTAGCCGATAATGCTGTTCCAGTTGACGGGCAAATTTGTCGGCCTTTTCTGTCATCTCTTGTTCCGTGCCATCCATGTGTACAGGACGGCCCACCACCAGCGCCACAGGTTGCCATTCTTTGATAATCTGATCCAGCTCGGCCCAGTTGGGTTTACCCTTTTTGGATTTAATGGTTAGTAGTGGGCGTGAGGTTTGGGTAATGGTTTGTCCCACGGCGATACCGATCTTGCTGGTGCCAAAGTCCATACCGATGACCGTGCCACTAAGCGTGCTCATGCATGACCCATATCGGTACTTAACAGAGACAGGTCGATGCCGACCAATTGGGCAGCACGATTCCAGCGTTCATCGATGGGGGTGTGAAAGATGATGTTATCGTCTGCGGGGCCGGTGAGCCAACTGTTTTCCAGCATCTCCTGTTCCAGTTGCCCCGCCCCCCAACCGGCATAACCCAGGGCAACGAGAAACTCTTTTGGGCCTTCACCGATGGCAATTGCCTCGAGGATATCTTTTGAAGCGGTCAGGGATAGAGAGCACTGCGTGCTGAGGGTACCCTGCCAGTCTTTATCCGGGTTGTGGAGGATGAAACCCTGCTCAACTTGTACGGGACCACCGGTGTACACGGGCTGTTCGAGTATGTCCTGGCGCGTGGAAGTGATATCAAGATGCTTAAACAGGTCGGCCAGGGTCATCTCTGAGGGGCGATTGATCACCAAACCGCGGGCACCACTATCGTCGTGGGTGGCGAGATAGGTGACGGTATGAAAAAAATAGGGATCCGCCAGCTTGGGCATGGCGATTAGAAAGTGATTGCTCAGGCTAGCGTCTGAATCCATGGCTATAGTATCAGCCATCTGGCGTGCTGCTGGCAAGATCAAAGGCCGGTTTGTATCCCTGTTTTGGAATCGAAGCGCCAGGTATAGGTAATATGCAGCAGATCAAAGTCCTTGCGCAGCTCTGCCGAAAAGGGTGCAAAAGGGGTGGCCATTTGTACGATGCGTTTGGCGGCATCATCGAGAATGGTGTGGCCGGAAGACCTCAATATGGTAATGGTGCCCACGTGTCCATCAGGGTGTACCGTAACATCCAGCAATAAGGTGCCTGAAACACGTCCCTGCTTGGCTGCGTCGGGGTAATTCAGGTTGCCAATACGCTCAACCTTTGAACGCCAGGCATCGTAGTAGCTGGCATATTTGTACTCGCGGGTATTGGCAGAGATGTATTTCTCTCGCGAGGTTTGGGCGTAGGTCTGTTGTATTTGACGGATCTCGGCACTGATACTGGCCAGCTCCAGTTGCCGTTCACGCAGGATATCTTCTTCCCGTTTACGTTGCAGCGGTGATTGCAGTTTATGCGGTTGTTCCACCTGCCAGCTGCTGCGTTCTTCAACGCTCATGAGCGGCTGTTTATTAGGGCGCGATTCACTACGCGGTGCTGTCTCCATCTGGCTCTGCAGATTTTGGCCTTGCTGCGGGATGGGCAGGGGGTTGTTCAGGGGACTGCCAGGACGTACCGGATCGCTGGCCTCACCACCGCCTTTTTGGTTGGCCTGGGCCAGATATTTTGCATCATCGGCGGCATCCTGATCCTGACTGTGGACCAGAATAATTTCCATGGTGGGTAGGGGGGGAGGCTCTTTGTTGAGTTCATCTTGTATGTTAAAACTCAGGCCAAGGATCAGTAGGGCGTGAAAACTTACAGCCAGAAACAGGGTCATGCCCAGACGGTCGTTGGCGGTAATGGGCTGCTGTATGCTAGTGGTCATTATCTTTGCTTAATGCTTTAGTGCAGAACTTATTTTGGGTTTCATGAGCAATGGTAATTCAAATTCGACCCGCTCTGCCATCCCAGGGTTCATATGAATCAATCCGTCTTCATCTACCAATAGTACGTAACGTATGCCCATGGAGCGCGCGATCTCCCACCAGCGTCCCGGCCCAGCCACAAACAGGGCCATGGCGGCCGCATCTGCTACCGCAGCATCATCATGGATTACGGTCGCCGAGGCGATGGCTGGGACGGGATGGCCGGTGCGAGGATCCAGAATGTGATGGATACGCTTTTCCCCGTCCTGGTAATTGCCGGAGGTAAACAGGCTCTCACCATCCTTCACGTCAATAGTGCCGATGATGCCGAGATGACGAGGATTGCGTATGGCGGCGCGCCAGGGGCGGGAACCATGACGACCGATGGCCTTTAGATCGCCCTCCGCATAAAGGCTGGCATTTTCGATGCCTTGTTGTTGCAGGTGTTTGAGGATCTGTTCGATGGCATACCCCTTGGCAAAACCACCAAAGTCCAGTTTGATGTGCGGGTTGTGTCCCTGGGCGCGGATACCGTTGATCTCGATATCATCCATGGTTGGTAGATCGCGCATGTATTTCTGCACCTGGTGTTTATCTGGTGGGCTGGTATTGCTGGGGTCGTCAGTATGAAAGCCCCATATCTGTACCAGTTCACCGATAGCGGGATTGAATAGACCCTGGCTGGATGTGTATAGCTGTTTGGATTGGATCACCAGCGGCATGACCGATGGGTTGATGGAAAACTCTGCCCCGCTGGCCAGTAATTGGTTGATGCGGCCCAGTGGGCCCGGTTTCCAGGCATGCCAGGCAAACTCCATGAATTTGAGGTCGTCCTGTACCAGACGACTGATCTCCTGACCCTGTTGTTGCCCGATGTCATATACGCTGAGCTCATAGACCGTACCCATGGCAATGAACTGATCCTGGTATAGCGGGGCCTCTTTATTGCAGCCACCAAAGAGTAGAATCAGGAGCAGGGTAAAGAGGGATTTACTTCTCATCGCTCAGCCTTTTTTCTATCGCATCCATGAGCTTGTCACAGATAGTCAGGCCAAATGTGCGGTCCAGTTCGCGTACGCCTGTGGGGCTGGTAACGTTGATCTCGGTGAGATAATCACCGATCACATCCAGACCGACAAAGATAAGCCCCTTCTCTCTCAGGGTTGGCGCTACCTGTTCACACAACCAATAATCTCGTTCTGATAACTCCTGACCTACCCCGGTACCACCAGCGGCCAGGTTGCCTCTGGTCTCACCTTTGGCGGGGATACGGGCTAAAGCATAGGGGATGGGTTCGCCATCAATCAGGATAATGCGTTTATCGCCGTTACTGATCTCAGGGATAAAGGCCTGTGCCATGGCGTATCTATTGCCATATTCAGTCAAGGTTTCGATCACAACGCTGATGTTGGGATCACTCTGTGTAAGGCGGAAGATCGAAGTACCGCCCATGCCTTCCAGGGGTTTGAGAATGACGTCTTTATGTTGGGCGAGAAATTCACGAAACTGTTCTGCACGGCGAGAGACCAGGGTCGGCGGGGTGCAATGGGGAAACCATGCAGTGTAAAGTTTTTCGTTGGCATCTCGTAGGCTTTGTGGCTTGTTGACCACCAGTAGCCCTTCCGTTTCGGCCTGTTCCAGCAGATAGGTAGAGTAGATATACTCCATGTCGAAGGGTGGATCCTTTCGCATCAGTAAGACGTCCATATCTGCCAGGGGCAGATGCTGGCTATCGCCGAACTCATACCAGTGAGATTCGTCATCCATCACCCGGATTTCGGTCAGCAGTGCCATGACCTTGCCCGCATACAGACTCAGATCGGATTGTTGCAGGTAATAGAGTTTCCAACCTCGCGACTGGGCCGCCAACATCATCGCCAAAGTGGTATCCTTGGCAGGCTTAATGGTAGAGATAGGGTCCATGAGGACGGCGATTTTTCGTATTGCTGTGGACGACATAAGGGCTTCCATTACATAGCTGAGGGCTGGTAGATTCAACTAAATGCACGTTATATATTCTAGAAACTGAATTTAATATAGCATATAAGCTGTTATTTTTAATGTATTTTGTTATAAAGTGTATGCCTACCTTAGAGTATGATTATATGGCATAATGACACCGATCCTGTAGGGAGTCGGATCAATACTAAGAAATGGGGATGGTTCATGAGCAACAAGGTGATGGTGATCGACGACAGTAAAACTATACGTCGCAGCGCCGAGACACTACTGCAAAAAGAGGGCTACGAGGTTATTACCGCTTCGGATGGCTTTGAATCCCTGTCCAAGATCGTCGAACACAATCCAGACATTATCTTTATCGATATCATGATGCCCAGGCTGGATGGTTATCAGACTTGCGCCTTGATCAAACACAACGATAAATACAAAGACATACCTATTATTATGCTTACCAGCAAAGATGGCCTGTTTGACCGCGCACGCGGCAAGGTTGCCGGGGCACAGAGTTATGTTACTAAACCGTTTACCAAGGATGATCTGCTCAATGCCATTGGGCAGGTGTCTGCTTAATAATACCTAACCAGGGGTCCACAATGGCGCACATATTGATAGTCGATGACTCGCCGACAGAAATTCATGTAATGAAGAACATTCTGGAAAAGAATGGCTATGAGGCCAGCTTTGCCACCAATGGTGAAGAGGGTGTGGAAAAGACCAAGGAAATAATGCCTGATCTGGTATTAATGGATGTGGTGATGCCCGGCTTAAACGGTTTTCAGGCCACGCGTGAGTTGAGTAAAAATCCGGATACGGCCGGCATTCCTGTGATAATTGTTACCACCAAGGATCAGGAGAGTGATCGGGTCTGGGGATTGCGTCAGGGGGCAAAAGAATATGTCACCAAGCCTGTGGATGAAACCGAACTGATAGCCAAGGTAAAATCGATCTTGGGTTAACGGGAGAGTAGGGGATGCCTAGCGGAAAAGGCGCATTTGAGCTGCTTCTGGAGCTGGAACAGAGTAGCAATCAAAGTCGTGAGATAGCAGAACAGCAGCTGCTTAGCGCCGGACATTTTCAATATGTCCGGTTTCGGGTCTCTGAATGCTTTCTGATGGTCAAGGTGATCTCCATATCCGAAATCTTGCCGCTACCTGCCGTTACTCAAGTCCCGTTTACCAAACCATGGGTAGTTGGTGTTAGTAATATCCGTGGCGAAGTGATTCCGATATCCGATTTCTCACATTTCCTGTTTGAGCGTGGTATCAATAAAAACAAAAAGAACAAACTGATTATTCTTAAAGGCGCTGGCTTTAGTACCGCCATATTGGTTGATGAGGTATTGGGTATGTCGGATGTGGTAGAAGACGATATTAGTACCGATACCTCTAGTGTCGAAGAACAAATTAAACCATACATTATCGGAACAGTTACTCGAGACGAGCATACTTATAGTGTCATGGATAGCAAAACTCTGTTAGCAGAGCCTGGTTTTATGAAAGCAGCTGTTTAAACAAACATAACTATTAAGGTGTTTCAGGAGTAAATAATGGCTAAAAGCATCCGTGGCAAAGGCCTGAATCAAGGCAGTAGTAAGCTGCTAAAATTGTATGTCTTCGCCCTATTGATATCCATTATTGCATTGGCTGGTCTGTATGGATATGTTGCGGTAAAGAGCCTGCATGGTAAGCAATACACCGACCTGTTAGGAAAAAGCAGAATAAACTCGTTGCATATTGCCAAGTATGCATATCAGGCATCTTTAGGCGATCCTCAAT
>Ga0224506_10002706_pt1 | contig 11974 bp, 9 predicted proteins | sample SF_Jan12_sed_USG_2_FD_169108 | JGI IMG/M metagenome (GOLD analysis project Ga0224506, IMG submission 169108) | Sediment microbial communities from San Francisco Bay, California, United States - SF_Jan12_sed_USGS_8_1 | ecosystem: Environmental > Aquatic > Marine > Sediment | place: USA...
CATTCCTCATGCAGAATTAGAAAGCACAGCCTATCAATGGGCACAGGAAATATTAGCAAAATCACCTACTTCAATTAAAATGCTTAAATTCGCCTTTAATCTAACTGATGATGGGATGGTAGGACAACAAGTATTTGCTGGAGAAGCTACTCGTCTAGCATATATGACAGAGGAGGCAAAAGAGGGAAGAAATGCATTTTTAGAGAAAAGAAAACCCAATTTCAAAAATATTGAGTGGCTACCATAATTAGAAATTACTTGAAAAAAATAAAGATATAAACGAATATATTTTCTAATTTAAAAAAGATTAAATTAACTCTAAATAATGTGAATATTAAGAAGAGATGCGGAAATTTGACAATACAAACTAATAATTTAAAGAACTCAAATTATATGGAATATATTGAACAGCTTATTACAGAACAACAAGAATTTTATCAAACAGGTATAACAAGAGATTTTATATTTAGAAAAAATCAATTAAAAAAATTAAAATCAATTGTCATCAAAAATGAAAGATTAATTCATCAAGCCATAGATAAAGATCTGAAACGAAATGAATTCGGGTCTACTTTTGTTGTTGGAACAGTTATTGAAGAAATTAATTACATGCTGGAACATATATTCCAACTACGACCACCTTTCGTTACAACTCGATTGAAAAGCTGGATGAAAGCTAAAAAAGTTAGGTCTCCATTAGTCCTACTTGGTAGTAAATCCTATGTTAAAGCAAGACCAAAAGGAGTGGTCTTGATTTTAGCACCATGGAATTTTCCGTTTATACTGATAATGTTACCTCTGATAGGTGCAATTGCTGCAGGAAATTGTGTAGTCGTCAAACCTTCAGAATTTGCACCACATACATCAAATATGATAATTGATTTGATTAATACTAACTTTCAGAGAAATTATATTCATGCTGAAGAAGGTGACAAAGATGTAGCAATTCAACTTACAAATAATCCAAAGTGGAATCATATATTTTTCACAGGTGGAAATAATATTGGAAGAGAAGTTGCAATCTCAGCTGCAAAAAATCTAATTCCAGTAACACTTGAATTAGGAGGAAAATCACCTGTAATTGTAGATAAATCAGTTAACATAAATTTAGCAGCGAAGAGAATAGCGCAGATGAAATTTTTCAATGCCTCACAAATTTGCATAGCACCAGATTATCTAATAGTACATCAGGAAATTAAAGAAAAATTTATTGATAAATTAAAATCAACAATTGAACGATTTTATTTAGATGCCAAAGAAAGTGATGATTATGGTAGAATAATTAATTTAACTAGTTTTGATAGGTTATCACCTCTCTTAGCAAATAATGAAGGTAGAATCCTTCATGGTGGTACAATTGATAGAGATGAAAAATATATTCAACCTACATTAATTGATAATATTGATATGAACTCACAAATCATGCAAGAAGAAATATTTGGACCAATATTACCGATACTATATTATAAAGATAAAGAAGAAGTAGTTAGTTTGATAAGATCAAAACCGCATCCTCTCTCTTTGTATATCTATGGACAAGATAAAAAGTTTAATAATTACATATTTAACAATCTTGAATTTGGTGGTGCAATGACAAATGAAACAGTTATGCATTTCCTTCATCCACTAATTCCATTTGGAGGAGTAGGGTACAGTGGATATGGTAATTATGGAGGTAAATACTCCTTTATTACATTTTCACAGGAAAGAGGAATAGTGGAAACAGGTGGAATAATTGATAAAACAATTGAAAAACTAGGATTGAAATTTTTCAGATACCCCCCGTATTATCCGTTAAAAGTTAGATTTTTGAAATTATTCCATAGAACATTGGGTAGAATTAGAATATAAATTAGATTATTGAATAATAGTTTTGAAAAGAAATATCAATATAGACTAAAATTAAATTGAAATTATGAAAAAATATGGAGTTGCTGTTATTGGAGCAGGTGTCATTGGAACAAGGTTATCTGATTTATTTGTATCTTCGGATAAAACGGAATTAATACTTATCTGTGATACGAATCAACAAGCAGCGAAGGATTTAGCAACTAAACATAATATTGATTATACTTCGGATATAAATACTGTTTTCACAAGAAATGACATTGATATTGTATATATTGGAGTTCCTCCTAAATATCATCATGAATTAACAATACAAGCTTTAGATCATGGTAAACACGTTATATGCGAAAAACCAATATCACTAAATAGCTCTGAATCAGAAAGTATGCTTTTGAAATTATCAGATACTGGCAAGATTGGTGCTGTTAATTTAATCTTAAGATATAGTCTTGGTTTAAATGAATTCAAGAAATTGCTTGGTGAAGGATATATTGGTGAATTGCGACGTGTTGATATATCATTATCATATGAGAATTGGCCTAGATCTTGGCAGAATGTTGCTTGGCTATCTACAAAAGAGCAGGGAGGTGCATTAAGAGAAGTTGGATCTCATTTTTATTTTGCAGCTCAGGAATTGTTTGGAAAGATTAAGAGGGTAAATGCAATTGTTCAATATGAGAGTGATTCAGGAGCAGAAACAGGTGCTCTTGGTACATTGGAATTTGAAAGTGGTTTATTATGCTCATTAAATTTAATTATTGGTACTCCCTGTGAAGATACCAATTCAATCACAGCATTTGGATCAAAAGGAAAGTTATCATTTCAAGGTTGGTATCAATTATTTGGCAGTCAATCAAAAGAAGAATTACGCCCGATATTTGATAAATATGAGAGATCTGAGTTAAAGCTAATAGATGATTATTGTATGAAAATAGAAAATCCAAATCATCAAGCAAATTTTGTAACATTTAAGGAAGCAGCAAATGTTCAAGAAATTCTGGATGCAATATATAATTCAAATGGAAATTGGATTGAAATCAATAAGTTTTGATTTCGTATCAAGCAATTTAACCAAATAATTAATTTTAAGGTATATTCTTTCTTATAAGTTTTTCAAATTTATAAAGTTGATAGTATTAATAAAATGTTAATTTTGATTAGATTTTATTGATAGAGATTAAATCATCTTTTCTTTCTGCAATTATCTGTTTACAATCTGAATTTGTTAGTAAAAATTCTGCCAATGGGTTTTGTAGGTATTTTTGAATTGCTCTTCTCAATGGTCTTGCTCCAAAAGCACGATCATATCCGGTCATAGCCAATAATTCTTTAACATCAGTGGTAACCTCCAAATCAATTTCCCTTTCTTTTAGAGTGGATTTTAATTCATTTATTCTTAATTCCACTATTTGAGGCATAAGATCTTCATTAATTGGATTGAAGGTAACAATTTCATCAAATCGATTGATAAATTCAGGTCTGAAATAATGTAACAATTCATTCAATACTTCATTTTCGATCTCTACTATATCTTTATAATTTGAAATCAATTCAAATATTTTATCACTACCAACATTAGATGTTGCAATTATTATTGTGTTAGAAAAATCAACTTTTCTACCCTTGGCATCAGTTAATCTACCATCATCAAGTATCTGTAAAAGTATATTGAAGAAATCAGGATGTGCTTTTTCAAGTTCATCCAATAAAATTACAGAATATGGCTTCCTTCTAACTGCTTCTGTTAATTGACCCCCTTCTTCGTAGCCAACATAACCAGGTGGTGATCCAATTAATTTAGCGATGGAATGACTTTCTCTATATTCACTTAGATCCAAACGAACCATCATATCTTCTGAATCAAATAAAAATTCTGCCAAAGTCTTTGAAAGTTCTGTTTTTCCAACACCAGTCGGACCGAGGAATAAAAATGAGCCTAATGGTCTTGAAATAGGATTTAAACCAGCTTTTGCTCTACGAATAGTTTCACTTAGTGATCGAATAGCATTTTCCTGACCTTTTACTCTAGCGGATAAATGTTCCTCCATTCTTAAGAGTTTATCAACTTCAGTTTGAAGTAATTTGGTTACTGCAATTCCAGTCCAGTTAGATATAATTTCTGCGATATCTTCATCTGTTACTTCTTCCTGCAATAGGCTTCCTTCTTGTTGTATTATCTTCAACTTTGATTGTAGTTCGATAATTTCTTTTTCTAAATCAGGAATGATACCATAACGTAATCGACCGGCTTTTTCTAAATCTGCAATTCTTTCAGCCTTAACTATCTCATTTTTAGATTCCTCAATTAATTCTTTCTTTTTGGATATTTCAGTAATTATCTCTTTTTCTTTATCCCATCTTCTTTTTAGTTGTAATAGTGATGAACGATGATTTTCCAGATCATTTTCTATTTCTTCCAATCTTTTTTTAGATACCATATCAGTTTCTTTCTTAATTACCTGTCTTTCAATTTCAAGTTGCCTAATCTTCCGATCTAATATATCTAATTCCTCGGGTACTGATTGAATTTCCATTGAGAGTTTTGCTGCAGCTTCATCAATGAGATCTATTGCTTTATCAGGTAAAAATCGATCTGAAATATAACGATGAGAAAGAGTTGCAGCTGCAATTAATGCTTCATCCTGTATTCTCACACCATGATGAACCTCATATCTTTCCTTCAAACCACGTAAAATAGAAATTGTATCAGAAACGTTTGGTTCATTTACATGAACAGGTTGAAATCTCCTCTCCAATGCTGCATCGCGTTCAATATATTTTTTATATTCATTAAATGTAGTTGCACCAATAGTGGATAGTGTGCCTCGAGCTAATGCTGGTTTTAACAGATTTGAGGCGTCCATAGACCCTTCAGATGCTCCAGCACCAATTACTGTATGTAATTCATCAATAAATAAAATTATTTGACCAGTAGTATGCTCGATTTCATTGATAACAGATTTTAATCGTTCTTCAAATTCACCACGATATTTTGCACCTGCAATCAGAGCACCCATATCTAAACTAAGTAATTTTTTCTTTTTTAGTGAATCAGGTACGTCTCCATCAGAAATTCGTTTTGCTAAACCTTCTGCGATTGCTGTTTTGCCCGTCCCAGGCTCACCAATTAAAACAGGATTATTTTTTCTTCTCCGGGACAGAACATGTATAACCCTACGTATCTCGTCATCACGTCCAATTACAGGATCTAATTTTCCCTGTCTGGCTAATTTAGTATAATCAACGGTATATTTTTGTAAGGATTGGTATTTATCTTCTGAAAATTCATCATTTGCCCGATGTGAACCTCTTATCTCTTGTATTGCAGATTTTAATTCCAAATTTTTGATATTAAATTTAGTAAAGAGAGAGGAAATTTCTTTTGATTCCTCCGGTAATGCAAGTAATAGATGTTCTATAGCGATAAATGAATCTCCCATTTGCTGTATAATATCACCGGCTTTTAGGAAAACCCTTCTAGATGAAGATGATAATTGAGGTTCATTTCCACCTTGAATTATTGGCAATTTAGATATTAATCCCTTTACATTTGAGAGTAGATCATCTGTACTGATGTTAATTTTGCTAAATACAGATTTAATGAAATCATCCTCCTCTTGAATTAACGCGGAAAATAAATGGAGTGGAGTAATTTCAGGGTTATTATTAGTAAACGCAATAGAAAGAGCTTGTTGCATAATTTGTTGAGTTCTTTGAGTTAATCTATTTGTATTCAATTACATCACCTTGTTAAGTATTTAGTATAAATAAACAGTATAGCGTATAAACTTAGTCATTTATACAATAAAGTTATTTATAATTATTTAATCAGTAATTTTACAGGTTTTGATTCTTCAGATTTAGGAAGAACAACAGTTAATATTCCATTTACTAAGCTAGAAGAAGCCTTTTTGGTATTTACTAATGTTTTAAATTTAATCCTCCTTGTTGAATTAGCACGATAAATCTCTCTATGAAGATATTTATGAATGTCTGCATTTGCTTCTTTCGGATCAGTTTCAGTTTCATTAATTGTTGCTGCTTTGATCAAAAGGAATTCAGGTGTTAATTCTACGATTAAATCGTCATTATTAAATCCAGGAACCTGTGCCTTTACTATAAATTCATCATTATTTTCAAGTAAATTAACTGGAATATAATTCTGATTATTAATCAATTGTGCGTATTCTTTTAGTGGATTCATTGTTACTAAACTCATATGTCTTTCCTCTGTGTAAGGCATGTATTTGCCCTAAATTATATAGTCATCCCACTTTTATAAATATATTGTTTGTACTATACCATAAGTACTATACTTATTATTCATTAGTGAAATGATATATAAATAATAACTCAAATAACAATTTATTTTTTTTTCAAAATCAGTAGAGATACTATTTTAAACAAATAAAATTACAATCATTTGGTGATCACCAATTTTCTATCTGCGATTGATACTTTTTTAAGAATTTTCACTCTTTCGGGTTTTGTATTCCTCATTCTCCTAAAATTCTTAAAAAAGAATAAATATACCCTTAAGAATCCATATTTTGATCTTGCAATTTATGCCGGTTGCATTACATTTGTATTTTACAATTTAGATTTATATTATTGGACTACCCAAGAATCAGAATCTATTCGAATATTACTACACTCCCTATCATATGGAGGATTAATTCTATTCAATTATGGTTGGTATCGACATTACAATGCATTATCAACCTATAGCTATATTAGTAATAGATTAGTAAATTTTACCATCTCAGGAGTTTGGTTTTTAATTATTGGATACTATGTATTAAATTCACTATTGAATTTCACAAACATCACCCAAACATCAATTATAACACCACCAGGCATACTGATAACTTATATCAGTCTTGCAACTTGGTTAAACGGATCTATAATTTTCTATTATTCTTTTAATATTTGCAAGGAAGTAAATAATTTTGTGAAAAAAGATCAAACAAAAGCAGACCTTGCAATTACTGGATTGCTACTTTTCGCCAATGTATTCTCATTAATTATTGATATATTGCATACATTTCAAATAATTTCTCCAATAATTAGTTATGTATTTCTGATATGTAGTTTACTTATCTTTGATGTTTCACTTTTATTGTTAATGTATAATTATATTCAAAATTCGACATACCTCTTTTACCTACCACATACAATTGATTCAATACTCATATACAGTTCCCATGGAACTCTAATCTATTCTGAAGACTTTCATGACAAATATCGACTCCAAGAGGATAGGAAACATTTGATTTCCGGATTATTTAATATCTTATCAAATCTCTTCAAAGACACTCTTGCAACCGGAGGACAATTAAATAGTATTACACTTGAAAATTATGATATCATTTTTTCAAAACTACCCGAAGATGCAGGTACAATTGTTTGCATCACTAGAAAAAGTAATTATTTTATTGTCAAAGCACTAGAGGATTTTTCAAAATATATCCCATCCACCCTTATACAAAATCTTGCAGAAAATTATTCAAAACCATCAAATTTTACCAGAGAATTAAAAGAGAATATCCAGAAATTTTTCCCATTCATTAGCTAAACTACACACTAGCCCCCACTTAATGCCTGTGCAATGAATACCATATCTTCATCTCGAATTGGATAATTTACTTCATCTATTTGAACTCCATTAACATAAATACACATATGAGGTCGTATCTGATTCAATTCATTGATAAATCGAAATTTTATCCCAGGAAACATATCATCTAATTCATCTAATAAATCCTTTACATTCACAGAATTAAGTTTAAATATTGAATTACCTCCTGTATATGATGTTAACATTGAAGGAAGACGAATTGTAACCAAAATTATACTACCTCAAGAGAATAAATTTCAGGTAGATTTTTCTGAATACATTGCCAACTTTCACCTTGATTAAAACTAGCCCAAATCTCTCCTGATTTTGTACCTATATACAATCCTAATGGATCCCTACCATCATGAGCAGTAGCTTGTCTCATCACGGTAAACCAAGCATTTTGCTCTGGAAAACCAGAATCTTGGCGGACCCAGGATTTTCCTCCATCACCAGTAGTATATAGAGCAGGTTTACCATTAACACTTGTCCTAGGCCATACATCAGTAGAATCCATTGGTACAACCCAAATTTGATCAACATCCCTCGGGTGAATTATTAATGGAAATCCTGAATCACCAATATCTAATGGCATATTTTCACCAATTCTTATCCATTCGTCATTTTCTTCCAAGTTTAGTCTATACACCCCACAATGATTCTGTTGATACATGATGTTGGGATTTATTGGATGAATTTGCAAGTTATGAACACACTGACCGTATTCAGGATATTGATCAGGTAAGAATTCTGCAAGTACCTTTTTATTCAAATACTCCCAGGATTTACCAAAATTAGTAGATCGTACCACACCACCAGTAGACATGGCTAAAGTAATTATTGATGGATCTTGAGGATTAATATTAATTGAATGAGTTAATTTACCAATAGGAGTCCCAAAACAATTATTAATTATCATATTAATCAAAGGATCTTTGTAGAATGATTCTACCTCATCCCATGTACGACCATTATCTTCTGATTTAAACAATCCATAAGGTGATGTTCCTGCATACCAAGTTGATGGTTCTACTTGATTACTGGAAGATAGCCAAAATACGAAATCAACAACGCGATTATTGTCAGTAATGCTAAATTTTGGAGGTTTTGCACTTTCTTTCCAAGTCTTACAGCCATCATCTGAATAAAAAATCGTAGGTCCTAAATGACCAGTTTTAGTAGCAATTAATGCAATTTCTGAATTTCTATTATCAGGTTTAAAATGGTACACAACATGACCAAATAAAATTGGATCCTGTAATTGCCATGAATTTCGATTGTCATGACTTTCTAGTACGAATGCACCTTTTTTCGTCCCTATAGCAATTCTAACAACCATACACATAATTAGACTCAATAATAATAAAAATTCATTTATCTTAGAATCCTTCAAGCATAAATAACTGAAGCAATTTTTATCACATATGTCATATTCTAGAAGATTTCCATCAAAAACCACATATATTTATAAACTAAGTTTATTTACTAGAATGAGAAAATAAGACTAGAAAAGATGGTTTTAGAAGATACTAGATTTGATAGAAGGATTTCATGTCCCATCATCCGTAAGGCAAATCCAGTTGATTCTGAAAAAATTGCAAGTTTAATACTGAATTCAAATTCCAAGTTCATGGAATCAGTATTCCTCAACAAAAAAGAAAAAGCCTATACTGTTTTAAAAGACCATTATGCTAAATTTACCGAAGGCATTTATGTACTCACAGATGGGTCAGATATTGTTGGTGTAATGAAACTACATCTTCCAAATTTCCCAGTTGGAAAAACAATTTCCTTTCTTAAATTTATATCAAAATTGGGAATTCGTGCAGGATTACGAGCAGGTATTTTATTATCACCATGGGATGAATATCGTATTTCACAAAATGAGTCTTACATTGAATATTTGTATATTCATAAGGATAAAGATCATTTTGAGGGAAGTCAATTACTCCTTGAAAAGGCGTATTATTTTGCAAAACAAGCGAATAGTAAATTCCTCACCAGATATTTACCAGTTCATAATTTTCTAGAATTAGAAGAATATCAAAACTTTGGATTTATTAGAAGAAAAAAGATCAGTTCACCTCTTGCAAAATTACTTCGAGCCAATCATCATAAATGGTATAAGCATACATTATCTATAGATGATAAACCAATAACATTTAAAGAAATAGTGCAGGATAAGTTGGATATTATGAGAGAAAAGTGGAGAGAAAATAGAATAGAAGTACTAAATGCAGTCAGATTAAATGTAGCTCTGACCACCGTACCATTAGTTGCAGGATCATTTGCATATGCAAGAGGATACCCGAATGCTGCTGCCTTTTGGGCCCTCATAGCCATAGCCCATCTACTAGGAGCGAAATTATATTTCCAAGGTTCTTCATTGGGTAGATATGGTATTGCAGCAGGGGTCATTCCAGAAGGATTCAATTTACTTTACAGAGCATTTTTTAAAGCAGATAATTGGTTTGATAGAAGTTGGCTTCTACCACTTAGTTTTTTGACATTTTGGATTGCATATGTGGTATTGAATAATCCAAATGTAAATATATCAAAAACTCAATCACCAGAACAAATCTCGTCTGCATGATGCATTTTGTATCTACAATTATTCATAGTGTTAATTAGAAGTAAATGTTTTTACATTAAACAATTAATTTTTCTTCAATATTTTTTTTCTCAAGCATACGTGTGTTTAAATTATATTCAGGAACAAAATTGATGGTATCTAATTGCAAACAATTTAGACGATCATCCCTACTTTCCTCAGGTAGTCCACGATCATTTATTATTTCTTGCTTCCAATCCCTCAAAAGTGGATGATTTTGCTTTACTTCAGACATATCCAGGGAAGAACTATCAAATTCCTGTAATAATTCATAATATAACATGAGAGAACCATAAATATCTTCAATTCGAGAAATTTCAACTTCTGCCTTCGATCCCATTGCAATTATATTAATCGGTATATTTTTTACCAGATAAGGAATACAATAACGAACGAGCGCTTTTATATTTTTAAATGAACCAACAATAATTTTCTTAGAGCCTTTTGCCAATATTATCCCTCTAGTCCCATTAGTCGTTCGTAATACAACTTTTTTACCAGAAAATAAATTAGGATTGTTTTCAATAAAGTAAGGACTATTGTCATAATCAAATATATGAAAATCAGAAATTTGTCTTTCTCCAATTTTTATCCAGTCTAGATATTGAGAAACATCATCACCCATACGAATGGGACGAATTAATGCATTAGATTCCATTAACGCAATTATTGTATTGGATGCTCTGAAATTATCAAAAATAACAGTAATACCATTAGTTTGAACGGCGGAATTTACTCCTTCTTCAAACTGCCGAACAAATACCGGATACTTGGTATTTCGCAGAATAAGTGGCCTGCTATCCATCTAACTACATATTAGCATAATCCTATACAAAGATAATCAAAAGCAACTAAAAGTCAGATAATTTCTTTATGCATAACTAACAATAATATAAAACATAAATTATTAGAATTTGTAGTGTAAAAGAAAAGAAAAAGTCTATGTATATATAATTTCAAACAAATACATTTCTGATTTGTTATGCAAACATTTTCAATCATGAACAACGATAGTATTTTCAATTAAAAGAATAAAAGTGAATAAAGATGAATACTATCTATCCTATTCATTATGATCTATTCTTAGATATTAATATCGCGGATTTTACTTTTCAAGGTAAGAATGTCATGACTGTTGTTATGAAGAATAAGACATCAAAAGTCACTATTGATTCTTTCAAATTAGAAATTTACAAATGTAAAATAAATATCAACGGAACTTGGAAAGAAATCCAATACGAATTAGATATGGAAAAACAAAAACTACATCTTAATTTCATCGAAGAATTAGATGGAGAATATCAAATAAAAATAAAATATAAAGGTGAAATAAATAAATCCATGATCGGGTTTTATAGAAGTGAGTTTAAGCACAATGGAGAGGAGAAATTTGCAGCAGTTACTCAATTCCAGGAAAATTATGCTAGAATGGCATTTCCATGCTTTGATGAACCAAAATACAAGGCAGCTTTTGATATTAGTTATAGGATAGAAAAACAATATTTTGCAATTTCTAACATGCCAATTATTGAAGAAATAGAAGAAGAAGACAAAAAAATTGTTAAATTTGATCGAACACCAATTATGTCTACATATCTAGTATTTTTTGGAGTCGGAGATTTTGAATTCATTGAAGATGAAGTGAATGGAACCATTTTACGTTTGGTGGCATCACCAGGTAAAGCTTCAGAAAATGGAGAATTTGGGCTTAGCTTTGGAAAGAAAACCTTACAATACTGTGAAGACTACTATGGTATAGACTACCCATTACCTAAATTAGATATGATTGGAACACCTGCTTTTGGACATGGCGCTATGGAAAACTGGGGTGCTATGTTATTTAGAGAGGACTTACTACTACATTTTGGAGAAATAACCTCTATACTGAAGGAAATGAG
>Ga0224506_10002707_pt1 | contig 11974 bp, 11 predicted proteins | sample SF_Jan12_sed_USG_2_FD_169108 | JGI IMG/M metagenome (GOLD analysis project Ga0224506, IMG submission 169108) | Sediment microbial communities from San Francisco Bay, California, United States - SF_Jan12_sed_USGS_8_1 | ecosystem: Environmental > Aquatic > Marine > Sediment | place: USA...
CAAACAGGCTGGAATTGAAATCGCCTTTCCTCAAAGAACTCTCTGGTTTGCCAATGAGCTTAAAAGCAAAAGTAACATCTTAAGCTGATGGAAGTCATTAAGTCCTATTTTCAGTCGCATGAACCTCTGTAAAAGAGATAAATCTGTGATCTCTTCAGAAGCTATCCGTCCGGCTAGAAGAGTGAAGCAGCTAATTGCGGATATTAAAACTTTTGATAACAGATATACCAAGTGCACCTCAAAATTCGAACCACCAAGAGTGCTAGGATTTTCGTGATAAGAGAACTCTTATTTTAAATCTACTTCAAAATTAGCTTTAGAAGAAAAGTAAACTAAAACTTTAATTGAATTTTGAGAATACTAGTTGTGCCTGTGTTTTCTTAAAAAAATTAGTTAAGTGCACTCAATTCTTCTAATTCTGCTCTATAGAGCTCTTCCTTTGCGTTGAGAATTTTCTGATACAAATTCTTAACAACTGAGTAATTTTCGTTGGCAATTTCTTTGAAAAGATCACCTTCGAGCTCTAAAACTTCCAACCGTCTATAGTAATTTCTGGATTCTTTTAAGTGAGCGAGAACTATTCTCCCTGTTAATATCGGATGATTATTTGTCACATTGGCGTCTTCAAATCTGATCCCATGTTCCAATTCAACTTCCAAACCCTTTTGAAATTCTTGAAGTTCGATGTTCATGCCAGTGGTATTGACTTTACTCAAAATCGCATCTGCTTCTGCTAATGGAACACTCGCCTCTTTCATTTCTGTCCAGTTTGAGATGTTAAGTTCATAACACACTCTTTTAGCCTCATCAATCGTAACGTATTCGGGTAATTTCATTTTAAAACCTCCCCAAAAATTAATATTTTAATTAATATTTTAAGTTAAGAATAGTTTTCAGAGTACTAAATTCAAATTCTATTTGGATCAATCTCATAGCTTGGTTGCTTGAGCTGTGTACTATAACAATCTTCCGGAAAATCTGATTCAATTGTCTTCTTGTTCTGATATTCTGGAATCCGTTTCTAAATGGAAATAGTGCAGTATTCGATGGAAAACTGGAGCTAATATAACCCCAGCAGAAACTAAAAAAATTATCCCTGAAAAAATGGCGTAAAAAGATGCAAAAAATTTCCCTGATGTGGTCTGTAATTGGTTGACCGGCCCCATACCTCCAAGTATCATTGCAGCATTTAAAAGCGAATCAATCCAGGATAGCCCTTCGGTCTGTCGATACCCGATGATACCCAAACCTAGCGACGCAAGAACAATGAGTATTGCTAAACTCACATGAAATATCAAACGTGAAAGAAATCTAGAACGAGGAATTAATTCCTGAGTACGTTGTTCATACATTTGTCAGCCTCTTGTTTTTAGTTCGTTCAATTATTTATACAACTAATAGTTGACATGATCAATTTCTTTAGAACGATAGTTAGCATTTCCAAATCCGTGATGGCATAAGAGCAGAAGACCAATGCTCTCATCTTTGATCACGGATTTACACGTGTTTTATGCGCAGATTTCATCCAAATCATTTTTAATAGTTGCTTTTAAAAATTACTTTTTTTACAATTATTTTGTCTTTGTTGGGATTAATAAGCTAGGTAATGATTTGTTCTACTTTTTATCAAACGAACAATTGCATTCCTTGCGGAATATTCTTGCGCCGGTTCTATAGGATTGACGATAGATTGTACCTCTTATTTGGCTTATTCTGACATAATGTGTTGGTTGACAAGAAGCTAAATAAGGTAATCAAAAATGATGGGATAAAAAATGTTTGGAAAAAGCATCACTCTTTTTAAGCTCTTTGGATTTGAAGTTAAGATCGATATCAGTTGGCTGGTCATTGCTCTCCTGATCACATGGACACTCGCTAAAGGATCGTTCCCGCATTATTATCAGGGTTTCACGAACTCAACCTACTGGATTATGGGGATTTTAGGGGCATTGGGTCTGTTCATCGCAATCATATTTCACGAACTTTCTCATTCTCTTGTTGCGCGGAAATTTGGGCTGCCGATGAAAGGGATCACTCTTTTCATTTTTGGCGGGGTGGCAGAAATGACAGAAGAGCCCCCTAGTCCGAGAGCTGAGTTTTTTATGGCCATTGCAGGTCCGATCTCCAGCATAATCCTTGGTTTGGGATTGTTCGGGGTTCGGTTCCTCGGAGAAGGAATAGGCTGGTCCAAGCCTGTTCTTGGCGTCATCAGCTATCTGGCCTTTATCAACCTCATTTTAGCAGGATTTAACCTCTTGCCTGCCTTTCCGCTTGACGGAGGACGGGTGCTCCGTTCGATCCTCTGGGGGATGAAGGACAATCTCCGGTGGGCGACCCGTATCGCATCCGGCATAGGTTCTGCATTCGGAATTGCTCTTATTCTTTTTGGTGCGCTGAGTGTATTTATGGGAAATCTTATCGGAGGAGTATGGTGGGTCCTTATCGGTATGTTCATGAGAAGCGCGTCCCAAATGTCTTATCAACAACTCATTGTCCGTAGATCTCTAGAGGGGGAAAAAGTAAGACGATTCATGGTTTCCGATCCTGTGACTGTCTCTCTTTCTATCTCTGTTGAAGATTTGGTCGAAGACTATGTTTACAAGTATCATTTTAAAATGTTTCCTGTAGTGGAAGACGGAAAACTCCTTGGTTGCGTCACTTTAAATCAGGTAAAAGAAATCCCGAGAGAGGAAAGGCATAAACACAATGTCAGGGGCCTTGCCAAGAGTTGTACAAAGGAAAATACCATCGGTCCCGATGAAGATGCCATGAAAGCTCTGGCCATCATGAATAAAGCGAAGTCGAGTCGGCTCATGGTGGTAGAGGGAGACAGATTGCTGGGTGTGATAGCACTCAAGGATATGCTGGAATTCTTGTCCCTAAAGGTAGACCTCGAAGACTGAAAAAATAATTGTTGCCCTACGGGATTTTATATAAACTCCTTTTGCTAAGAAAATTTAGGGAAAACAGAGGGATCACAACCAAAATTAAAATAAAAAGGAGGTTTTATCATGTCTACAATAAACAGAAATTTTTTATTTTTGGTTGTCTTCCTTGTAGTAGGATTTATCGCTAGCATTCTTCTTGCAGCTCCTTTAGGGCTCTCACCAAGGACAACGAGCCAGGAGCAAACTGTAGCAACCGAAGTCTTAACAGATAATCCCCAAGTTCATGATTTGTTGAGCCAGATAAGCAAAGCCTTTGAAGAATCGGCAGCCAATGTGAGTTCATCGGTCGTCTCCATCTTTGCGGAACAGACGGTTCAAACCCAGAGCCCGTTTGGCCTGCCTGATGATGCGTTTAAGGATTTCTTCGGCGAAGATTTTTTCAAGCGTTTTTTTGGAACACCTACGCCAAGAGAAGAGAAACGTACAGTTCGGAGCTTGGGCTCAGGTGTCATTGTGACCAAAAATGGATATATCCTGACCAACAATCATGTGGTGGCTAACGCCGAGAAATTATCTGTAGTCGTTGGGGACAACAAAACCTATGAGGCTAAAGTCATCGGTACCGACCCTCCGACTGACGTGGCTGTTATCAAAGTAGATGCGAACGATTTAACCGCTGCAAAACTCGGCAATTCAGATGATGTGAAAGTCGGGCAGTGGGTGATTGCCGTTGGTAATCCCTTCCAGCTTTTTCATACCGTCACGCACGGAATCATAAGCGCCAAAGGGCGGTCCTCAGTGGGTTTGGCTGATTATGAAGATTTCTTCCAGACGGACGCCTCGATCAATCCAGGCAACAGCGGGGGAGCACTGGCTGATATGGAAGGTTATGTCATCGGCATCAACACAGCCATTGCCAGTCCTTCTGGCGGCAATGTGGGAATTGGTTTTGCGATTCCCATCAACATGGCAAAAAAAGTAATGGAAGACCTGATTTCAAAGGGAGAGGTGACCAGAGGATACATCGGTCTTGTTCCTCAGGATATAAACGAAGACCTGGCTATGGCTTTGAAGCTCTCAGGCACGGAGGGAGTCCTGGTGGGAGATGTAGACAGAGCAGGACCTGCCGATAAAGGAGGAATTAAGCGGGGTGATGTCATGGTCGAGTTCGACGGCAAAAAAGTAGAGAACAGCACGCAGCTCCGCAATATGGCTGCTCAGACTAAACCTGGCACGCCTGTTAAAATCGGGCTGCTGCGGGATGGGAAAAAAGTGGAGGTAACAGTCACCCTTGGAGAAAGACAGAAAGAGGGTAGAGGAGGTCAATTTCCGCAGGAACCGCAGCCAGAGGCACAAACAAGCCAGAAACTCGGTCTGAGTGTCCAGACGCTGACACCGGATATTGCGGAACAGCTCGGCTATCAAAAAGACTCTGGGGTCATTGTGGCCGATGTTTTCTCTGGAAGTCCTGCCGAGGAAGCAGGATTGCAGAGGGGAGATTTGATCAAAGAGGTGAACCGAAAGGAAGTCCGGACTGTCCAGGATTTTGAAAAGAAAAACAAAGACCTCAAAAGCGGCGATGTTGCGGCTTTGCTCGTGCGCCGCGGCCAAAACACTTTCTTCACAACCATTAAGGTTCAATGATAGAAAGTTCTATGGAAAAATCTGAAGATTCCTGTTATAGTTATTGAAATTATTCGAGGGAGGAGAAATGACTACTTACAAAAATGGAAACGTGATGAGGCTTTTAGGTTTATTGTTTCTAAGCTCAATGTTGGTCATTGTGCTAGTTGTGTGCAAAACCAAAGAAAAGCCAGAAAGCGCTGCAGAGGAAAAAGCTGAAGCAAAGGCTGAAGCCCAGGCCATTCCAGATTCAGAATTTTTTGCGGTTTTTGGAGAGGCCAAGGAGAATAGTTCAGGCATCTTCAACATCGAAACAACTCCAGACGGAATCATCATTTCCTATCAGTTCTATCCTGCTGTGACGGAAGAAGTAGACAAGGAGATAGGATATGATCTTGCTCCCAAAATCAAGCAATTCTATGATAAACACAAAAATGTTGACCAAGTCGCCTTCGTGATCTACATCCCAGAATCTGGAGAATATGGGCAATTGAAGAAACATGTCTCATTCGAGGTGACCAGCGAAATCGTCCGAGAAATGAGCTGGCCTGAGGACACATTTAGAGAAGAATTCTTCAAAGCCGTTAAAAATGTCAGGTACGAGAATGAATAATGAGGTGGTAACGTCTTAGAATTTGACACGGGAAAACTATATATAAGATAAAGACAGAGTAGAATCTCATACAACAAGAGATGTTCTTTATCAAAGAGGATACAAAGCTTATAAACTTATAATAGTCTGATCTATTGCCGTGTGAGGGACTCCTTGGTATGCGGATTTGCGAATAGAAAAATGTTGCTTTTTCCTCTTTAAGAAATCTTGATATAATCTAGGAAAGAGTTTTTTAATAAGGAGGGGATAAATGAAAATTTACCATTGTCTTTTTCTTTCATTCTGGTTATGTGCTGTACTCACCGCTGAAACCGTCTATCTCGGCAACAACATCTACTATGACGACGAGGGGCCAATCAACTTGGCTGCCGACGTGAGAATAGCAATTCGCAACTTGGACAGTCCTTATGTGATGTTCATGCTGTACATGACGGGGGATAAAAATGTAAGTGCCAATATTGGTCGGAACAATGTCGTGTTAGTCTACAAGGACAAAGAGTACAAGATGCCGAACCTGAGTGATTTGAGAAAAAACTATCATGCTACCGCCCGAGATATGGAGCTCTATTGGCGGTTGGGAATGGAGAACCTGAGTTTCTCCGAAATCCGCCATTACTATTTCAATCTGACGGGGGATTTTTTCCCTGCTCAGCAAACAGGGGACCTACCGAGGGATCAAGGTTCGGTGAGCGGGAATTTTGGATTCAGGACAAACGTCTATTTTAAAAATCCCGGATTCAAAGCAGGAGATGTAGTCGTCATCAAGGTCTGGGATGAGAAAAATCCAGAAATTAAAGGTGAGGTCACCGTTCCATTATAAGCCACTACTTTTTTCGAAGTTATTGCAAGAATTCCACTCCGGACAAGCTGATCAATTATTCGCACTCAAAATCCTTATCCTGAATTAGTGTATGAATGGCGAAAGGCGGCGACATTTTTCAGCAAGGAACTCAATAATGAACAGATCCCTCTTCACACTGCCTGCTCATGCCATAATCCTACTGATGATCCCGATGATCTTTGGATGGGCTTGGCCGACCGAGGTAACGGTGGCTCAGACCGCCCAGATGTCTGCGCTGGAAACAAATCCAGAGGAAGACGGCATCGTCCCCAATTTTTCCCACGTGATCGTGATTATCTTTGAAAACAAAGAATTCGACCAAGTAATCGGGAATTCGCAGATGCCCCGCTTCAACGGATTGTCGAAACAACACACACTTCTAACGGGTTATTATGCCATCACGCACCCGAGTCTACCGAATTACCTAGCTCTGGTCAGCGGCGATACCTTTGGGATTGAAACTGACTGCACGGACTGCTTTGTCAATGCCCGAAGTCTCCCGGATCTGCTTGAGGCAGGCGGCCGCACCTGGAAAACCTACCAGGAGGGGCTCCCTCGTGCCGGTTTTAAGGGGAGCTCATCAGGGCGGTATGCTATAAAGCACAATCCGTTCCTCTATTTCGACGCAATCCGCAATGATCAGACGCGGTGCAAGCGCAGCGTGGTCCCTCTGCGCCAGCTCGACATCGACCTGAAAGAGGGCCATCTTCCCGATTTCAGCTTCATCGTTCCCGATCTGTGTAACTCCTCTCATGACTGTGACCTGAAAGTCACCGATGCTTGGCTGGGGCGCGTTGTGGATTCGATCCTGAATTCGCCGGCCTTCGACCAAAACAGCCTGTTGGTTATAACATTCGATGAGGGGACATCCAACGAGGGCTGTTGTGGCCCATCTCCTCTGTCGAAGGGCGGCCGAGTAGCGACAGTGTTGATCTCGCCATTGGTCAAAAAGGGCTTCGAGAATTCGACGGCATATTCGCATTATTCCCTGCTCAAGACCATCTCGGCGGTCTGGAAACTCGAAGAACTGGGACATGCGTCCGATCCAGCTACAAACCTGATTGTGCTTCCCTGGCAGAGCCGAAAGCTCCAGAATTAATGGATGACCTGGAGGATTTAAGATGAGGACCAAATATTTTCTTTTGTTTTGGCTTATTATCTATGTGCTTTGTTCAAGAGGTATATCCCAAACTTTTCCCGACTTCGTCTTGATTTCTCCTCCAGGTAAAGTCATTCCTTTAGATGTTGAAGATTTGACTGGCATAAAGGATCAACCATTAGCCAAAACTAAGATGAGGTTGGATAATGAATATGGGAAAGACTTTTTTCTTCTTTATAAGGCAAAAATCGCAGCAGGCACTCAGGTTTTAGGACAATACAAATTAACAAAAGTTCCCCTTCGGATAATTGTCTTTGAGATCTCCAAACAACACAATACAGACAGAAGGATAAGGGTTGTTGCGACTGGCTTTTATCAGGTGGGTGAAACCGCAGAATTTCAAACGGAGATAGGAAACCTGGAGGAGAATATTTTTTTCATAACAGCGGAAGCTGTAGAATCTAAGGACCAACTCAATCCTTACCTTCAACATATAGATCAAGTGGATAATGTAATCCTGAAAGGATACAGCACTAATTTGAGTTTCAGTGTGCTTAAAATGAAATTTTCTGGAAAAGATCCATCAGGCAAGCTGGTCCTGGTCACAGAAGATTTCGACTGGTTAGTTAGCCAATTGATCAAGCCAGTTCATGTAATCTCTGTACGTGTGGAATTGAACTAATGATGACATTTAATTTCCTAATCTTACGCTCAAAATATAGAACAAAATTATTATAGTCCAGTTCGTTACAGTCGAAGAACTTGCTAAAACCTCGTCAACCTAAGAGTCTATTTCTGGGTGAACCTGTTTGAATACAAAGGATCAGCCTTGGAGTTGAAAACAAGTATCATAAATCAAACGAAAGAGATTTTGATGGACAAGGGATTTTCTTTACCGGCAGACATTCAAGAGCTAAAAATTTATAAAGAGGAAAATCCCATTCCGTTAAAAGTCCAGTCCGACTTGCATTCAAAACAACATTGAATTTTTAACTGGGTTTTGATAGTTTATCGCAAGGAGGGATAAATGGTATCTTTGAAAAAACTCGTTTGGAAAAGGGAGAAAAAGATCGGGCTGCCACCTGGAACGCCGGTTTTTATAGGAGAAAAAAAGACTGAAGAAACAAAAATCACCATTCTTGACTATGACGAGACTCAGTTTCAACAGAGAGATGTAAAGGAAGTCGAAGAATGTTTTCCTTTTAAAGAAACTCCTACGGTGACATGGATCAATGTCGATGGCCTGCATGATGTAGAAGTTATTGAAAAGATAGGAAAGAACTTTGATATGCATCCTCTCATTTTAGAGGATATCGTGAACACGCAACAGCGCCCGAAAATGGAAGAGTTCGAGAAATATATTTTTATCGTGTTGAAAATGCTCTACTATGACGAACAGACTAACGGAACACAAGTGGAGCAGGTCAGCCTGATCCTTGGAGAGAAATATGTCATTTCTTTCCAGGAGAGAGAAGGGGATATTTTCAATCCAATAAGAGAGAGGATCAGAAACGGTAAAGGCCGAATACGAAAGATGGGGTCTGATTATCTGGCGTATGCCTTACTGGACGCTGTGGTGGACCATTATTTCATTATCCTTGAGAAAGACGGTGAGAAAATAGAGGTATTGGAAGATAAGGTGGTGACAGATCCAAGACCTGATACGCTTCAGGAAATTCATAAGTTGAAAAGAGATATGATTTTTTTAAGACGTTCGGTTTGGCCGCTGAGAGAACTGATAAGTGGCTTAGAAAGATTGGAATCATCACTCATTCATAAATCGACTCATATTTACCTTCGGGATGTCTACGATCATACGATTCAAGTGATTGATACCCTAGAGACTTATCGGGATATGCTCTCTGGCATGCATGACACTTATCTCTCGAGTATCAGCAACCGGATGAACGAAGTGATGAAAGTGCTGACCATTATCGCTACAATATTCATTCCCTTGACCTTTATCGCTGGTATCTATGGAATGAACTTCGAGTTCATGCCCGAGCTCAAGTGGCGCTGGGCATACTTTTCGGTCTGGGGAGTTATTTTGATTGTCGCTGTTTTCATGTTGATATTTTTCAGGAGAAAAAGGTGGTTATAAAGGAGAAAAAATCATGAAACCTAAAACAATAATTATTTTAGTTTTAATTGTGTTGGCCATTGTGATCGTTCTTCAAAACTCGCAGATGGTCACGCTGCAGCTTTTTTTCTGGAAGATCATGATGTCTCGGATCATCTTCATGGTTGGCCTTTTGGTCGTCGGATTTATCCTAGGCTTCCTTGTTGCCAAAATGACACAATAGACTTAGCAAGGATGCAACTTTGAATAAAGTTACAAAAGGAGAGACGGTTATTTTTTTCTTTCCCATTGATCGTCTTCTTTTTGAATCCACCAGCCGGTGCGGCTGTTTTCGATCCACCGCTTAGCGAAAATTTTCTGTATCCTGGGAATCTGGCCTGAGTCGATGTCCAGAGCATTGGCGACTTCAGAATAGAGATTCTCGCGGTCGCTGTTCACGTCCTTAGTCAAGCGTCTAAGATCTGCCTTCTCCTTCAGAGAGAGGTTGTCTTCATTCCTAACATGGATAAATCCGTCATTGCCTTCGCCGATATTCCCTTTCTCAAAAAAAGGCAAGAGGAGAGGTTCTCTGTCTTTAAGAGATTGCTTCAGGGCACGGATTTTAGGGGAGGAGACTCTTTCTTCTTCTTGAGCATAGGCCATGGGGATAAGCGAAAAGGAAGATTGCATGATTTCCTTATTTTCTTTTTTCTTGCCTTCCTCTTCTGCTTTTCTGACCTCATCCACGATCTCCTCAGCCGTTTTTTGGACAGCCGCCTCGGGAAAATAGATGTTTATGGTCACACAGGCGATAGCCAGTACAAACAGGGCAATAAAAGTTAAAAAGAGAATTGTTGACTTTTTCATGATTGTCCCCTTCTCATAAATGACTCGCATCCGTCCATGATTATACCAAAATCCTTGAGTTCGGTCACTGTGATTGTTGCGAGCGGCCTATTCGTTTGAGCCTGCTCAGCATGTCTTTAAATCTTATCTGATTCCGAGGTTGCTTATTCACCACATTGATGGCGAACAGCCCTGATCCTTTAACGAGATATTCGGTTCCCTTGCTTTGGATTGTGCCTCGGAGTGCGAATATGTCATTTTTTAACGAACAATACATTCCGATTTTTTCATATCGGAATTCTTTGATGAACCGAGTCCATCCGCTATTTGGAGATAGAGGGGTTTTTTCGCCGGTTCCTATAATGGCTAAGTCGTTTGCAGCTTTAAGACTGAATCTTTGAGGGATCCCTTTTCTCTTCTCCGATTCCACACGGATGACAAAACGCTCAGGTTGTCCATAAGAAAAAGCTAAATCTTGGATTTCCCCGTTTATAATTCCTGTCACTCGGCCAAACGGAATCGAGTCTGTGATTTTTTCTAGGTTCAGTCCTGTAAAAATGATGTCGCAGGAAAGTGTCCTGTTCATGGAGAAGGGCTTGTCCATCTGAATGTTTGTGACAGTTATGTTCCCTCCATAAGCTTCAACCTTGCTTTGGCCTTCAGTCGAAATATGATCCGGGAAGATTTCGACGAGTGGGAAGTTTACAGAAAATTTGCCCTTCAACTGGAACTGCCTGGATTGAACCGGGAGTTGCGACAGGTCCAAATTTTCCCAAACAAACGATGTTTGACCTTTAAAACTCGCTAAGCTGGAGCCAAACTCAAGAAAGACTCTTCCAGTGGAAGCTTTGCCACCTAATATCTCCAACTCAATCGGCTCTATCACGTAACTGTTTCTTTGGGTTGAAAGGTCGAGTCTTAATGAGGCCAAATCCAAAATGGGCGTATGGATATCGATCAGTGTTAGGTACCCTTTTTCTGCAGGAATATTCTCGTATTCTATGAGTTTGATGTTTTTCTCATAATGCAAAGGAAAATAGGCATCTATTCTTTTGATGGAAAATTTTTGATCTCCGGAAGCCAGTGAGGCATCCCATATTTTCAGATGTCCTCTGATCGAGAAAGCGTTTTTGTCTCCACTGAGAGCCATTCGAGTCTCTGCTTCCCCCTTAATCTCTGCAGGAATTTGACTGCTGGCTCTTTTCTGGACGATGAAAGGATACAATGAGGAGAGATTAAGATTCGAAGCCGTGACTATTAAGTCAATCCAAGGAGGCTGTCGTGCATCAATAATGCCTGTGGCTGTAAACTTTCCAAAATCGGGGATGGATGCGTCTACAGAAACATCCGTAATTCTTCTTTCGGAAACGTGAAGTTGTCCACTCACATTTCCTCGGAAAGGCATCTTGTTCCAGTCGATATAGTAATCCTTCCAAAGAGACTCTCCCTGAGGAAGATCTAAAGAGGCTGAGAATGGTATGTTTTTAGAGGATCGTCGGAATGTTCCTTTTAGGATCAGGTTCGGTTCGAGGGATTCTCCAGCAAGGGTAAAAGAGGGATCATGGAACTTAACTCCCGAGGCTTCCACTTCAACCGACACTTCCCAACCTTCCTCTCTTTCCTCATAATCATTGCGAGCTTCCATTTTAAAGCCCAGCGTCCCATCTGGTTCCCAATCCTTCACGTTCGGAGGAATATAGGGAGAAAAGAATCCCAGAAGCGATTGGAAGCTGATATCCGAACTTTTCACAGAAATTGATTTTGAATCTTCAGGATCGAGGCCTGACTGGGCTGTAATCTGGAAGGAAGGGAAAGGTGGGAACTGGATGCTTGCCTGCGGGAGATAGATTTTTCTTTTTTGAAGATCGAAAATCCCTCTGCCGCTGAAGGTCGCGTCGACAATCTCGGTCTTTCTGTTCTGGAGGTGATAGGTCAAAGCTTTAAAATGGCCTTTTAGCGGGAATATGTTTAGCTTGGATGTTTTTCTTTGGAAGTCAACGGGAAT
>Ga0224506_10002708_pt1 | contig 11973 bp, 12 predicted proteins | sample SF_Jan12_sed_USG_2_FD_169108 | JGI IMG/M metagenome (GOLD analysis project Ga0224506, IMG submission 169108) | Sediment microbial communities from San Francisco Bay, California, United States - SF_Jan12_sed_USGS_8_1 | ecosystem: Environmental > Aquatic > Marine > Sediment | place: USA...
AACTCCCTCGATTATTCCGATCCTTTTACCTCTCCTTATGGGTGGCATATTGTAAAACTTATTAAAAAGCATGAAATAGAGCCTTTCGAAAAATTAAAACCTCAAATAATAAATCGCATCAAGAAGGACGAACGTGTAGAAATCAGCAAAAAAGCACTCTTGACAAGGTTAAAAAAAGAAAACAACTTTTATTTATTTGAAACAGCAAAACTAGAAGAATATTTTAATGAACTTTTATTAAAAGGAGCTTGGGAAAACAATAACAAAATAGATTTTGAGTTGTTCAGCTTCACTGACAAAATATATACATTCACTGACTTTGCACTATATGTAAATAAAAATCAACAAGCACAATCCAGATACTCAATAAGCCAGTACGTTAATGTATTATATAACCAATTCGAAGAAAAAGCAATTATTGAATACGAGAAAGAACACTTATATGAAAAATATTTCGATTATAAGATGCTTGTAAATGAGTACAAGGAAGGAATAATGTTATTTAATTTAATGGATGATAAAGTATGGAATAAAGCAGCAAATGATACAACAGCTTTAAAAACATTTTTTAACAATAATCGTGAAAATTATATATGGGAAGAAAGAGCAAATGTTGTTATTTATAGTGCAGACAGCAATACAATTATTAATGAAATAAAGTTACTTATTGAAAAAAATGACACAATAAATACCTCAAAAAAAGACTTGGAAAACCATTACAACCAAAATTCTAGCTTAACTTTGCAAATTGAAGAAGGAATTTATGAAAAAAACAAGAATACTATTCTTTCTCAATTCTATTGGAAAAAAGGGTTACAGGAAAAAGAAATTAATGGTAGAAAGTATTTAGTACATATATCAGAAATTATTCCAAAAGAAAACAAAATTTTATCCGAAATAAAAGGTCTTGTTATAGCTGATTATCAGGAACAATTGGAAAAAGAATGGGTAGATATATTAAAAAATAAATATAGATTAACGGTTAATAAAAAAACATTCAATAGCGTTATTAAAGAACTTGAAAAGTAATATCATTCATATTGTTGCACTTTGTGCTATTTTGAGCAGTTGTGAATTTTTCAAAATGAAGAATTCTGAAGTTGAAATTGTAGATGCAAAAATACCTGTAGCTAGAGCTCATGATGTATTTCTATATTCAGAAGATTTGGAAGGAATAGCCCCTGCAGGAATGTCGGTGGAAGACAGTGCCGATAGGGTAAATCGTTACATTAATAGTTGGGCTAAAAAACAATTACTCATTAAAGAAGCTGCCAAAAATATTGAATTTGACGAAGCTGATATTGAGCGAAAAATTCTTGATTATAGATATAGCCTTATGGGCTATGAATATCAATCATTCTACATAAATAAACACTTGGAGAAGGACGTAACTGATGATCAAATTGATGAATATTATGAAAACAATATTGATAATTTCATCTTAAAACAAAGTATTATACGTGGGAAGTTTGTCTTTCTACCCATTGAAGCTCCCAAAACTGAGGATATTAATAAACTTATTTTAACAAAAGAAGATGAAAATCTTGAAAAACTTAATGCCTATTGTCTTAGTTTTGCCATTTCTTACCAACTAAACGATTCCATTTGGATGAATTTAAATGAAATTATTAAAGGTACACCGTGGAGTAAAATAGAAGATAAAGAGGATCTTATTAAAAAAACCGCCTATTTACAAACATACGATTCCATTAATAATTACCATATTAATATTGTTGATTATAAGACATCGGGAGAAATCGCTCCCAAGAATTTTGTGAATGAACAAATTAGGGACATTATCATAAATAAAAGAAAAATGGAACTAGCTAAGCAGCTAGAAAAACAAGTTTATATTAAAGCAACCGAAAACAATGAATTTGAAATATTTAATAAGTAAGCTATTTGTAATAGGAACATTGTTTTTATTAACAAGTTCCTTATTCGCTCAAGATGATAATGGCTTACTTGTAGATGAAATAATAGCAAAAGTAGATAATTACATTATTCTTAAGTCAGATCTTGAAGGAGCACACCAACAGGCACTTTCTAGTGGTCAGTATAGTGCTAACATGAAATGTGAAATACTTGCTCAACTAATTACTCAGAAACTTATGGTGGCTCATGCCGAAATTGATTCTGTTGAAGTAACAGATGAGGAGGTAAATCGAAATCTTGACTCTCGGATTCGAATGATCGTACAGCAAACGGGTGGCTCAGAAGAAAAACTTGAGGAATATTATGGTAAAAGCATGGACGATATAAGGGAAGAAATTAAAGAGCAGGTCGAAGAACAACTTATTATACAATCAATGCAAGCGTTTATTACAGAAGGTATTGAAATTACCCCTGCTGAGATCAAACGTTTTTATAACAACATACCAAAAGATAGTATTCCTTTTTTTTCTACTGAAGTTCAAGTAGGGCATATCGTAAGTATTCCTGAAGTTGGAAGAGCAAAAAAGGATGAAGCAAAACGGAAGCTACTTGATTTAAAAAAACGTATTGAAAATGGAGAAGACTTTGGAAATATCGCTAAAGAATATTCACAAGGGCCTAGTGGTAGGTTTGGTGGTGACCTAGGTTTTGTGTCACGTGGAGATATGGTTCCAGAATATGAAGCTGGTGCTTTATCTCTTAAACCTGGAGAAATTTCTGATCCTGTAGAAACAGAGTTTGGTCTCCATATTATTGAATTGATTGAAAGAAGAGGAAACGAATACAATTCAAGACATATATTATTACAACCAGAGCCTTCGCCTGAGGATATTCAAAAAAGTATTAGCTTTTTAGATAGTTTACGCATGCAAATAAAAAATGATAGCATATCTTTTGAAAAAGCTGCTAAAGAACATTCAAAAGACAGGATGACTTCATCAAATGGAGGATACTTTTCAGATGCCACTGGTGCATCTTTTATATCGGTTGAAAACTTAGATCCTGTTGTTTTTTTTACTATAGATTCTATGGATTTAGGCGAAATTTCTAAACCTATTACTTTTCGTACAGATGATGGAAAAGAAGCTGCTAGAATAATTTATTATAAATCTAAGGTAAAACCACATGAAGCCAACTTAAAGCAAGACTGGCAAAAAATTCAAGCCGCAGCATTAAACGAAAAGAATTCTAAAATTTTACAAAAATGGTTTAAAAATGCTCGCCAGGATGTATTTATAAGTATTGATAACGATTACGATTTGTGCGGTATTTTGGAATAAAATACTACAAATAGATTTTTCTAATTACTTTAAGTATATTTTCCGAATGACTTAAATAAAAACTAGTTAAACAATGATGAAATATGCTACTGAAGTAGAAGCGGCAGATGGCTTAAATAAAGCTTATCAAGACTTAAAATCTGAAATATCAAAAGTAATTGTTGGTCAGGATGAAGTAGTACGATTATTACTTACTTCCATCTTTTGTGAAGGTCATAGTTTATTAGTTGGCGTTCCTGGTTTAGCCAAAACATTACTCATTCATTCATTATCTTCTGCTCTTCGATTAAATTTTAGTAGAATACAGTTCACTCCTGATTTAATGCCCTCAGATATTATAGGTGCAGAAACATTAGACAAAGATCGTAATTTCAAATTCATTAAAGGACCAATATTTTCTAATATTATATTAGCAGATGAAATTAATAGGACTCCTCCTAAAACTCAAGCGGCTTTATTAGAGGCAATGCAGGAATATGCTATTACAGTAGCTGGACAAAATTTTGAATTACAAAAACCGTTTTTTGTATTAGCCACTCAAAATCCAATTGAACAGGAAGGTACTTACCCCTTACCTGAAGCTCAATTGGATAGATTTATGTTCAACATTAGGCTTGACTACCCAAGTTATGAAAATGAGTTGCTGATTGTTAAAAACACTACTAGTGATACTAAAAAAGAGATTAACAGCGTAATTTCAGGAGAAGAAATTCAATATTTTCAACACCTTGTACGTAAAGTGCCAGTAGCTGACAACGTTGTAGAATATGCCGTTTCTTTAGTTCACAGAACTCGACCTGATTCACCACAAGCACCTCAAATCACAAAAGATTATTTGGAATGGGGTGCAGGTCCCAGAGCTTCTCAATTTTTAGTGCTAGGAGCCAAATGCAATGCCTTGATAAATGGAAAGTATTCTCCAGATATTGAAGATATACATGCCATTGCAAAGCCAACTTTAAGACATCGAATTGTAAGAAGTTTTAAAGCAGAAGCAGAAGGGTACTCAGAAGATAAAATTATTGAAGAACTTTTGTAGTGGTATTATTGATACTTTACACTAGACTACAGAACAGAAGTAATATAGCACTTCTAGTTAATATTATATAAATTTTGAAAAACAGTAGGTAGTATATACTTTTCTGATAAAAAATATAAATCTACTATAAATATTGACATCTCAACAAAAAAAACAGTATTTTACTAGTACAAGAAATTCTGTATCACATATGTTTTAACAATGACAGGAGGAGTCGGGTTTGCTGGAATGGGGCGTTCTTCAAATAAAAACAATTTGAGAATGCTTGGTAATAGAAAATCTATGGGGGATAATCCCTATCGTGGTAATAAAAAAAAGATTCGGAATTCATCAAATTACGATGAGTTGAAAAAATGGAAAAAGAAAAAAGGGCTAAGAATGAATGCCATTAGTAAAATCATTTTTTGGAGCTTATCAATCATAATCTCTATTGTTTTAATATTTGTCTACTATATCAAATAACCTCCCTTTTATAGTACTCTTGATCAATTATATTCATTTCATGTATATTTAAGATATAATTGAAAAAAATTAGTCTATGACTTATGAAAGCAATATCGATTATGCTCGAAAACTTGATGAGCTAGATCCACTAAAGGAGTATCGAAATAAATTTTATATTCCCCAACACCAAGGAAAAGATTCTATCTATTTTACAGGTAACTCACTAGGGTTACAGCCAAAGTCTACATCAACCTATTTACAGGAAGAGCTTGAATCATGGAAACAACATGGAGTTGAAGGTCATTTTGAAGGAAAACGACCATGGTTTCATTATCATAAATTTAGTAAAGAAGTATTAGCTAAAATTATGGGTGCAAAACCAATTGAAGTGGTAGCAATGAATAATCTCACTTCCAATTTGCACTTTATGATGGTATCTTTTTACCGTCCAAATGCCCAACGATATAAAATTATTACAGAAAAAGGGGCTTTTCCATCGGATCAATATGCATTAGAATCACAAATTAAATTTCACGGATTTAATCCCGAAGAGGCATTGGTTGAACTAAAACCAAGAAAGGGAGAGCATACACTACGTACTGAAGATATAATTGCTAAAATAAGTGAAGTAGGTGATGAATTATCATTGGTAATGATGGGAGGTGTACAATACTATACAGGACAATATTTTGATATTAAATCAATTACAAAAGCAGGGCAAAATGTAGGAGCAATGGTTGGCTTTGATTTAGCTCATGCTGCAGGAAATGTTCCTGTTAACCTTCATAGTAATGAAGTGGATTTTGCGGTATGGTGTAGTTATAAATATCTTAATTCTGGTCCGGGAGGAGTGTCTGGTATCTTTATTCATGAAAAGCATGCCAATAATACTGATTTGCCTCGTTTTGCTGGTTGGTGGGGACATGATGAGGAACAACGATTTTTCATGAAAAAAGGATTTATTCCTATGAAAGGTGCAGATGGGTGGCAATTGAGTAATGTTAATGTGTTGACCTCAGCTGCACACTTAGCATCATTAGAAATTATTGATAAAATTGGGATTGATTCATTAAGAAAAAAAAGTATAATACTCACAGGATATTTAGAATACCTATTAAATAAATTAAATCTTGACAGAAAAGTATTAGAAATAATTACACCTAGTAACCCTGAAGAACGAGGTTGTCAATTATCATTATTAGTTAATAAAAATGGGAAGCAGATATTTGATAAACTAACTCAGCAAGGCGTAGTGGCTGACTGGAGGGAACCAAATGTAATTCGTATTGCTCCCGTACCATTATACAACACTTTCGAAGATGTATATAGGTTTGTCGACATATTAAAGTCTACTTGAATCAAATAGCTATTTGACCTATTGTTTTTCTACGAAGAAAAACTCATGTCCCATCCAGCCTTTTTCAAAACACATTCTATTTGATTGTTTCCAAAAAGCTTTAAGCCAATAACCAAAATCTGCATTAAAAAAACCTTTTATAACTAATATCCCTACCTTGAACCATTTACTTATAGGTACAATTTTATAGAACTGATTTGTCCAACACTTCATAGTCCACACATAGTGCTCCCTTCCATCTACAACATTTATTTTTTTATAATCTCCTTCTTTTGCACACGAAAAGAAATGATTAAAATCTCGTGGCAACCAAGCTTCTGGATATCGATACGTTAATAGTCCAAGATGATAGTACATTTGGCTTTCATCATCTTTACCATCTTCTTTCACTCTAAACTTAGCATAGTCAACCTCTCTACCATTAAAAGACATAAATTGACCACCAACACGGCCATTTGGTTTTAATAGGCTATAAGCATAATCAAAAAAATTTCTATAAACCTTATCCTGATTTCCATTTAGGAAGTCTTGAGGGGTAACAAAATGCTCGGGAGAACCCATTACTACTATAGCATCGAAAGGTCCATTATCAGGAGTAAACTCTTGCCATACGGCTCGATGAACATTATGACCAGAATTTTTTAAATATTCATATTGACTTTTTGCTGGACAAACTGAAGTTACATCAACACCTCTTTCCAAACAATAATTAGAAAAAGGTCCCCAGCCTGGACCTATTTCATAAATCTTCATTCCCGAGTTTTCTTTAAGACCTAACCATTTAAAATATTCTTGATATTTTTTTTGTTGAGCGACTTCAACATTTTTCTTGTTATGTTTACCATAACTGCCAGGCCAAGAATTAGAAACAGAAGCAAAATCTCCCATAATTAATCGAAAAATTTTGTCCATTGGGTTATAAGCAGCATTATGTGGCTCAATTAACTCGGGAGTAATTGTATTATTTTTCATCTTACCATCATTTAAAGAGTTCTAAATATTGATTTCATTCTTTCAAAACACATCGTGTGTATGAAAGTATTGAACTATTAGTATTCTTTTACCGATAAAATATAAACATCACAGAAAGTCTGATATTTACTCAATATAAGTAGATAATTGATAAAAAGAATTAAAACACTCTATTATTTATTAAAAAAATCCTTTAATAGGATTGAAATATCGTATTAGAGAAGGAATGAAATGTAAATAGTAATAGCAGCATTTAACTTTGAAGAAAGGGTTATATAGTAAACTTCTAGCTTCACCAAGAATCTAAATAGGTGTACTAGGGATTTACTTATTGGAAGGTTTTATTCTTCTAGAACCTCTTCTAGTTCCTCCATTTTGCTGTCTGAGTATGCTCCAGTTGTAGCATACACAATTTTCCCTTCTTTGTTAATTACAAAAAAGTAAGGGACATCTTTTTTATCTAACCCGAGTGATTTTTTATATGGCCCAAGCTTCCCTTTGTAAAATAAAATATGTGGTAACAAACGAGGGTCAGTACCCTTAGCAGCTTTCTTTTTAGCTGTACCTGCTGCCGTTGCTTTAGCACCTGTAAACATGGGTACGAAAAAAACATTTACATCGTAACCAAGTCCAGCAAATAGTCCACCCTTTTCTTCTTTTATAAATTTATGATATATAGGACTATACCAAGAATTTAAGTCTTGTTCTGATTTTTTAGAATATGCAAGTCCAACTATTGTGAACTTATCAGTTTTATCATTGGGCAAACTTATCTTTACATCATCAATCGATTCCGTTTCCATTAAGGGAAATGGTTTTCCAACAAATTGAGCAAATAAAGAAAAACTAAAAAGCCAAATGGTAAGAAAAAATAGAGTTTTATATGCTTTCATAGTAATAATGTTTCTTATCAATACGTAAAACTAGGAAAATAATTGTGTCAAACTTCGTTGTATCTATAACAATTTATTACATGATCATTTACAAGTCCGCATGCTTGCATATATGCATATATTATGGTACTCCCTACAAATTTAAACCCACGCCTTTTTAAGTCTTTACTTAGTGCATCGCTTTCGGTTGTTGTAGCAGGTACTTCACTCATGGTTTTCCATTTATTTACTTTTGGTTTTCCACCAACAAACGACCATACGTATTTATCGAAAGTGCCAAACTCATTTTGTACTTCGAGAAATTTTTGTGCATTAGAAATAGCAGATCTTATTTTTAATTGATTACGAATAATGGTAGTGTTTTGTAGTAGTTCCTGAACTTTTTCTTCATCGAAGTTTGCTACTTTTTCAACATCAAAATCAGCAAAACTTACTTGATATCCTTTTCGTTTTTTCAAAATAGTAGACCAGCTCAGCCCAGCCTGAGCAGCTTCTAATATCAGAAATTCGAAATGTGTTTTATCGTCATGGTTGGGTAGTCCCCATTCTTCATCATGGTATTTTACATAATCATCAAATTGGTTTTCACACCAACTACATCTATTTTTAGGCATATTACTGATTTTTAGATCAATATACCTAACAAAAAGAAAATGAGGAGTTATCTAGACCAACTTATTCATCATATTAAATAAAAATCCTTATCTGCTATAGCTTTTCTGATCTCAGCAAGTGCTATTTCTTTCTTCAATTCTCTTTCTGAGCAAATTAATGACTGTGTATAATACAATATATGATCTAGTTTCTCCTCCTTTCTAACCTTAGAAGATGTTTTTACTTTTGTTGCTATCATTGTCCCTTTTTTATGTATATACTTTATTTTAAGTCTACCGAAAAAATTACACCTAATGTTGATTGCCTATAATGTTGATTTTTAACTAATTACAAATTATAAATCCATCGTTTATACAAAGCTATATAGTGAAAATCAATTACACAATCCGGTTTTTCACAGAAAGCATAATGTTTATTACGTAAATGATTTAAGACAAAATGGAAATGAGATTGCGAGATTCCTGTATGTACTAAGGGTTAATCTACCTATTCCAAGTTCTATGTATCTTGAATAGTGTTTTTATGTAGACTGAGACTCATGGATATGCTTATTGAGTCTCCCGAAGTCAAGTATCTGAATAAGAAATATACCTACCTTAAAAGTAGATGATACACAGTAATTGATCCTTTGAAAACAGAATTAGTAGGTATACTTAAGAAAATGAGATTTCAGAAAGAGCCTTTCTAATTTCAATAAGAGCCTTCTCTTTTTTTCTCTCTCTTTCTTTTTCCGCCTCAATTAATGATTGTGAAAAACATAGAATTTGATCTTCCTTCTTTGAATTCACATTACACAAATTGGCAAATGTTTTTTCTTTTTTAGCAGTAGCAATCATTTATTATTATTTTTTAATGATTTATACTACCAAAGATAACCTCTTATTTTATAATTTTTATTCAACAAACTGACATAGAACTACTTGTGTAATAAAAACAATAAAAATGTAGTTTTTTTAAAAACTAACTTTCCTCATTAAAATATAACTTATAAAAATGTAGTTGCTCTTTTTCGTCATATCCTTTATGAATTTTGTCTCGATTGCCATGCACATACACGTGAAAATTTTTGTCCAACTTAATCACAGAACGGATATATTTTTTGGAGTATTTAACAGCAGGAGCAGATATATCGAACTCATCAAATACAGGGATTTGTTTTTCTTCAGCATATTTTTCCTTATAGTCTTCAAATGAGGATATTATTTCTGGAGCTTGCATTACTTTTTCTTCGAACTCCCGAATATTGAATTGATCATTACTATTAAAATATTCAACCGAATTATTTATAAGTTCTATCTGATCTACTTTATCGGCATTATCAAAAGTGTCCTCAACAAATTCCTTACATAAATTAATATAGTTATTAGTATGGTAGAAGGTGTTCTCGCATGGTTTCAAGTTAAGAAAATCATCCTTCCAATATCTTGCTTCATCACCTTTATTCGTGTTATCTATTGTGGCTACCTTATAACCATCTACTCTTTCAGTATTAAAAATCAAACACCCTTTATCGAGTTTATTTATATTAATTCCCTCTTGTTTTTCAATAGTATAATCACCGTGATTGGGATATACTTTTAAGTAGGTTTCTTTATTTTCAGATTTAAATATCCCAATAGCATCACAAATCTCATCCTCTATTATACATTCTTCAAAAAAGCAAATATATAATTCACCACTTTTTATCATTGGGTGTGTGGAACAGTCATAAAGATGTTTTGCAATATTTATTGATTGTAAATACATACTATCGGGATCATCAAAAATTGATGAGGCATAATGATAAATTTCATTAAGCATTATATCAGAGCCATGTTGAAACTGATAAAACGTAGCTGGTTTAAATGGCTTTAGAAAATATCGGCTCAACAACGATTTTATGTCGTTATCAATACTGGTTTCTTTTTTTGATGTTTTTATTCCTTCTTCATCAGATTTATTACCCACATGATGTACTATAAGCTGTTGAAGATCAGTATTTTTAAAATTGAGCATAGTATTAGTTTTATGCCCAAATATCTGAATTGATTGTCAGAGTTTAACGAAAAAGATTCATTTTAACATCTTCTGATTGTGAAAGTAATATAGAATCTTCCGACAGGTTATCAATGAAAAATGGTAAAGTGAATTTAGTTGATTGATTAACCAATATAAGATGATCAGATTGTAATGACCAATCATATAAAACCTCTTTAATTGAGGAGTTTTCTTTTGTAATGACCTTAGCAGTATTATCTGAATAAAAGAAAAATTTTCCGGATATTTCTCCAATTTGAGTGTCACCTTCATACATGGTTACTTCCATTGACCAAGTACCTGTAATAACACTTTGTGATACGGTTATTTTTTCGCAAGAAATAATCAAAAAACACACTCCAATCAAGTATAGTAATCGCATAAATGAATTAATTTGCTATTGATTATTGATAACGAAACTTTTGACAGAAGATTGTTTGTGCTTAATAATTCTTGTATTCAATACCAACTTGAATATTGATACTCACTTTTTCTTGAAGCTACTTCTCTGTTTTTAATTAGTAAATGTGTTTTGTCAATCTTTCTACTTCTGTATCCCAACAGATGAAATATTTTTTTTGCGAAAAATCTAGCAATATTTCTATTAACAATTAGAGAGTCATGATTGGTCGTTGCCCATCTTATCCCAGGAAGAAACGGAAGGATATGGTCGAAGTGCAACTTGCGCAATATTGCCGATAAATAGAGAAATATTTTTCGGATTCTACGAATAGCAAAAAAACCGTCATCACCCTGATTTTGGTACAATGGCATAAATATTCTTCCATTTTTTTTAGCCAATAATACTTTTCCATTACTTGTGGCTATTTCCTGCTTTTTTGTTACTAACTGAAAATTATCAAAGCCCTCCTTCATTTCAAATTTATCGCCCTTTTGTATAGCATGCCTAAAATATATTTCATATATATCTCTTGACTCTTCAGTATGCTCATTAAGTAAGTTGTAATATTTATCAATTTCTATTTCATTTTGGTTTATACATCCCGTAAAAACCATAGAAAGGTAAATAAAAGCTACATGATGATCGATCGACTCCTTTTGCAAATGTTGTCCGCTTTCAAAACCAAATGAAACATAGCCCAGCTCATTGATGTAACTTAGGAGCGGTCCATCAAGGTATTCTTCAAGGCCTAAAATAATAGGTGCTGGATATTGGACTACAAATCTTCTGTTGAGAAGGCTGTCGTTTACTGTAAGAAAAGGAATAGTACGACTTGAGGTCGTATGCAAATCCATAAAATAAAACGGCCCTTTTTCGATATCGATGATATGGTGTATTGTATTATATAAATCTATCAATTGATCGATATCTTCATTTTCTACTTCAAGATTTCCATCTCTTAACTTTTTTATCCTGTCGCTAGTCCATAACCTGTTTAAGTCCTGTTTATGATATCTTTC
>Ga0224506_10002709_pt1 | contig 11971 bp, 10 predicted proteins | sample SF_Jan12_sed_USG_2_FD_169108 | JGI IMG/M metagenome (GOLD analysis project Ga0224506, IMG submission 169108) | Sediment microbial communities from San Francisco Bay, California, United States - SF_Jan12_sed_USGS_8_1 | ecosystem: Environmental > Aquatic > Marine > Sediment | place: USA...
AACTGTGCCTTCAGTTCGGTCAGGTTACGCGACTGTGCGATCAACTTGCCCTGTTCATCGACGACGCGGATGTTCATGCGCAGGTGATCCGTAAGTTTCTCTTCCCCCAGTTCATCTGGGGGGAAGGGGCTGCCCATCATGCGTTGTAGCTGACGGGCCAGTACATCGAACAGGTTGCCCTGGCCGTAGGCTATCGCATCCAGTGCCGCAGCGGCAAAGTCGGGTGCCGGGACAAAGTTACGCCGCAGGCTCTTGGGCAGTGACTTGATTAGTGCCACCAGCTTGTCTTCTATCAGGCCCGGCACCAGCCAGTCCAGTGGTGCCTGTGGCAACTGGTTCAGCAGTGCCACCGGTACGGTGACACTGACACCGTCATCGATGTGTCCGGGCTCGAACTGGTAGCTTAGCGGCAGCTCTAGGGCGCCGATCCGCAGCTGATCCGGAAAACGGCTGGCGGTGACCTCATCGGCCTCATGGCGCATCAGGTAGTCCCGTTGCAGGAACAGCAGGTCCGGCTTTTCTGCCTCGGCCTGTTTGCGCCAGCTCTCAAAATGTTTGCCGCTGTAGATCCGCTCGGGGATGCGTTCGTCATAGAACTGGTAGAGGATTACCTCATCGACAAGGATGTCCTGCCGGCGGGACTTCTGTTCCAACTCGACGATCTCGTCCAGCATCTTCTGATTGTGGGCAAAGAAGGGGGCGTGGGTGTGATACTCGCCATTGACCAGTGCAGCACGGATAAACAGCTCGCGCGAGGTTTTCGGATCGATGGGACCGAAGTTGACCTTACGCTTGGGGTTGACTAGAAGGCCGTAGACTGTGGTCTGTTCATAGGCGGCTACCTGTGCGGCCTTCTTCTCCCAGTGCGGGTCGAAATAGCTACGTTTCAGCAGGTGCGGTGCCAACTCCTCTATCCACTGCGGCTGGATCTTCGCCACCATACGGGCATAGTTGCGCGTGGTCTCGGTCAGCTCGGCGGCCATTATCCACTTGGGTTTCTTCTTGAACTGGCTGGAACCGGGGAAGATATGCAGCTTGATGTTGCGTGCACCGATATAGCCGTGCTCCTCGGACTTGAACGCGATATGCCCCAGCAGGCCGATTAGCAGGGCTTTGTGAATGTTGTCGTAATCCGCCTCCTGCTCGTTTAGGCGCATCTTGCTCTCTTTGACTTGGGTCATCAGCTGGCTATGGATGTCGCGCCACTCACGCATACGCATCCAGGCGAGGAAGTTCTTCTCACACCACTTGCGCAGTTTGCTGTTGGTCAGGTGGTGGCGCTGTTCCTCAAAGCTGTCCCACAGTTTCACCAGCGCCATAAAGTCGGAGTCGTCATGCCAGAACTGCTGGTGTGCCTCATCGGCCTTCTGGTTGTTGTCCATCGGTCGCTCACGCGGGTCCTGGATGGAGAGGGCGGAGATGATGATCATCACCTCGCGCAGGCAGCCGGTCTGGTTGGCCTCGAAGATCATCCGGGCCAGCCGTGGGTCGATGGGCATGCGCACCAGGTCGCGCCCCATCTTTGTGATCTGCTGGCGCCTATCCACCGCCCCCAGCTCAAACAGCAGTTTGTAGCCATCGCTGACCAGTCGGCTGTCAGGTGGCTCGACAAACGGGAAGTCGCCGATATCGCCGAGCCCCAGGCTCTCCATCTGCAGGATCACCGAGGCCAGGTTGGTACGCAGGATCTCCGGTTCGGTGAACTCGCGGCGGCTGAGGAAATCGTCCTCGCTGTAGAGGCGTATACAGATACCGGCACTGACCCGGCCACAACGTCCGGCCCGCTGGTTGGCGCTGGCCTGTGAGACCTTCTCGATCGGCAGGCGTTGTACCTTGCTGCGAAACGAGTAGCGGCTCATACGGACCAGGCCGGTGTCGATGACGTACTTGATCCCCGGTACCGTCAGCGAGGTCTCGGCGACGTTGGTAGAGAGGATGATGCGTTGCTGGCCATGGGCCTGGAAGACGCGGTTCTGCTCCTGGGCCGACAGGCGTGAGAACAGCGGCAGGATCTCGGTACCCGGCTTGTGGTGCTTGCGCAGCGCCTCACTGACCTCGCGTATCTCGCGCTCGCCGGAGAGGAAGATAAGGATATCGCCACGGTCTATGCGTGAGACTTCGTCTACCGCCTGCAGGATCCCCTGCACCATATCACCGTCCTGCTCCTCCAGAGGCCGGTAGCGCTGCTCTACAGGGTAGGTACGTCCACTGACCTCAATGATCGGCGCATCGTTGAAGTGCTGGGCAAAGCGCTCGGTGTCGATGGTGGCCGAGGTGATGATCAGCTTCAGATCGGGTCGCCGCGGGAGCAGTTGTTTCAGGTAGCCGAGTAGGAAGTCGATATTCAGGCTGCGCTCGTGGGCCTCATCGATGATGATCGTATCGTACTGGTCCAGGTAGCGATCATTCTGTACCTCGGCCAGCAGGATACCGTCGGTCATCAGTTTGATATAGCTATTGTCACCGACATGATCACTGAATCGGACCTTGAAGCCGACCAGCTGGCCGACCGTGGTCTTCAGCTCCTCGGCCACCCGATTGGCAACACTGCGGGCGGCGATACGTCTGGGCTGGGTATGGCCGATCAGTCCGCTGGTACCGCGCCCCAGTTCGAGACAGATCTTCGGTATCTGGGTGGTCTTGCCCGAGCCGGTTTCACCGGCGATCACCACCACCTGATGCCCGGCGATGGCCTGCTTGATCTCCTCGCGCCGTTCGGAAACCGGCAGCTCGGGGTAGTCGGGCCTGGGCAGGTTTTGCTCTCGCCACAGACGTTTGGCGGCGGACTTCTCTATTTGAGAGGTTAACTGCTCTATGACCTTGTGTATTTCTTCAGCGGATTTTTTTGCCCGCTCAATACCACGAATACGCTTACGCAGCCGATGTTGATCGACGCGCATGCAGTGGTTGAGCCGGGCGAGAAGTTGCTGGATTTGAGACACAGGTCGGGTCGGCAGATCATCGGTTTGAATGTGGGGTGAAATTTATCATAGGTGCTGTGGGGTGGCGACCGTTAATCCACTTGGATCCGGCTCGGATAAATTGTCAGCAGGTAGTGTCTCAGACCATCATCATGCTGTTTATCAGGAGTTCGTAGGCGAAAATACCCCACATTAGCCATAGAATCAGGCTGCTGACCAGATAGCTAAGCAGCCGGTGCACAACCTTGTTGTAACTGCAGTGGATCAGGCTGTGCAGGCTACGAAAGCCGACATAGTACCAGGCCAGTAGCAGTTGTGTTTCGCTGAACATATCGGTGATATATAGAAGGATAGTGAGGCTGTAGAACAGCACCGGCATTTCAAACAGGTTGGAAAGGTTGTCGGAGGCGAAGATCACCCGATTCGGAAAGTGGCTCTTTTGTGCCGACTGAAAGGCGTCCATCTTCAGCTCACCCTTAATCACCGCCGTGACACGGGTGATGTACATCCAGATCCATACGACCAGGGTCAGGGTGACCATTGCCAGTAAGGGATAGAGTGCGGCCTGATTTACTGTCAGCATGCATCCTCCGTGAAGCTATGTGAAATTGTGGTTATTTGCTGCGGTCCTTCCTGCGCGTGGTACGGCCTTCTATCTGCACGACGGTTTTTACGATCTCGACAAATGGAAATTGCTCTATGCTGCCAAATGCCTCTACTGCCTCTTCGATACAGGCATGGATGTCTTCAACCGTATCTGCCTCGGACATCCCTGCATGCAGTGCTGTCTGCAGGCCCAGCATTCCTCCGAGCTGGATCTTGACCTCCTTGGCGTGTGGCAGTGGACCGTCTATCCGGGTCAGCTGCAGCGCGAAGATGGCCTTCTGGCGCAGGGTATCCAGCAGGGTATGACATTGTAGCTGACCTTCTTTCCGGCTACAGCGAACCCCTTCACGGTCGGCCAGATTGAAGCGCTCCATCAGGGAACATTTGCACTTGCGGGCGTTAATCGCCTTCTCGAACCAGCAACGAGTCTCATTTATGTTACGGTAGGTATCACGATAGTGTGTTTCATCCATCGTCGTTTACTTTTCCCACTCCATCATAATGGGCTTGTCACGGGTTTCCTGCAGCTGCTCTTCGGCCTCCAGTTCGTTGTTGGCAAAGATCACCTTTATAGACTCTACTGACTGCTCTGCATCGGCACTACGCTGTTCCTTGGCAAAGTTCTTGGCCTCTTTGAAATTTTCAAATTCGGCCAACAGGCTCAGATCCTTGACGATCATCTGTTCATTAATCTTGTATACGAAATAGGGCATGGGTTTGGTCCTGATTGATAACCTGGTAAACAGGTCGATTATACCAGTGCTGTGACTGCTGTATAAGCCTTTGTTAATAAGCCACGTACTTTCTTATCTTTCCGGGTCCGTATGAATACCCAGTTCGCTTAGTTCATCCAGGGTCTCCCGGGCAATCTCACGAACCTCGGGATCTTCATCCGTCAGGGCCTGCTGAAGATAAGGCAGAGCCAGTGGACTACGGCTCAGGCCTAAAAAGTAGCAGACATCGGCACGGATGCCATGATTGCCATTTTTCAATAGCCCCGCAAGCGTCTCAACCTGCTGGATCAGGGTATCTGTACCGGAGAAATCTTCTATTAGAGCGGATAGGCCGGTTTTGATTGATATGCCGGTGTCTGGATCCTGGAGTAGCTTTATGGCGGCGGCGAGCCAGTGGGGGTGACGCTGGAGGAGTGTAATGGCCCGGTTGAGCTGACCGCTGCTGAGTAGCTCAGCCAGATAGAGGCCGATGCCATCGGACTGGTTTGCCCGTTCGGCCCAGAGTTTCAGTTCACCGGGGCTGTGGCTCCCCTCCAGCTCAAATTCACCGATCCGACACCAGGGTACCGAGCGTACACCCAGTTCAGAGGCGAACTCAGGATAGTCGGCGATATTGATCACCTCCATACGAGCGATAAATCCCTGTTTGATTAGTTGGGAAAGACCTTCCAGTAGCACCGGGCAGTGGGGACATCCGGGGGCAATGAGTAGCAGGGCATCAGGTTTTGTGGTGGTTGAAGGCATGGTACTGGTCTGTTCGTCGTGCGGAGGTGGCATTATAGCCTGAATATCAGAGGTAAACGAAATAAGCCCCCTGAACAGGGGGCTTATGGTAAGTCAGGTATTACTTTATACCGACTAGTTCTACATCAAAGATGAGCGTACTGTTCGGGGGTATACGGGGATTTCCCTGTGAACCATAGGCCAGATCGGAGGGAATATAAAGCTGGTACTTGGAGCCTACAGGCATCAGCTGCAGGGCCTCGGTCCAGCCCTTGATCACCCCGGTCAGCGGAAACTCGGTAGGTTGACCTCGCTTGTAGGAGCTATCAAATTCCTCACCCGATATCAGGGTGCCACGGTAGTGGGCGACAACGGTGTCATTCAGCCCAGGTTTCTTACCAGATCCCTGCTTCAGTACCTTGTATTGCAGACCACTGGCGGTCTCTTTTACACCTTTGACTTTGCGATTCTTGCTCAAAAATGCATCGCCCGCAGCACGGTTCTTTTCACCCATCGCCTGCATCTCTTGCTGCATCTTGGCCTGCATCTGTTGCTGCATGGCCTGTTGTTGTTGTTGCAGGGCCTGCATGACCTGGGTCATTTCCTCAGTTGTCATCTTGCTTGTGTTGCCCTTGAAGATGTCCTCTATTGCCGCTGTAAGCTGCTTTGCATCCAGATTCAGAACCGGATCGCGAGCCAGGTTACGGCCACTCATCAAGCCTATGGCATAACTGAGTTTCTTCTCAGTTACCTTGTTACTGAGTGCGTCCTTGAGGCCCTGATTCAGTTGATTGATGTCAATCTTCAGGTTCGGATCAGACATCAGGCTATTGGCCATATTGGTTCCGATGGTATAGCTCAGACGTTCCTTGTCGGTCTTGGGTTTGTCTGCAGCAAAGACGGACAGCGGCAGTAGCAAAGCCAATAGCAGGGTGATGTAGCGCATGTTTGATCCTCAAAATAAATGTAGTAGTTAACTGTAGCATGAAGCATAAAACGGATGCCACAATCAGGTCGGTAGCTTGTGACCTTGAAGCATCGCTCATACGGTTCTATATCTAGATAGAGACTCTACAGGGGTTGTTTCTGTGCGTTACGTACCGGTTGTCGTATTAATGGGATTAACCATTATCAGCTTTGCCAGTGAACTGGTGGTGCAGGAACGTAGCCTGTTGCTGGAGTATGAGGCGTATCAAACTGGGCAAAAAAACAATAGTTTTCCGTTTTTTATAGATTCTTCCGAACAGGGCAATATTCTCACCTCGAGAGTGTTGATGAAATTACCGGTTAGCTATCTTCGTTTTCGTCGTAGTCTTTCGCATCCGCGTTTATGGTGTGAGTTTCTCATCCTGCATCTTAATATCAAATCCTGTGTGATTGAGCGTCAACAGGGAGAGGATATACTGGTCTTGTTTGCCGGGCGGAAATACTATCAGCCACCAGAAATTACCTATAGATTGGAATATAGATTTAAATTGATCGATAACCGTGAAGGCTTCTTTGAAGCATTGATGGATGCGCCCAGTGGCCCGCTCTCAACATCAAATTACCGTATACATATAAGAGCGATTCCATTCGACAATCAAACGGTAATGGCGCTCGGATTTAGCTATACGCAAAGTTTTATCAGTCGCGCGGCGACTTTTAGCTATTTAAATACACTGGGACGTAATAAGGTTGGCTTCTCTGTAACGAGTAGCACAGTGAACAATACACCGGTTTATGTGAGTGGTATAAAGGGTGTTATAGAGCGCAATGTCATGCGATATTTTCTCGCTCTGGAGAGCTATTTACGGTTAAAAAGAAATACCGAGCCGGATTCATTCAAGAGATTACTTATTACCTGGTATCAGTCAACAGAGCGTTATCATCGCCAGTTATATGAATATGAACAGGATGTTTATCTTCAGGCAAAACAAAAAGAATATCTGAATCAGCAGAATCTGCAACTGGAAATAGACAATAAAGCAGCCAGAAAACACAGAATAGCAGGCTAGATTGCCTGTCTGAACTATGCCATTATCTGAAACAATAATATAAAGATAAAAAGGTTTGTTTATCCATGAGTATCTCCAGCTGCTTTCGCTGTGTCGCACCTCTACTTGGTCTGGCACTATTGTTCTCTACTTCAGCGCTGTACGCAGCCAGTTCAAATCACCCTGCGGGTATGACCGGAACCCTGACCTCCGGATCGGCAGAGGTATTGAATGAGGGCAATATTCGATATTTCGCCATTAGCGGCATGGATGACTTTTATGATGCAAGTGGTAATGGTGAGAGAGAGGCGAGAGTGCTATCCGGTGCAACGTTTTCTATTTCAAAAAAACTTGAGGTTGGCGTAGGTCTTTCGTTTGCTCACAGTGCATCAACAATTGCCTCAGGTACCGAGTTACGTTATCTGCGAGGTGAGGCGAAATATCTGTTCCATGGTTCACGTGCACAGGGAGAGGCTGCCGCAGTCTCGATTTATTCTACTACAGGTGAGCTGCCTGGTAATCTTGGGCTGGCTAGTGGCAATGCCAATACAGGGATGGAAGTTGTTTATAGTGAACTGGGTGTAGAGGGTGACAATTCATATGCACTGGGGCTGGAGCAAAAGGATTATAAGCTCTATAACGCAGGTGTTTTTGAATATACCGGAGCCACTGTCGTCAGTCTGAGTGCCAGTCATCTGTTTCGTACCAACTTGAATCGCAATTATGAACTAGGATTTAAGGCAGAAAGTGCCGCAATCGGTGGAGTGGAATACGGCAACATGTATGTGAGTCTGGGGGCGCATTTTGCCACAGAGCAGGAGATGAGTTATCTGCTTGGTGCGATGCTGGATCTCCCCGGGGGGGAAGGTCCTAATCGTTCTCGATATTTTCTGGGACTGACTTACACCAGTAAATACCCCCGTAAACTAGGTGCACTGGGTTCTGCCATGGAGAAGCCCAGGGAACCTGTAAAGCTGGTGTTGCCCCGGAAGGAAAAGCCTGTTGTTGTAGTGAAAGAATCCATCGCGCCGATAATAAAAGGCTGTTTGGCCTACGTAGAAATTATGGATCTATCCGGTGTAAGTGGTTTATCTGAACAGGTAGCGATGAAGTTGAAAAAGGATGGTTATTGTATTCGTGCTGTGTATAAGGAAGAAAGCAGTCAGGCCTATTACTCACATCTTTACTATGGCCTGGAAAAAGGTGAGATGGCAGTAGGATTGGCTCGAAGCTATAAGATACAGGGTGAGGTGAGTCGCCGTAGCCTGCCCTCAGACGTCGATATACGCTTTATTTTAGGTAAGGATCAGAGATGAATACCAGATATATAAGTTTATTTCTGCTATGCCTGAGTGCAGTCAATGTCTTGGCTGCAGAGCCCAGTGCCGAAGACATCATACTTGCCGCTATCAATTATGAACGGGATGCAACGTCTTACAGTCAAATTACCATGAACATCAACCGTCCTGACTGGCAGAGAAGTATGACGATGAAAAGCTGGACCAAAGGGTTGGATCATTCATTGGTGAGGGTAGTAAAACCGAAAAAGGATGCCGGTTCCGGAAATTTACTCATCGAAGATAATATGTGGAGTTATGCTCCAAAAATCAATCGTGTAATTAAACTACCCTCCAGTATGATGAATCAAAGCTGGATGGGAAGTGATTTTAGTAATAATGACTTGGCCAAGGCAGATGACATTATTAATCAGTATCAACACAAGCTATTGGCGACTGAATCTCATCAGGGTAAAAAAGTCTATGTGATCGAATCTATCCCCAATGATGAGGCCCCGGTGGTGTGGGGCAAGGAAGTGTTAAAGGTTCGTGCCGATTACATCATGCTATCGCATGAATTTTATGATCAGGATGGAAAACTGGTAAAAAGACTGATCTCAAGCGATATCAAAAAGATTGATGGAAAAACTGTTGCTGCGCGAATCCGTATGCAAAAGGTGGAAAAGCCTGAAGAGTGGACTGAAGTGATTATTGATGAGGCAAAGTTTGGGATCTCGATCCCGGATCAGGTATTCAGCCTTTCTAATCTGCGTAATCCACGTCAGGGATATTAAAACGCTGCTAGCTATAACATGCATTGCGTGATATCTGTTCACACATGTGTCGCTACTGTGAATATATTCTTGCTATTGTCTTTGTTGCCGCGCTCTTCATCGATACTATTCTCTACACATCATGAGATGTCGATACATCTAAATTTGCCGCGAGATATTATTTGTCTGTAAATGACTTTATATAAAATTCTCTTTGCGCCTATACTGAATCTAATAATACGAGTATTACAGCATGGATAACCTTGCTGTGCATTCATCGTTTACGACCTGATGATGCGATGAGGACAAATAAAATGAGCACAACAGTATCCGGCTCCATACTCTCTTTGGCCTGGCGTAATATATGGCGACACAAACGTCGTACCCTGTTAACCATTAGCGGCATCGGTTTTTCAGCCTTTCTTTTTGTCTTTGTTATACCGCTGCAGTTTGGGGCTTATGACACCATTACCGACGCCACCTTGCGCACATTTTTAGGGTATGCGCAAATCCAGCGGCCGGGATATCAGCAACAGCCACAGATCCACAACACCATCGACGGAGCTGAACAACTGGGTAAACAGATTCGTCGCAGCGGTGAGTTTGATGCCGTTGCTGTCCGTGCTACGGGCTTCGCCCTTATCTCCTCAAAGGATCGTAGTTACGGTGCCCAGGTAGCCGGTGTAGAGATCGAGTATGAACAAGGTGTTTCCATAATCCCTGGCAAGATTGTCGAGGGCCGCTATCTCGGAGCCGATAATGCCAATGAACTTGTCGTTGGGGCCGCCCTGGCTCGTAATCTCAAAATCAGGCTTGGGGATGAGATAACCTTGTTGGGCACCGGCAAGGATGGTTCCATCGCTGCCACGATACTGCCGGTGGTGGGGATTTTTAAAAGTGGGGTAGACGAATTTGATCGCTATATGTCACAGATGCCCATCAAGACCTTTCAGCAGGTCTTCAGCATGGGAGACAGTGCGCACAACATTACCGTGATCGGCAAGAACATTCAGGAGCTGGAACAGGTCCCACTGAAACTATCCCGTTTTATCAGCTATACACGTGATCTGGTTGTGGTCGATTGGGGGGAGTTGGCCCCTGGCATAAAAGAAGGCTTGGAGCTGGATAAGGTAAGCGGCCTGCTGTTTATGCTCATTCTGGTTATTGTCGTGGTCTTCAGCATCTTTAATACCTTCCTGATGTCGGTACTGGAACGCACCAAGGAATTTGGCCTGATGCTGGCCCTGGGCTCCCGACCAAGCCATATCTCTCGCCTGGTGATGCTGGAATCGATGTTGCTTACCCTGCTTGGACTAGCGCTGGGAATTATTGGCGGAATGGCTTTGAATCTGTATTTCCTGGATGTGGGTTTTATGTATCCCGGGGTGGATGAGATCCTAGAGCAGTACAACATGGCATTTCTTGACAAGATCTATCCACAGATCACCCTGTTCAATATCTTCTTCGGGCCTGTAGTCATCCTGATCGCCACCAATATAGCAGCCTGGATTCCGCTGGCTCGTATCCACCGGCTGAAGCCCACCGAGGCGATGAGGACCGTATGAGATGAGCAAGCAGAGCACCAAGTCATTGATTGCGCTGGCCTGGCGCAATATCTGGCGTCACAAGCGCCGTACCAACCTGACCCTGGCTGGGATCGCCTTCTCCTGTTTCCTGTTCGTCTTTGCCACCCCGGTACAATACGGGGCCTTCGATAGCATGATAGACCTCTCTTTGCGAATGTTTATGGGCCATGCCCAGGTGCAAAGGGAGGGTTATTTGGATAATCCACAGATGAGTACTGCAATTGATGATGCCAGCACGATAGCGGAGGGGCTGCGAGCAACGGGGAAATACGATGCCATTGGTATACGCATCGCCGGTTTCGCCCTGGTGTCATCAGAAAAGCGTAGTTACGGCACCCAGGTGCTGGGGGTGGAAACGAAAAACGAACATACCATCTCAGGCCTGCCTGATACCATCAAGGATGGCGATTTTCTCTCAGCCGATGATGCCCCGGAGTTGGTGATAGGCCGTGCCCTGGCGCGTAACCTTAAGGTCGATGTCGGTGATGAGCTGACCCTGCTGGGGGCCGGCATGGATGGCTCTGTGGCTGCATCGATTTTGAAGATAGTGGGGATCTTTGAGTCGGGAGATGATCAGCTGGATCGATTTATGGTGGAGATCCCTATCAAGACCTTCCAGTCGATGTATAGCATGGGAGAGAGTGCCCATATGATCATTGTCTCGGCAAAAAATCCCAACGACCGGGATATCCTGCCGATGATGTTGAGCGAGGATATCCCTGCAAACTCCGAACTGGTGGCGGTGAGTTGGGAAGAGCTCCTGCCGGGCCTGAAAGAGATGTGGAACATGAAGAAGGGTGGTGGACTGATTTTTATGCTGATCCTCACCGTGGTGGTGGTTTTCAGCATCTTTAACACCTTCCTGATGTCGATCCTTGAGCGCACCAAGGAGTTTGGCCTAATGCTCGCGCTGGGGGCGATGCCGCGCAATATCATTCGTATGGTGATGACAGAGTCTTTTATGATCTCCGTCTTGGGATTGGTAGCAGGACTGGCCATTTCACTCCCTCTGGTACTTTATCTGGCCCAGACCGGATTTATGTATCCAGGGGTGGAGGATATCCTCGATCAATATAATGTAAACATCGACAAGATCTTCCCGCAGGTGAATCTGTTTAATATCCTGTTGGGGCCGGCCATTATCTTTGTATCGACCAATCTTGCTGCCTGGATACCCATTTTAAGAATACGCCGACTGAAACCGGTGGATGCCATGAGGACAGTATAAAATGAACTTTAAACTATTGATCGTACTGGCCTGGCGCAATCTCTGGCGGCATCCCAGGCGTACCATCATTATGCTGACGGCCATTGCCCTGGGGGTATGGATGATGCTCTTCACCGCGGCCTTTATGCAGGGCATGATGGAGCAGCA
>Ga0224506_10002710_pt1 | contig 11970 bp, 16 predicted proteins | sample SF_Jan12_sed_USG_2_FD_169108 | JGI IMG/M metagenome (GOLD analysis project Ga0224506, IMG submission 169108) | Sediment microbial communities from San Francisco Bay, California, United States - SF_Jan12_sed_USGS_8_1 | ecosystem: Environmental > Aquatic > Marine > Sediment | place: USA...
CGAATACAGGCTGAAACCACAGACTTTGCTTATTACCTCAGCACGGAGGTCAAATCGCTTAAGGGCGATACTTACATCACTAATTACGACTGGAAAGACGACAGCTATCAGCTCTTCCAGGAGAATGCCTTAACTAATGAGGATCGCTTAATCAAAGCAATAGACAATGGCAAGTTTGTGGAATTCTATAATCTGCTACAAGAGTCTGGGTTCAAAGAGGCAGATATACTTGATAGCTTCTATACTCTACCAAAGAAGGATGGGGTTATTCTAAGACTCATGAACTCGCGGCCAGATAGTGCTGCTGTTCCTGGGGTATTAGATGATTCACATGTTGATGCTAAGGTGATGCGCAAGAAGGTTCAGCTAATTAAACACATTAGTTATAACTTGGTTGAGTATGAGTCTGGGTCAGTGAGGACAGGCAGCCGCAAAACTGAGTGGAAGCTGAGAGAGTCTGACTTCACACCAGAGCTGCTAGAGAAGTTCATAAAGCACTCTAATGGTGTGATAGAAATTAAAGAAGGAGAGGTAACGGAAATATGAGTTTATTAAGCAGATTATTTAATAATGAAAAGCAGAAAGAGGTATCAGCTGGAATTAATAATATTCCAAAAGAGCAAATATCACACTTACTCAAGAGAGCAATGATTCAAGGGTACATGAAAGGTAACTTTGAGTTTAATGTATATCCATGGTTTAATATGGATGATAGAGTACTCTATTTTAACTCGAGTTTTATGCTTGATGAAAATACTAATAGTAGCTTGGTGGTATGTCGGTCTATTGAAGACTTATTAGTTAATGATAAGAGAAGTACTATAATTATAGATATAGATGGTAATACCTGTGGGAAGATAAAAGATGTTCCTTTATTTCTTGATATTGGTTTTGCTATTTTAGATGATAAGCATGCGCCCCAAGAAGTAAAAGATCATATTATTATGCAAAGCTATAAAAGCTATACAGAAGACCGGGAGAAGCCTAGTGTTACAGAGCATAAAACTAAGCTAGACTTTGGTAAATACTTTACCTATAATAGTGAGTCATTACATCGCTTGTTTAAGCTATTACATGACAGAAATTAAAGGAGGAAACAATGCATTCAGCAGCAGTTCAAGCAGCAATCCATGCTAGCCTCCCTCAGCTTAAGGCTGAGACCGATATCATGAAGTTGGAACTTGGGATAATAATGTATATTGCCAGAATTCAGCACAAAGATGATGGTAGTAAAGCATTCACAGAATGGCTACGCAGTTTAGACGATGAAATATCTAAGGAGATAGCATTCACCGTTGAGATGGCTGTGTATCATTTAGATATGGCATTAGATAACCTAAGCCAAAAGGAGAAGTAGAAATGAAGTTATTAGTAGCCAACATTATGCTAACATCAAGCTTATTAGCATTTAACGATGCTCAAGATAGAGTATTAAAAATTGCAAAGAATATGGGGACACAACATGGTTTATCGTACACTCTTATGGCTATCGTCTGGAAGGAATCCAGTTGTGGTTTACACCGCGCAAATTATATTTCCGGATGCTATGGTGTGGGTCATATTCGGCTGAGAACATATATGGATCGCCACCATATTCCATATACATTTGAGAACCAGCAAGAGGCAATGCGTCTGCTATCTAATGTGGATACAGTTAATCTAAGAGAAGCTCTAGTTGAACTTAAGTATTGGAAGAAGATCCACAAAGGCAATACAACACGAGCAATAGCATCTTACTTCGCTGGCACTAAGTGGTGGCTTGGTATAGAGTATGCTAAAGATATTAAGAAAAAGCGTAATCAGCTTAAAAGAAAAGGATATTAAATGACTATCTTTGTAAAGAATACGCGCAGCTATGGAGATCCTATGCGCAGAGAGACAATAGTTGAATTAGAATATATTCACGGCTTTGTAGATAACCACGAAGAGATAATAGTAGCTAAAGATGGCTATGGTTATGTGGTAATTAGAGAAAGTGAAATAGCTACTGAAGAAGAAATAGAAGTATATAAAGCCAAGCAAGAAATGCTAAAGAATTACCACGCCTTAGCTAAAGAGTTGGGGTTAGGGTAATGGAAGTTACAGAAGATGCTAAGGCTTTTGCAGCAAGCGTTGCAAGAAAGCTAAAAGATAAAGAAAAGTCACGAGCGAGAGCTAAAGAACTTGGGCAGTATCTCATGCAAGACTTTATAGCTGCACAGTCAACTATTAATACTAGAGCAACAGTCTTAGGTTTTGAAAAGCATTACCGTCCAGACGTGTTCAAACCTCATGGGAGAGTTAGATACTTTACCCAGGAAGAGTTTGATGCTTTAGAAACTGACTGGAATGGATACCCGGCAGGATAGTGACCGTAACTGGAGCTAAACCTCGAAGCGCCCGCGCTGAGCTATCAGTAAATAGCAAAATAAATAAAGTATCTATACACTTAGTATAGGGCTCTTTATTTCTATGATTAAGTTTATATTTTGCAATTCATTTAGTTGAGATCTCTTCGGAGGTCTTGTCTAAGGCCACGTAGGTGGTCTAAAGGAGATAGTATGGAAGTATTCATGGGTTTAGTCTTCTTGATAGTTACATTGCTGATAGTTGCTGAAACAATTGCATACTATCCTATATGGACTCTTAAGAAGTCTTGGTTAATCGTGGTTTGGTGGATATTACTATTCGCCTTTGTATCAGTAACAAACAGCGCAAGTGCGTAATAAGGAAGCGTTATGGAAGTATTAGTATTTATTTTGGGTTTGCTATTTATTATCGCAACAGATGATTTAGCAAATAATTTGGCAACTCGTAAAGTAGGTCTCAAGTTTATTCTCTTAGCTTGTGCGACAGTATTAACGTATAACTTAACAGCCTATGGGTTAGTCTCAAAGCATGTAGATATGTATGTAGCAAACTCTCTGAATGGAACAGAATTTGCGGAACCATACGTTGTTGAAGAAACTACTATATATAGACCTTATAGTATTTTTGGAGATCAAAAGCGCTATGACATTATAGACATAGACGACCTATACCCAGATGAGGAGAAGAAAAATGTCAATAACTGAAGGTATTTATGATGTTGAAAGAGCTAAGGATGCTAAAGCTAAGAGAGCTCTTATAGAGAAAAAGAAGAAAGAAAAGAAAGAGAAAGCTAAAGCCAGCAAAGGTTATGGCGATGCTAGCCAAGGTGTTGATCGCCGTGGTAACTATGAGCGTGATCAAGAGGCTGAGCGCAAAAAGAAAGCTAAGGCTAAAAGAGATGCAAAGCTTGCCGAGGTAAAGAAAGCATCTGAGGCTGAGCTTAAAAAGCGTAAAGCAGAAGCTGACAAAAAGAAAGCTACACCTAAAAAGGTGGTTAAGAAAACTACTCCAGCTAAAAAGCCAGAGAAGAAAGCTGAGCCAGTAAAGAAGGTAGCTAAGAAAGCAGCTAAAAAGAAAGAAGACCCTATGAAGAAATTCGAAGGCACTTTTTATTAATTACCTAGCCCATTTCGGTGGGTTAGAGTATCTAATAAGATAAAGGAGATAATGTGGCAGAATTAGACCCAAGAGTTCTAAAGATGTTTAAAGATTTTATGTCGCAAGATGAGCATCTAGAAGCATTCCTAACTGGACCAGCAGGTTCAGGCAAAACTACAGAGTTGCGAGCAGGTGTTGACTGGCTTGAAGAGCAAAAGATAAACTATTTAGTTGTGGCATATACTCACCAAGCAGCAAAGATACTTAGAAGTAAGCTACCAGAAAATGCCGTTGTTAAAACATTACATAGCTGGTTAAAGAAGAGACCAGGGATTAATGAGAAAGCTACACACATTAAAGCATTATCTACTAATCACCAGATGGGAAGGCCAGATCACTTACAGCTATTAATAGTTGATGAGTTTAGTTTCGTAGGCGAGCTAGACTACCTTAGCATTGGTGAGTTACAGGATGAGTTAGCTCTAGAGACTTGGAAGTGTGCTAAGTGTGGCGAAGAGTTTGATGATAAGCTAGAAGCCTGCCTTAAGTGTGAGCATACTGAAATGAAAGACGTCTCGCCAGAGCCAATCAAAGTATTGTATTCTGGAGACCTTAATCAGTTATCACCAATCAAGGGAGAGTCTGCTGTTATACCTATTGAGCCTTTCTGGACCAAGCTAACAACAATCCATAGGCAGACAACCACTATCTCTGGGCCTCTTAGTAAGCTAGTAAGTATTATTGAGGGAGAAGCACCAATGGCTTATCTTGAGCCAACAGATAACTTTCAACGTGGTGTAGATATTGACACATTGTACAAGGCTGATAAAGAAGATAAGATTATGCTGGCATTCACTAACAAAGCTGTGCAAGCTCATAATCGAGCGATACAAGGATATAGCTTTCCAGAGAGTGGTGACGAGATTAATATCATGACTACTAAAGAGCATAAGCATTTAGCTTTTGTTTATGACACTTTTAAAGACTGTATTGGATATGATGAGCTAACTACTGTAGGTGGTACGCTTACTTACGACTCTAAGTTTAAGCCTCTGCAATTCTTGGATAGCTTAGAGTATGTGAAGTATTTTGTGTTTGACGATGGCACTGTTATGGCAGGCATCTTTGGCTCTTATGAGAATAAGAAAGTTAGAGAGAGGTTGGGCAAAGCTTTAGTTAAGTCTAACAAAGCTAATCTAACCAAAGAGGCAAAGCAGAAGTATCGCGAATACAAAACTGTTAATGACTTTGTGAATGTGATGGACTTTAATCACTGTATGACCATTCATAAGTCACAAGGATCAGAGTTTACCAATGTATATGTAGACTCTAAAGACTTAGGTGCTTGCATCAATATAGATGAAAAGCTAAAACTATTATATGTTGCTATGAGTAGATCAAAGCATAGTATATTCATGAACAACTAAAGGGGATAAGATGGTATTTGAAGGAGAAGCAGCATATACTAATTATAAAGGCGATATTTTAAAAGCCTGGGAGCTATTATGTGAGGATACAGCTAATAGTTTACATCAGTTTGATTTTTGGGAAGAGGTGCCTTCAAATGTGCAAGAACTTTACTTAAATAAAGTAAAGGAGAAGTAATGTATGAACCAATAGCAATCAATGAAGACGTAGAGAGTTTATTAGAAGAGTGGAGATGGCTAGAGAAGTACACCAGTACTGATCCGTTTGAGCAAGCTATCATGGAGCACGAGAAAGCTGTAAAAGAAAAGCCAATTGAAACGCTAACTAAGCACGTTGATGCAGTAACTACAGGTATTAATAATAAGATGGCGCAGAACACTCCAGTCTTAGAAGTAGTTGCAGAAACACCTAAGGCTTATCTATTAAAAGACTTAGAGGGTAAGTTCTGGGTCCCGAAAAGCTGGATGGAGCCTACTGACTCTGGCCTTATAGTACCTGAGAAATTCATTAGAGACTATATAGTTGAGGAGAAAATTAAAGAAATTAGTGGAGATGTAACTGATTTTTAATAAATATTATTGATACAAAACTGGCCCATATTTAGCCTGTATCGCATTTTAAAAATCATCTTATATTATCAGTCACATGATAATAAAAATCTCTTATATGCGAATTCCATTTAATATTCGTTTAAATTTGTTGCGTTATAATTATCTTACAAATAAAATGAACAACAGTAATGAGGTTTAGTTTTATTGATAACTCGTCGGCCACGACACTAAAGGATAAAACATGGCAAAGAAAATAGACATCTTCAATAGTGCAATCGCATTATGTAAAGAGCACAAAGCTTCAGAAAAATTGGTTGCAGGTCTTACTGACCTTTTAGCACCAAAGACAGCTGGTCAACACGTTGATCTTGAGAAAGTTACAAAGAAAGACAACAGTGGTAAAATTGTTGAAATTCAATGTCAAGTTTCTGGTAAGTTCCTTCCTGCAACTGTCGCATTCTTCTATGAAGAAACAAAAGAAGGTAAAGGTATCAAAGGTACTGATGGTGTTGCATTACGTCGCCTTTCACGTCAAGCGGAATCAATCCGTAAAGAGTTCAATCGTAAAGTTACTGCATCTAAAAATGCAATTACTGATGATGTTATGGCTGGTAAGATCAAGCTTGAAGAAGGTAATGCTTTAATTGCTAAATTAGCAAAAGCTCCTGATTTCAGCTCTGTATCTGCAAAGCTTCCTGAACCAAAAGCTCCAGAAGCTAAGTAAGTTCTTAGTCATTCCTTCGGGAGTGATTATGGAGCTCACTCCCGTATTGACAGCTCATACGTTGTGTTGCTGTAGAGTTTAGATGATAATTTTGCGTTCATTAGACTTGTAAAGTCCTAAAGGTTATTAGACGTTTCCGTTGGACTTTATTGCGGAATAGCTCAGTTGGTAGAACGCCTGATTGTTACTCAGGAAGTCGCAGGTTCGAGCCCTGCTTCCGCAGCCAATAAGCTCATTAAAGTGCAAGCATTCCTGATAAGACTTTGCCGTAAACAAGGCCTTACAGAATATACTAGTTAGGTGTTTGTGCTTTAATGAGCCTATTATAGAATAAGCTAAATGGTGGTAGACCACTCAACAAATTAGCAAAGAGCTAAAACAAAGTAAAACAAGGAGCCAAAATGGCTAAGAGTACAAAATTAGAAACTCCGCTGGGAGAACTACAATACTGCTTCATCAAAGGTGAAGGTCGTAATCAAGCAATGAAGGGCGAAGAGCCTCGCATGCAATTTGTAGCTTCAGTAGTTTTTGAAAAAGATTCAGCAGAGCATAAAGCAGTTCTTGCAATTATTGACGCTGAATGGACACGCTATAAAGGTGAAAACCCAGGAGTTAAAAAACCTGCTAAGTTTACCAACGGTATTAAGCCAGTGATGATCGATGGTCCAGATAAAGATGAAGATGGTGATCCAATTAGAGTCGAGTCTGACAAAGTTCGTGTTACGTTTAAGACGAACACAATGTGGCCAGCTAAGGGTAATACTCCAGCAAAACCTCAAGTTGTTACAGTCCTTGATTACAAGGGTAAAGACAAAACTGAAGTCTATCAGAAAGCTGATTGGGCAATTGGTGAAGGTTCAACGGGTGTTATTCACGGTACAGCACAAGCTAATGATATTGGTGGTACTCACAAGGTAACTCTATACTTATCTGGTGTTCAACTAGGTAAACTTGTTAAGTACGAAGGTTCTGAGATCGACGCATCAGAGATTGATGGTGAAGATTTTGGCGATGACTTCGATGATGACATTGCAGAGTCTGGCGAAACTCCAGATATCTAAGGTTAGTATCTAGCTTCGGCTAGGCTAACCTTTTTTTTTTATCCGAAACATTCCAATCCAACTGAAAAGGACTTCGATGAAAGAAGTTGAATACTTAGAAATCTTTAACCTTGATGATTTACCTAAGTTTGATCTAGAGCTTCCTGTATTCTCTGATATTGAAACAGAGGTATTATATGTAGGCACTAGATATGTTCAAGTATACCAACCGCAAACTTCTCATCTTGTTTATCTTATTGACATTGATGAAGTACCACTAGAAGATGCTAAGGCATTTATTAAACCTCTGTGGACTGTTTGGTATAATGCTTCATATGACTTTGGTACTTTAAACATGGTTACTGAAAAGTATGATGATTTATTCTATGCTGCTCGTACAGCTTACCCTGCTTTTATGGAACATGGCTTAGCTGTGGTTATTACTAAGATGGGTTATGATTGGCTGTATGAAGGCTTAGATAAAAAGAAGTTACAGAAGGCAGGTTTTATTAGAGGTGCTTATATCTCTCATGAGCAAAAGCGCTATGCAGCAACTGATGTATATGCTTTGGCTTTGATGTGGGAAGATGAGAACTTTAAAAGAGCTATGCAAACTATGGCTTACAAAGTGGACATGTTATCACAAGGGTATGCAATTCAATACCAGCAGAATGGTTTATTAGTAGACCGAGAAGCTGTACATAAAGAGCTCGCATTATTAACAGATGATTTAGCTAAGAATAGTGCAATCCTTAAGAATGCTCCAGTGCCTATCTGGCGTGGTGAGTTACCTGAGTGGTGGCCTAAAGGTGGCTATACTGAAGCTAACTGGAAAGGTGTTAACTGTAATAGCTGGAAAAATGTTAGAGCAGCACTTAATAGTTTAGAGTCAGATAAACCCGCTTTAATTAATATCATGGCTGAAGGTGGAACTCGTGGAGAGTTAGCTCAGGCTGTATTTGAGCAACGCCGACTTATCAAGAAACAGACTATGCTTAATAGTTATGACCATGACAAAGTTGTTACGCGCTTTAATGTAGCTGGAGCTGTTACTGGTAGATTTACTGCTACTGGTGGCGATCTTCATAACGGTATCAATTCTCAGCAAATTAATCGCAAGCTTCAGTATATCTTTAATAAAGATACAGAAGACACTGTTGTTATTGAGGCTGACTTTGGTACTGCTGAGTTACGGGCCGCAGCAAGCATCATGCAAGATACAACTATGTATGAAGAGCTAATGGATGGTATAGACTTGCATAAGGTCTCTGCCAGTATGGCAACGCGGAAGAAGCTTGAAGAGATTACGAAGGCAGATAGAACTAAAGGTAAAGCAGTTAGTTTTGGCTTTATCTTTGGTATGTCTGCTACAACATTTCAAGAGTATGCTTTTGTTAACTACGACGTAGTATTTAGTTTAGAGGAATGTAAAGAGATTAAGGCAACTTACTCTAAGCACTATTCTGGAATTAATGCTTACCACCAAAGAGCTTGGAACGATTATAAGAAAAAGAATTATATTGTTAAGACTGCTTTAGGAAGACGTGCTAAGCCAAAGCTTGGTACAGATGCTATTAATATTCCAACACAAGGTACTATTGCAGAAACAACAAAGCTATCAGTTCATTATGCTGTTAAAGAAGATCGAAGAATTCTTAAGTACATTTATAATGTGGTTCATGACCAGATTAATATTCGTGTACCAAGAGCTGAGGTTGACTACTGGCGTGAACTACTAGTTCGTAACATGAAAAAAGGTTGGACAGAGATTTGCAAGTGTGATCTCATGACCTATAAAGATATTCCTATGCCTGTTGATGCAGAGCATAGCGCAGTTTAAAGGAAAGAAGTATGGAATTAGAAGTATTAAATGCCTATGCTAAGTTAAAAGATGATTTACGTAAGGCTAAAGAAGGCGCAGAAAAGCTTGTAAAAGAAAATGTAGAATTATGCTTAGCTATGAAAGAACTAGCAAGCCGCGAAGATATGCTAAATTACCTAGATCTTAGCTATGATAACTCATCAGTATACTATAATAGTGTCGATAGTAGAAAAGAGGCTATGGCAGATTGGCTTACTGGCAGAGTTAAAAGTCTACAAACAGTTTTTAAATCAGAAGAGGAGAAAGATGATGCCTAATTTAGCACCTGATGATTTTGAGAGTGGGGAAGAAATGGTAGAAGTTGAGATAGACTTCGCAGGGCAAGTAATGCCACCAAAGAACGATAAGGTTGCATTGATTGATGCAGATACTCTAGCTTTTACTTCGTGCTTAGCAGCTGAGGAAGAGACTAGCGAGTTTAATGAGGAAACAGGTGAGCATGAGGCAGTATTCGTAATTGATATGGCTGACGCTTTAGAAAAGGCTGAAGAGAAGTTACAAAAGATTCTTGATCGTACTGGTTGTCAGACATGTGAGATGCACTTCACTGGTGGTAGAGAAAACTTTAGATACGTTATCTATCCAGAGTATAAAGCTAACAGAACCAAGGAAGGTGCTCAGCGTACTCCATCTGGTTTGAAAGAGCTTAAAGCTTTACTAATGGATCGCTATGAGAGTACTATTGCTGAAGCTTGGGAAGCTGATGATATTGTAGTTTATAAGAAGCTACAGAACCCAGATAAGTATATTATGTGTGCGGTTGATAAAGATGTTATTAATGCTGTTCCTGGTGAGCACTTTAACTACTACGAGTCGAATCTATATAATATAGATATGAAGTTTGTAACTATCACTGAAGATCATGCACGTTATTGGCCTTATCTACAAACCATTATGGGAGATACAAGTGATAATGTTCCAGGTTGTAAAGGTATTGGTAAAGCACGTGCTGCTAAGTTTATTAATGATACTATGGATCATGATGAGTTGTGGCGAGGTGTTGTTAGAGCTTGGGAAAGCAAAGGCTACACAGAGCAAGATGCTCAACTAACTATGCAACTAGTGAATATGAACTGCTTAGTTGAAAAAGATGGTAAGTTAGCTATTGAGCTTTGGTCTCCAGATGGAGAATGCGATGTAATACCACAGTATTCTTATGAGTATAGCTATAAAGCTTTAATTAAGCGTATCCTAAATATGGGTACTTGGAAAGAGGGTAGAAACGGCAGAACTATCTCCCTCTTTGGTGAAACTTTAGTTGTTGATACTTCCGAGTATTTTCCAATTCTAACTAGTCGCAAGATGTACTATAAAGGTGTATTAGGTGAGCTAGCAGCTATGCTAAGAGGGCCAAAGCATGTTAAAGATTTCGAAGAGTTTGGGTGTAATTACTGGAGTGATTGGGCTGAAGCTGATGGAAGTCTTTCCCTGGATTATGGGAATTTGTGGTTTAACTTTAATGGTGTGGATCAGCATGCTAGTCTTATTGAAAAACTCAAGCATAATCCCAATGATCGTCGAATGCTTATTAGCGGTTGGGACCCTAGTCATTTAGACTCTCTTAGCTTACCGTGTTGTCATATGCTGTATCAGTGGTATGTAGAGAATGGAAACTTACACATGATTTGGTACCAGCGCTCTGTTGATACTATGATTGGCTTACCTAGCGATGTTATCTTTGCTGCGGCTTGGAATATGGCTATTGCTAATGAAGTTGGTCTTAAGCCAGGCAATATTACATTTATGCTAGGTGATACTCATATCTATGAAGAGCATATTGCTGGAGCTGAAGAATACCTTAGTAGACCTCTTCACGAAGCTCCTGAGTATTTTTGGGTTGCTCCTGAAGGCATCTCAGCTCGGGAGTTTTTACCAAGCTCTGTGGCATTACATGAGTATATAAGTATGGACCCAATCAAATTCGAGATAAAGGCTTAACATGACTGTAGGTACTGTTTTACTTAGTAAAGACAATTTCTATATTGGCCCAAAGGGTGAACTCCCTGTGCGGCCAAGCTGGGACAAGTCTTTTATTACTAAGCTAATCCAAGGCAAGCGTGTACTGGTCAGCAAGAATACTTTGGTTACATTACCAAAATCTATTCTTGATGCAGCATATTTTACAACTAATCCAGAGTTACCTTACGATGTTAACTTCGGTATTAGCACATTCAAGAACAAGCCTGACCTACTATTAGTAGTACGATCTAATAAAGATTTGAATGCTGGTAAGAAGTTTAGATTAGATGGCTATATTGCTATGGTAGAGCTAAAGAATCTTGAAGTATATACAAAGGAAGTGTAATGGAGACTAAAAATATAGCAAAGTTATTAAATAGCTTATTAGAAAAGAGCCCTTGCCACAAGCGCAAAGTTGCTGCTGTGATAGTTAGTACTGAGGGCGTTATTATAAGCTCTGGGTATAATAAAGACTATGATGCGGCAGACGGATGCGGCGATGAGTCAGATAAAGATCGCCCAGGCTTAGTACATGCTGAAGTTGCTGCTATTAATGATTATCATGCTCTGGTGCAAAGGTCTGAAATGAAGAGCATTCCGTCTATTGAAGGCTCGACTATATATGTAACCCATCCACCTTGTGATAACTGTGCTAAAGCTATTGAAGATGCTGGTATTACTACGGTAATTATCTCAGAGCAGTTTCAGAAGTTTGACGCAGCTAAGTTGCGATTTAGCTTAATTCCGACAGAGGCTACTACAGCACTAGCACAAGTACTTACATTCGGTGCTAAGAAGTATAAGCCTAATAATTGGCGTTTGGTTGATGATCCAACTCGCTATGTAGATGCAATGATGCGGCACATAGAGGCATACAGATCGGGAGAGTTTACTGACCCTGACAGTGGTCTCGAGCACCTGGCACATGCAATGACGAAT
>Ga0224506_10002711_pt1 | contig 11968 bp, 20 predicted proteins | sample SF_Jan12_sed_USG_2_FD_169108 | JGI IMG/M metagenome (GOLD analysis project Ga0224506, IMG submission 169108) | Sediment microbial communities from San Francisco Bay, California, United States - SF_Jan12_sed_USGS_8_1 | ecosystem: Environmental > Aquatic > Marine > Sediment | place: USA...
ATTCAGAAACCTTTCAGCAACCTGCGTCTTGTGGTGCGCGAACGCGAGGAGATAGCTTAATGGGACATAAAGTAAATCCGATTGGTTTTCGTCTTGGCATTAACCGTACCTGGGATTCCAGATGGTATGCCGATGGCGAAAATTATGCCAATCAACTGCACGAAGACATGAAAATTCGTGAATATCTTAAAAAACGTTTGGCCCAGGCTAGTGTTTCTAAGATTGTTATTGAACGTCCAGCTAAAAAAGCGCGCGTTACAATTTATTCTGCACGTCCCGGTGTTGTTATTGGTAAAAAAGGCGCCGATATTGAAAAACTTCGTCGCGATATTGCTAACATCGCCGGAACTGATGCGGACATACACATCAACATTGTTGAAATTCGCAAACCTGAAATCGATGCCCAGTTGGTCGCCGATAATATTGCTCAACAATTGGAACGCCGGGTATCAACCCGTCGCGCCATGAAGCGGGCAGTTCAATCAGCAATGCGTATGGGTGCCGAAGGCATCCGTGTTAACTGTGCTGGTCGTTTGGGTGGTGCGGAAATCGCACGTACCGTTTGGTATCGCGAAGGCCGTGTGCCGTTGCACACCCTTCGTGCCGAAGTGGATTATGCAACTGCGTCAGCCCACACTACCTACGGCGTATGCGGCATCAAAGTTTGGATCTATAAAGGCGAAATTATGGCCCATGATCCGATGGCAGTAGAAAAGAAATCACAAGCTCAGCAAACAGCAGGGCGTTGAGTAAAATAAACAGATAGAAAGTGAGAGGGATAGCAGGCCATGCTTAGCCCCAAGAAGACAAAATTTCGTAAAGCCCACAAGGGTCGCATCCACGGCAATGCCAAGGGTGGAACCGTGCTTAATTTCGGTGCCTACGGTTTGAAGGCACTTGAACCTGAACGTGTAACAGCGCGCCAGATTGAAGCGGCCCGTCGTGCAATGACGCGGCACATGAAGCGTGCTGGTCGTGTATGGATACGCATATTCCCTGACGTTCCGGTTTCGCAAAAGCCAGCCGAAGTTCGCCAAGGTAAAGGTAAGGGTTCGGTTGAATACTGGGCCTGCAGGGTAAAACCCGGCCGTATCATGTTTGAGATCGACGGTGTGTCAAAAGAAATAGCCAAGGAAGCATTTGAGCTGGCAGCAGCTAAGCTTCCTATTCACACCCGTTTTGTAACGCGCTTTGGCGAGGAGGGATAAATTATGAAAGCTCAAGACGTCCGCGCCAAATCAGAAGACGAACTCAAGCAGCAATTAGTTGACCTGCGCAAAGAATCTTTCAACCTGCGTTTTCAGGCGGCCAGCGGCCAGCTAGAAAATACTGCCCGCAAGGGAATGGTTAAAAAAGAAATTGCTCGGATTAAAACAATTTTGGGCGAGCGTACACGCTCTGCTCAAGCATAAAGGAGAGCCAAGACATGCCAAAACGCATTTTGCAGGGTGTCGTGGTAAGCGACAAGCAGGACAAGACCGTTACCGTAAAGGTGGAACGCAAGGTCATGCACCCGCTTTATAAAAAATATGTGCGTAAATCCAAGAAATACGCCGCACATGATGAAACTAACAGCATCAAGATTGGTGAAATTGTTAAAATTCGCGAATGCGCACCAATTTCAAAGCGTAAAGCTTGGGAAGTCATCACCGAGTCCGCCTAAAAACTGCCGATTAGGCGGAGACCGTGGTGAATTAAGGAGTAAGTAAAATGATACAGGTAGAGACAAATCTAGAAGTAGCCGACAACTCAGGCGCACGTCGGGTGCAATGTATAAAAGTAATCGGCGGTTCAAAGCGCAGGTATGCTTCTGTTGGCGATGTAATTATCGTTTCAATAAAAGACGCAATCCCCCGCGGTCGCGTTAAAAAAGGCGATGTCCACCGTGCAGTTGTTGTTCGCACAGCAAAAGACATTAATCGCGCAGATGGATCGACCATTCGTTTTGATAACAACGCAGCAGTTCTTATCAATAAGACTGGCGAGCCAATTGGAACCCGTATTTTTGGCCCAGTTACCCGCGAACTGCGTGCAAAAAAATATATGAAAATCGTCTCTTTGGCGCCCGAGGTACTGTGATGTTAAGCAAAATAAAAAAAGGCGATCAAGTTATTGTCACCACTGGACGCTCCAAAGGCGTAATAGGTGAAGTTATTCGTGTGCGCCCCAAAAGCAACACTGCTTTTGTGCAGGGCGTAAACATGGTGAAGCGTCACACTCGCCCGACACAGGCAAGTGAAGGCGGCATCATTGAAAAAGAAGCGGAAATTCACCTTTCCAATCTAGCCCTGATAGACCCCAAGGACGGCAAGGCGACGCGCGTCGGTACCAAGGTCTTGAAGGATGGTAAAAAAGTGCGTTACGCCAAGCGCTCCGGCGAAGTTCTGGACGCTTAAGGAAGGGCATGGATATGGCACGTTTACAAGAAATATATCGTTCAGAGATCGTCCCGGTTATGCAGGAGCAGTTCAATTATAAGAACATTATGCAAATGCCAAAACTGGATAAGATCGTTATCAACATGGGTGTTGGCGAAGCTTCTCAAGACAAGAAGAAAATAGAGGGCGCAATTAACGACATGACCCTTATCGCTGGCCAGCGTCCCGTAAAAACAAAGGCCAAGAATTCTATCGCCGGCTTTAAGTTGCGCGAAGAAATGGTTGTTGGCGCAAAGGTAACGCTGCGCAAAGACCGTATGTATGAATTTCTTGACCGTTTGGTTAACACAGCACTTCCCCGCGTTCGTGATTTCCGTGGCCTTTCATCAAAGGGCTTTGATGGTAATGGCAATTTTGCCATGGGCATTAAAGAACAGATCGTGTTCCCTGAAATTGATTATGACAAGGTGGATAAAGTTCGCGGAATGGACATCATCATATGCACAACCGCAAAAACAGATGCAGAAGCACTCGCGCTGCTGAAGGCATTTCAGATGCCCTTCGGCACCGAAAGCGGAGGAAATAAATAATGGCTAAGAAATCTTCAGTAGAGCGTAACGAAAAAAGGGCCCGTCTGGCCAAGCGCTTTGCCGCCAAACGGGCACGCCTTAAGGCCGTGACCAAAGATCAAAGCATTAGCGTTGAAGAACGTTTTGAAGCTCAGTTAAAACTGGCCCAGTTGCCACGCAATTCAGCACTTAATCGTGTTCGTCTACGTTGCGGCATCACCGGGCGTCCGCGCGGTAATTACCGTAAATTTAAATTGTCTCGTATCGCGCTTCGCGATCTAGCCAGCCGGGGTGAGATTCCCGGTATGGTTAAGTCGAGCTGGTAAGGGAGGGCCAATAGATGTCAATGACCGATCCCCTGGGCGATATGCTCACTCGAATTCGCAACGGCCAAATGGCCCGTAAAAGTGCTATTACTGCGCCGGCTTCTAAGCTGCGCATGAATGTGCTCGAAGTTCTTAAACGCGAAGGCTACATTCGCAGCTTCGAAGATTACGAAGTTACGGCTGGTATTCGTGAAATTAAGATTGAGCTCAAATATCACGAGGGCGAACCCGTTATTCAAAAGATTGCACGCGTTTCTAAGCCGGGCCGTCGTGTTTATTCAAAGATCAAAGATCTTTCCAACGTCTATAACGGACTTGGTATTTCTATCATCTCAACACCTCAAGGTGTGATGAGCGATACCGAAGCCCGCAAGGCAAACGTAGGGGGCGAAGTCCTCTGCCAAGTATTCTAAGGCGCAAGGACAGGAAAATAAAATGTCACGTATAGGTATAAACCCAATTACTGTTCCCGCTGGCGTAACCGTTTCTATTGACGGTCTTATTGTTACCGCCAAGGGAAAACTGGGAGAACTAAGTGCACGCCTGACCGATGATGTTATCGTTGTTCAGAGCGAAGGCATCATAAACGTAAAACCACGCGAAGGGTCGCCACGGGCAAAACAGATGTGGGGAATGTCGCGCACTGTTGTTAATAATCTTGTTGTTGGCGTTGCCGAAGGCTTCACCAAAAAACTGCAAATCAACGGTGTTGGTTATCGTGCAGCACTTCAGGGCAAAGACCTTGTTCTACAGCTTGGTTACAGCCACGAAGTTCGCTATCCGATGCCCGCAGGTATTGATATTAAGTGTCCCGACCAGACACACATTGAAATTTCTGGCGCTGACAAGCAAAGAGTTGGTCAGGTGGCAGCAGAAATCCGCTCATATCGTAAACCCGAACCCTACAAGGGCAAGGGCATAAAATATGAAGATGAATATATCTTCCGCAAGGAAGGCAAGAAGAAGTAAGGCACAGTCATGGCAAGCACTAAAAAACTATTTGAGCGCCGTAAGAACAGCATCCGTAGCAAAATCGCCAAAAGCGGTACCGGACGCCCAAGACTTTCTGTGTTCCGTTCCAGCAAATACATCTACGTTCAGGTCATTGATGATGTCCAGGGCAAAACGGTGGCCGCTGCTTCCAGTTTGGAAAAAGTATTTAAAGGCAAGACCGGCGCCAATGGCGATGCCGCAATTGCTGTTGGAAAACTTATCGCTGAACGCGCCATCAAAGCTGGCATCAAAGACGTTGTCTTTGATCGTGGCGGATATCGTTATCATGGCCGTATCAAGGCCCTTGCTGATGCAGCCCGCGAGGGCGGCCTAAAATTTTAATATGGAGTTCTAACCATGAACCAACCTGCTAACCAACGCTCTGATCGTCGCGATCGCAATCCACGGGACCGCGAAGAATCTGAACTTATCGACCGTCTGGTCGGAATTAACCGCGTCGCCAAGACCGTAAAGGGTGGACGTAACATGTCGTTTGCTGCCCTAGTTGTGGTTGGTGATGGCAAAGGCAAGGTAGGCTTTGGTACCGGTAAGGCACAGGAAGTTCCCGAAGCTATCCGCAAGGCAACCGATAACGCTAAAAAGAATATGATCCACGTACCGCTTCGTGATGGTCGTACACTTCACCACGATATCGAAGGTCGTTATGGCGCGGGACACGTTGTACTGCGTAGCGCCCCTCCGGGAACCGGTGTTATTGCTGGTGGTCCGATGCGTGCGGTATTTGAATCAATGGGCGTGCAGGATGTGGTTACAAAATCAATTGGCACCCAGAACCCGCACAACATGATTAAAGCTACCTTCGATGCACTAAAAAACAGCACATCACCGCGCGCGGTGGCAGCTCGTCGCGGCCTTAAGGTTGGTGATGTAGTTAGCCGTCGTGGTGGCGAAGCAGCTGAAGCTTAAGGAGCAACTTAGATGTCCGCCAAGAAAACTGTAAAAGTAACCCAAACCGCTAGCCCAATTGGTCGCCCAGTTGACCAGTTGGCAACACTTAAAGGTTTGGGTCTTAATAAAATAAACCGTTCGCGCGAACTAGAAGACACACCTTCTGTCCGCGGTATGATTAACAAGGTTTCACACCTTGTTCGCGTTGAAGAAGCCGGTAAATAACGCCTGCTTTTATTCTCAAAGGGATAGTCAAGATGAAGCTCAACCAATTAAGCGATAACCAAGGCGCCACCAAAGACCGCAAGCGTATCGGCCGGGGCATCGGCTCGGGCAAGGGTAAAACCGGCGGTCGCGGCGTAAAAGGCCAGAAATCAAGAAGCGGTGTTTCACTGCTTGGCTTTGAAGGCGGCCAGATGCCGCTTTTCCGTCGTTTGCCAAAACGCGGTTTTAACAACATTTTCCGCAAGAAATATGCAGAAGTTAACATTGGCCGCCTGCAAAAAGCGGTTGATGCGGGAACCCTTAATGCCAGCGAGTTGGTTGATCAAAAATCTCTTCGCGCAGCTGGCCTTATTAAAGGATCAGTTGATGGTATTCGTGTTCTTGCCAAGGGCGTTTTAAAAACAAAGCTCAACATCGCAGCCGATGGCGCATCTGCGGCCGCTATTGAAGCAGTAAAAAAAGCAGGCGGTGAATTGACTGTTAAAGCTAAAGCCGAACCAGCAAAAACCGGTAAAAGAACTGAACGCCGTATTGCAGCCGCTGAAAAGCGCGAAGCACGCTTTGCTAAATAATTAAGCCTTGTAATTAAGTCTTGGGGAAAAAATAAATGAGCTCCGCAGCCGAGCAATTTGCCCGGAATATGAACTTCGGATCCTTCGCTAAGGCGGAAGAGCTAAAGAAGCGCATCTGGTTTACGCTGGGGGCGCTGATTGTGTATCGTCTTGGTACCTATATTCCGTTACCCGGTGTAGACTCATCGGTCTTGCAAGATATATTCAAACAAAATGCCAGCGGGTTGCTTGGTATGTTTGATATGTTTACTGGCGGTGCGCTTTCGCGCATGACAATTTTTGCCCTTAATATTATGCCGTACATTTCTGCCAGCATTATTATGCAGCTAATGACGGCCATTTCGCCAACTCTTGATCAATTAAAGAAAGAGGGCGAAACAGGCAGAAAAAAAATAAACCAGTACACCCGCTACTTAACGGTGCTTATCACCATAATGCAGGCATACGGCATCGCGGTAGGTATCGAAGGAACCTCATCTTCTATCGGGCCAGCAGTGGCCGATCCCGGTTGGTTCTTCCGCTTTACCGCAGTTATCACCCTTACGGGCGGCACTATGTTTTTGATGTGGTTGGGTGAACAGATCACTCAGCGCGGAATCGGTAATGGCATATCGCTAATTATTTTTGCTGGTATTGTTGCCAACCTGCCAACAGCCGTTGCCAGCACGTTGGAACTTGGTCGCACAGGGTCGCTTTCGGCAATATTTATTGTCGGTCTTTTGATTATGTCTGCGGCGGTTATATTTTTCATCGTGTTTATGGAACGCGCACAACGCCGCATTTTGGTGCAGTACCCCAAACGCCAGCAGGGTAACCGCGTGGCCGAAGGGCAAAGCACACATTTACCACTTAAATTAAATACCGCTGGTGTTATTCCGCCAATTTTTGCGGGCTCACTTTTGTCGTTGCCAATTACTATTATTGCGTTTTCTTCTGGAACCGGGCCTGAATGGATGACAACACTTACGTCATACATTGGACGCGGCCAGCCGCTTTATCTTGCGGTTTATACGTTCATGATTGTGTTTTTTGCATTTTTCTATACGGCAGTTGTGTTTAACCCAGTCGACACTGCGGAAAACCTGAAAAAATACAATGGCTTCGTGCCCGGCATTAGGCCGGGAAAAAATACAGCAGAATACCTAGACAAGGTTCTTACTCGTCTTACGGTTGTTGGTGCAGCATATCTTTCTGCAATCTGCTTGTTACCAGAAATACTTATGTCTAAGTATTCTGTACCGTTTTACTTCGGTGGGACCTCCCTTTTGATTGTGGTTACTGTAACTATGGATACGGTTGCCCAGATTCAATCGCACATGCTGGCACACCAGTATGAGGGGCTTATTAAAAAGTCCAAGCTAAGAGGACGGAGGTAGATATGGCTAATCTTATTTTGTTGGGCCCGCCAGGTGCGGGCAAGGGAACGCAGGCTAAGCGTATTGAAGAAAAATTCGGTCTTACCCAGCTTTCAACTGGTGACATGCTTCGTGTCGAGGTGGCATCGGGTAGCGATTTGGGCAAACAGGCCAAGTCAATCATGGAATCGGGCGGCTTGGTTTCTGACGATATTATCATCGGGATGATTTCTGGACGGATTGACCAAGATGACTGCAAGGCAGGTTTTATACTTGATGGCTTCCCCCGCACCGTACCACAGGCAGAAGCCCTAGACGGAATGTTGGCCGACAAGTCCATTTCAATGGATTTTGTGATCGAGCTGACCGTTGATGATGAGGCCATGATTGAGCGTATTTGTGGGCGTTATACCTGCGCCAAATGTGGAGCAGGGTACCACGACAAGTTCCAAACCCCTGAAAAAGAAGGGGTTTGTGATAAATGCGGCGGAACTGAGTTTTCCCGCAGGGCAGACGATAATGAAGAAACGGTACGCTCTAGGTTAAAAGCATACCACGAACAGACGGCCCCGATTGCTGCATACTATGGTAATCGTGGGGTTTTGAAGGGTGTTGACGGGATGGCGGATATAGATGCCGTGACCGCTCAATTGGTTGAAATAATAGGTTAAAGAGACGTGTTGACAGTGGGGCGGAAGTGCATATAATCCGCCATCTTAACCCCTAGAAAGCACGATTTTCGTAATAAAACCAGTGTTTAAGGAGAATCGACTTGGCTCGAATCGCTGGCGTAAACATCCCGACTGCTAAACGGGTAGTAATAGCGCTCACATATATCCACGGTATCGGCCGCACAAAGGCCGTTGCCATCTGCGAAAAGGTAGGAATCCCGCTGGAACGGCGCGTGAATGATCTTACAGACGCAGAAGTTATAAACATTCGCGAAACCATTGATAATGACTATCAGGTGGAAGGCGACCTTCGTCGTGAAGTAGCGATGAATATCAAACGGTTGATGGACCTCGGTTGTTATCGCGGTCTTCGCCATCGTCGTGGTCTGCCGGTTCGCGGTCAGCGCACACATACAAACGCACGTACTCGCAAAGGCCCAGCCAAAGCGATTGCAGGCAAGAAGAAATAACCTTTAAGGAAAAGTATTTATGGCAAAGGCTACCACCCGCCCCCGTCGTCGTGAGCGCAAGAACATTGTTTCTGGTGTGGCGCACGTAAATTCTACTTTCAATAACACCATGATCACCATTTCTGATGCGCAGGGTAATGCGATTGCATGGTCATCAGCTGGCGTTCAGGGCTTTAAGGGGTCGCGTAAATCAACCCCTTATGCTGCGCAGATGGCCGCAGAAGATGCCGGCAAGAAAGCGCAAGAGCACGGAATGCAGACCCTAGAAGTTGAAGTAAAAGGTCCTGGTTCTGGTCGTGAATCAGCGCTACGTGCGCTGCAGGCTGTCGGTTTTACAATTACGTCCATTCGTGACGTAACCCCGATACCGCACAACGGCTGTCGCCCAAGAAAACGCCGTCGCGTTTAATTTTTGGGAACCCCGAACATTCGGGATTATATTGTACCGGCACCTAGCCGGACTTATTAGTACGGGGCTCTTTTATAGGGCCAATTAACGTAACGAGTAGGCGTGAGGACGCACCCCGTGATTCAAAAAAACTGGCAAGAAATTATAAAACCTACCAAACTTGACGTTGTTTCTGGAAATGCTTCTGGCCGTCAGGCAACTATAGTAGCAGAACCGCTTGAACGTGGTTTTGGTCTTACATTGGGCAACGCACTTCGTCGTGTTCTGCTGTCATCGCTTCGCGGTGGTGCAGTTACCGCCGTTCATATTGACGGTGTTTTGCACGAATTTTCGTCTGTTCCCGGCGTACGCGAAGATGTTACTGACATCATTCTTAATATCAAATCCATGGGTCTTAAGGTTCATTCCGAAGGAAAGAAAAAGATGACCCTTTCGGTTGATACACCGGGCGAAGTTACCGCCGGGCAAATTCAGACCGGAGCGGACATCGAAGTAATGGATCCAGACTTGGTGCTTTGCCATCTTGATCAAGGGTCCAAGCTTCACATGGAATTCACGGTTGATACCGGCAAGGGCTACGTTGCCGCTGCGGAAAACCGCCCAGAAGATCCGCCAATTGGCCTTATTCCCATTGATGCGATTTTCTCACCGGTGCGCAAAGTTAGCTACAAGGTGGAAAATACCCGCGTTGGTCAGCAAACCGATTTGGATAAGCTAACCATGGAAGTTACCACCAACGGTTCAGTAACACCCGAAGACGCCATGGCGTTGGCTGGACGCATCCTGACCGAGCAGCTTCGTTTGTTCATTAACTTTGAAGAACCAGTTGCTGCCAAGGCCGAAGAAGAACGCTATGAAGAATTACCGTTCAATAAAAATCTTCTTCGCAAGGTTGATGAGCTGGAACTTTCCGTTCGTTCGGCAAACTGCCTGAAGAACGACAATATTATATACATCGGTGATCTGGTGCAAAAATCAGAAGGCGACATGCTTCGCACACCTAACTTTGGTCGCAAGTCCTTAAATGAAATAAAGGAAGTGTTGACACAAATGGGTCTGCATCTAGGTATGGACATTGCAGAATGGCCACCGGAAAACATTGAAGACATGGCGAAACGTCTAGAAGAACCCTTCTAGGCAGGCATGTTTTAAAAAGTCGGTCCCGATGTGGGGCCGCACCCGTGCGTACACGAATTAACGCGGCGCAAGGGAAATACAATCGATCTCGTGAGCGAGATCAGGAACGAGAAGGATACCGCACATGCGTCACAATAATGGTTTACGTAAACTGAACCGGACCAGCAGCCACCGTAAGGCTATGTTTTCAAACATGGCGGCCTCGTTGCTGACCCACGAACAAATAAAGACAACCTTGCCCAAGGCAAAGGAAATGCGCCGCATTGCCGACAAGATGATTACACTTGGCAAAAAAGGCAGCCTGCATGCCCGTCGTCAGGCTTTTTCATTCCTGCGCGATGAAGCAGCGGTAGCAAAGCTTTTTAACGTTTTGGCTGGTCGTTATAAGGCGCGCCCCGGTGGTTACACCCGCGTGCTTAAGGCTGGTTTTCGTTATGGAGACGCTGCACCGATGGCGATAATCGAACTGGTTGACCGCGACGTTGCGGAAAAAGGCAAGGCTGATCATGCTCGCGAAGCACTGCGTATGGCAGCGGAAGCCGAAGCCGAGTAAGAGTTTTACGAACAAATTATTAAAAAAAGGGCGGCTTGATGGGCTGCCCTTTTTTTATTCAGGTGTTAGACTGTCATATATACTGTATCCAGCATAAGGGGCTCGCACGTGGGAAAAATTGCCAATACCCGCAGATACGCAAAAACGTTATTTTCAATTGCTGTGCTATTTATTTTTTTAGCAGTACAGGGCGTTGGATATGCGCAGGAAAAAATAACTCCATCCAATCGTGATCAGGTACAATTTTCTTATGCCCCATTGGTTCGCGGTGCCGCACCCGCAGTGGTAAATATTTATACCACCAAGACGGTTAACGTTAGGCGTTTTGCCCCGTTGTTTAATGATCCGTTCTTTCAGCAATTTTTTGGCGGGCAATTAAACCGCTCACAGCCAGGGCAGCAGAAAAAGGTGCAAAACTCACTCGGCTCAGGGGTGATTGTGTCCAATGACGGCACAATCGTAACCAACCATCATGTGATTGAGGGTGCCGAGGAAATAAAAGTAGTGCTGTCAGATCGGCGTGAATTTGAAGCAAAAATAGTAGGCAGCGACGATAGAACCGATATTGCGGTGCTAAAAATTGATGGTGGCGATAGGGTCTTTCCTTTTATTGAATTAAATAATTCAGACAATCTGGAAGTTGGCGATTTAGTTTTGGCCATTGGCAACCCGTTCGGTGTAGGGCAAACGGTCACTAGCGGAATTGTTTCAGCCCTTGCTCGCACCCAGGTAGGGGTTTCGGATTTGGGGTCGTTCATCCAAACCGATGCCGCAATTAACCCTGGTAATTCCGGTGGTGCGCTGTTGGGCATGGATGGAAAGCTGGTCGGCATCAATACGGCAATTTTTTCAAAATCTGGCGGTTCAATGGGCATTGGGTTTGCCATTCCATCAAACATGGTCAGCACCGTTGTAAAGGCAATTAAGACAGGCGGGCGTGCAGTACGCCCATGGTTTGGCGCATCGGGCCAAGGTGTAAGCGCAGATATAGCCCAAAGCGTTGGCTTGCCTAATCCGCAAGGTGTAATGATAACAAATGTATTCCCCGCAAGCCCGGCAGAGCGCGCAGGGATTAAGCGCGGTGATATAATTATGACCATCAGCGGTCATAAAATACAAACCCCGCAGGATTTACGTTTTCGCATTGCGACCCTTTCACCCGGGGGAGCGGTTGAAATAGGGATTTGGCGCAAACAGCGTGAAATATCCCTTAATCTTAAATTAGAAATTCCACCTGAAAATCCACCGCGTAATGAAACCTTGCTCGAAGGGCGCAATCCTATGGCAGGCGCAGTGGCGGCAAACTTGTCACCTGCTTTGGTTGATGAGCTGGGCTTACCGATGAACAACATAGCGGGCGTTATGATTACGAAGATTTTAAGAAATTCCAACGCCAGCAGT
>Ga0224506_10002712_pt1 | contig 11967 bp, 13 predicted proteins | sample SF_Jan12_sed_USG_2_FD_169108 | JGI IMG/M metagenome (GOLD analysis project Ga0224506, IMG submission 169108) | Sediment microbial communities from San Francisco Bay, California, United States - SF_Jan12_sed_USGS_8_1 | ecosystem: Environmental > Aquatic > Marine > Sediment | place: USA...
ATTACCGGATGCAGAAAGCCAGGCTTATTGATCACATCCTGACAATGACTGTCTATACTTCTGAATAGGCTTCTTTTTTCAGGATCTAATGAAATGGAATGTGTCACCGATACCCACCAAAAAGCACTGTCGATTAATCTGCACAAAGGCCAGTACGGCACCATTGCAGAAATCGGTGCCGGACAGGAAACTGCAAACTGGTTTTTTCGCGTCGGAGGCGCGGCAGGCACCATCGCCAAAGCCATCTCCGCTTATGATATGCAGTTCAGTGACTCTATCTATGGAAAATCGCCGCGCTATGTCAGCCGTGAACGACTCAGGGCCATGCTTGAACTTGAGTACGCGTTAATTATTGAACGCCTGGGCGAAAACAAAGGCCCCGAAAGCACTTTCTTTGCCTTTGCCAACACCGTTGCCTCGCGCAGCTTTTCAAGAAATGAAGACGGCCAGGGCTGGCTAGGTATAAAATTTCAACACAGTCCCTGCAGCGCTGCCTCGCAAATTGATATTCATGTACACCTGCAGGGCAAAAAAAGCAGCGAAGACCAAAAGACACTGGGTATTCTTGGCGTCAATCTGATCTATGCTGTGATGCACTATCACACCAGGCCTGACGATTTACTGTCATCATTAATGGATGCATTGTCCAGTGATTTTCTTGAAATTGACATGATTGATTTTTCAGGCCCCGCCTTTCAGCAGATCGATAACCGGCTGATGGCATTAAGACTGGTTCAGCTCGGCATGACACACGGCGCCATGTTCAACGCCAAAGGCGAAATTGTTCATCTTGCGGATGTACTTTATAAAAAAGCCGTACTGATAGAGCGCAGCCGCTTTAACCCGCCGACACTGCTCACCATTGATATGCTGGACTGTGCTCAGGAAAAATTCACAGAAGAACACGAGATAAGCCAAAATGACCTGGTGGTAATCTCAGAAATGACCTTGCAAAATCTCAAAGACGGCGACGACATTGATGCCAGGGATTTTTTACAACGCGCCGACATACTTTGCGCACTGGGAAAAAATGTCCTGATCTCAAATATGGGGGAATACTACCGACTGGCCGATTACATCTTCCGCTATACCCAAAAACCGATGGCCATAGCACTGGGCATACCCACACTAAGGGAAATATTCAACGAAGCTTATTATAAAAACCTGGCCGGAGGCATTCTGGAAGCCTTTGGTCGCTTATTTAAATACGAGCTACGCTTATACGTCGCACCGTGCCTGAACGAAGATAACGAGGAACTCACCACAACAGAAAACTTTGCACCCGAACCGCATTTAAAACATTTATACAGCTATCTTTATGACAATCAATACATTAAATCCTTGAACAGAGTTAACAGAGACTACCTGTGCATACACTCCCACGAAGTACTGGATGAGATAAAAAACGGACGCACTGACTGGGAGCATAAAGTGCCGGATAAAGTAAGGGCTATGATTAAAAATAATGGGCTATTCAATTATTAAATTGAAAATAAATTAACCATTCATACTATGCCTAACCGACAGCCCCAGAAACTATGGGCGGGCATAATCTTTACATTGAAAGAGCATTTATCAATCGGTAGTACAGAAAAACACAAAAGGTAACCGTGTTTTATGTTAAGATTTTTCTATAATGCGCAGAACGCATAACTGTTTCCGCGAGCATGAAATCAATTTCCGTATCAATATCAATTGAGCTATAGGCATCCATAATATGCGCAAACTGTCCCTGACCATATATGAAAGTACCTGCCTGCAGAAGAGTTTTTATTCTACTCAAGTATAACGCACCATTAATTCTGTATCGGATCGGTAGATCCTGACTCCGTAAATTCCTTACTTCTTCTGGAAGAAACTCATGCAACGAAAGATCTTCACCCAATGTATTCGTCCACTCAACTGGGTGGTCTACTTGCATCACCGAAACGATACCATCACATTTTTTTTCAATTAATAACTCAAACGCCTCATCAATGTCTAGTGATGTACGCAAAGGCGATGTAGGTTGCAAGAGAATAACATATTCATACTCTTGATTATTAACATCAATAAATTGAATCGCATTTCGCACCACATCCATAGATGTTGCAGTATCAGTGGATAATTCATCGGAACGAATGAAAGGTACATCTGCCCCATATTGCCTGGAGATATCAGCAATCGCCTTATCATCGGTAGAAACAATCACTTTGTCTATGAACTTTGATTGCATGCCTGCCAAGATAGTCCATGCAATGAGTGGCTTGCCCCCTAACTGCATAATATTTTTTCGAGGCAGGCGTTTACTACCGCCCCGAGCAGGAATAATTGCTAGTACTTTTTTATCATTAATCATGACTAATCATTTAATTAAAAATAACCTGCCGCATCCGATTGCGCCTGTTCAAATTCCTCTATCCGCCCAATATCTAGCCAATATTCATGCAAAGGGAATGAATTGACACCCTTAGATCTTTTAATTTGTTGTTCAAGTAACTCTGGCATATCCAGATATTTTTTTCCTTCAATAGACTTCAAAATAGATGTATTGAGCACATAAATACCTGCATTAACAAAGAACTTTTGAACAGGCTTCTCAATAATCTCTGTAACCATATGCTCTTCTGCCTGAACCACACCATAAGGTACTTGGAAATCATATTCCCTCACGCACATGGTAGCGGCCCCCTCATGCTCATTATGAAACTGTAGCAACCCATTGAAATTAACTTTTGTTAACAGATCACCATTCATCATCAGAATCGGTAAATCAGGGAGATCTTTTGGTAATAAACCCAATGCACCAGCTGTACCCAAAGGCTCATCTTCAAAAACATAATGAATACTAACCCCCCACTGAGACCCATCGCCGAAATACTCACGAACCATTTCGGCTTTGTAATGAACAGAAATATAAAAAAGCTGAAATCCAGCCTCAATAAACTGCTCAAGAATAGTTTGTAAAATAGGCTTATCTCCCACTTTTAACAGTGGCTTTGGGATTTCATTAGTCAGTGGCCTCAAACGCTTACCGAAACCGCCAGCCATTAAAAAAACGGGATTGTCTAATTTATTCTTTTGAAGTAAGTGCTGCAATGTTTCAAGCCCGACAACTCTTCTCTCGGAATCGAGTATCGGGACCTGCAACAGGTCTTTTCTTTTCATCATCGATAGAATTTCATCACGATCATCATCTACCGATGCAGAAGTGGGTTCCTTATACATAATATCTGAAACCTGAGTACTCATATCACAATGACGAATAAGAGCACGCCGGATATCACCGTCCGTTATAGTCCCTAGTAGCTCATTGTTTTCATTAACCACAATAACTATCCGCAATGCTTCTTTATCAAGTACTTCTATTGCGTAGCCCATAGAATCTTCCGGTTTAAGCAGTACGTTTTTCCAGTTATGCAATTTCAACACCCATTAAAGTTTAGTTATGTAAAGTACGCACTTGAATATACTTTGTATCAGGGAGCGTATCCGCAAGCACTAAAGAACCTGCCCCTATTATTGTACCTTGAGCAATATTTAAACCCTGAAGGACTATTGATCCTGCTCCGATAAAAACATTATCTCCAATTGTTGTACCACCATTTATTGTTACGCCTGGTGAAATACAACACTGACTTCCAATTGTACTATCGTGATCAATGATTACTCCTGTATTGATAATACTGTCCCGGCCTATTTTAACATCTGCTTGCAAGACACAGCCCGCCATAACCTGCACTCCTTTCTCAAGAATAGCAGACTCATCAATTATTGCAGAAGGGTGTATAACAGATGAAAAACCAAAGCCAATAGCTTCAAATTTTTCAATCAGAAACCAGCGTAAATCATACCCGGGCAAAGAGCCTACACCGTTTACCAGCTCTATATTGGAAGGTTTGAATTTTAGCAACTCATCATCCCCACCCAGCACAGGCATACCAAGAATCATTTCTCCAACATTCATATCAGGATCTGTAATGCCAAGAATTTTTCTATTTAAACTCCGCAATGAAGATATGAGAACTTTTGCGTGCCCTCCACCTCCGAGAATAACTACAGCACGATTATCAGTACTCATTTCAACACCTGGTCCACTGAATACTCAGCCTCACTCACAGTATTTATTACATCCCAGTATGCCATTGGGCTAATACCAGTACCCGGGCGTTTAATCCCTAAGTTACCGGCTGTAAAGATATCGCCTTTTTTAATATCTTCAATTGCAACCAGGCTTTTTCTTGCGACACTCAAGTTACCTAACTCTGATGGCATGGGAGTTTTTATACTATTACCTAAAGCCTTTTCAATTATCCGTATACTTTGAATCATACTTGCAAGCTCATCAGGCTCAAGTGATGCTTTATGGTCAGGCCCCTGCATATTGCGATCCAGTGTAAAGTGCTTTTCAATAACACATGCTCCCAATGCAGCAGCCGCTACAGGAATTGCGATGCCCTTACTGTGGTCAGAATATCCAACATTTAATCCAAAAGCTCTGGATAATGTACCCATTACTTTCAAATTAATATCTTCAGGCGGCGCAGGGTATTCCGTTGTGCAATGCAATAGCGTTACTTTCTCTTTAAGCAGATATCTTCCTGAATCTGAAAAATAGGCTCTTCTAAAAGCTTCACGAGATGGCTCAGTTTTATCTCCCAGAAAACCATATGCCAAAACACCCAGAGCATCCTCAATCTCACCCAGCGTTGACATACCTGTAGATAAAATAATATCTTTATCCGTATGTGCATGCGCCAAAATTAACGGGCCATTTGTAATATCACCAGACGAAATCTTCAGCACATTAAGATTTAATTCATTATTTAAAAAGGCCAGACTTTCATGATCGAATGCCGTTGATAAAAATCGAATGTTTTTTATATCGCAGTATTTGACTAAGTCATGATGGAAATCTTGCGACAACTCAAGCTTCTTGAGCATCATATATTGATTTTCATTGCTGTTTGTTGTTTTTTGTTGGTAGGCCGCTTTGACCGCAGATCGTGTAACAAGACTACCCGCTTTAAAAGTTTGAAATTTGACAAAGTCTGCCCCTGCTTCAGCAGCAGCATCAATTAATTGATAAGCCAAATCAGGCTCACCATTATGGTTTACTCCTGCTTCTGCTATAACTACCACACTCATAATTAGACCTTCATAAAGTTCATGATATTCAGTTATCCACCAATCCTACTGATTAGAAACTGACATCATTAAAGTGTTTCTTAAGAATATCACCCAGTGGATATTTACGAATAACAGTAACAATTTTCTTTGCCACACCACCGTCACCATATGGGCTTTCCACTGATTTCAGTCTACTCTGAAACCCTTCCGAATACAGTTCTTCAAACGCTTGTCGTATATATTCTTTTTTTGCTTGACAATCAATAACGCTAGAAGCCTTGATACGCCCTTTTTGCCTGTCTCCTATATTTATAGTGCCAATTCTAAAACTAGGTACCTCGATAATTCCGCTAGATGAATTACCAACCACGGCATCAACAAATTGCATTGCCGACAAATACCTGAGCACACCAAGAGAATCAAAACTTCGGCTTTTCAGGGGATTCGCTTTTACATACTCATCAATCATCTGATTAATAACCCGCCCATTTGTATCGGCGTTGGCTTTAGTAAAAATAATATGAGTATTTTCCTGTTCATCTAAAACACTTAACAGGGCATTAAATTGTTGCCCTGCAGTATTCGATTCCAGGGTGACAGGATGAAAGGTTACCAGAATATTTTTGCTGGCCAGCGAAAAACCTATCGCTTTCTCAAACTCTTCTCTTGGCAACAGAGACAGGTTATTAATATTATCAAGGCCAATAGCACCAGTATTGAAAACACGATCAGGAGGCTCTCCCAGCTGAATCACTCGCTGACGGTAACTTTCAGTTGAAGTAAAATGCAGATGTGACATTTTTGTTATTGAATGCCTGAATGAATCATCAAAAGCTCCTTCAGTAACTTCTCCACCATGAAGGTGTGCAACCGGAATCCTCAACACAGCTGCCGTTGCAACAACAGAGAATATTTCATAGCGGTCGCCGAGCACCACTAGAATATCAGGCTTTAATTCAGACAAAGCATCAGCAAAACCCAGCATTGTTGCACCCATTGATTTAGCAACACCAATTTCTGAATCAGATGACATCAGCATTTCTATTTTTTTATCAATAAAAAAACCATCATGTTCAATTTCTCGATATGTCAAACCAAATTCGGGTGATAAATGTGCACCTGTAGCAATCACTTGAAGCGCCAAGCCTTCTGCTTCATTTATCTCTTTCATCAAACCCGCGAGCAAGCCATACTCAGCACGAGTCCCCGTTACAACACAAATATTTCTTGAACTAGTCATCTAGTTTTACACTACTTGGAACATTAACAATACGCTCAGATAAGAATTCTGTATTTCTCATGTCAGTTTTAAAACAATGCTTATATATTTTTAGTCTATGCATCGGCACCCATATGGGTCGCGACATAACATTATGGCCATTTGCATATTCTAAAAAGCCATCTCTCTGTTCCGTGTTTTCAAGCAACAGAGCATTTAACCAGTAATTTGATCGCGCATTATCTGGTTCAGATATCATTTCCACATCATTTTTTGCAGACCAGTCCTGGTATAACTCGGTAACATTCCGCTTCTTTTCTAGAAAACCGGGCAATTCTTCCATCTGAGCAACCCCTAAAGCTGCATTTAAATTAGGCAACCGGTAATTAAACCCAATTTCATCGTGATCAAATTGATATGGGTGCGCTTTTTTAGCAGTAGTGGTAATATGTTTCGCCCTCTTAGCCAGGTCTTGGTCATCCATCAATAGCATACCGCCGCCTCCTGTTGTGATAATTTTATTTCCGTTAAAGCTTAAAACAGCGCAGTCACTGCCTTTACCCGTGTGCTGACCATTATAGAAACTACCAAGCGACTCGGCAGCATCCTCGAGCAAAAAAACACCGTGTTTTAAACAAAGCGCTCTAATGAGATCTATACGCACAGGATGACCAAACGTATTCATAGGCACGCAAGCCTTGATCCTTTTCCCTGAACCTTTATTCCAACAAAAACCATCATCACGGATTTCTGTATACTCTTCCAGAAAATCTCTCAAGCTTACTGGTGAAAGCCCAAGAGTTGATCTTTCGACATCAACAAATACAGCCTCAGCCCCACAATAGTGAATAGCATTGCAGGTCGCCACAAACGTTAATGACTGGGTAATCACTTCATCATCAGGTTCCACACCAGCCAATACCAATGCGGCATGCAACGCAGATGTTCCGTTCACTGTTGCTACAGCATAATTAAACCCGGTGAATTCAGCCACCTTCTTTTCAAACGCACCTACATACTCACCAACACTGGAAACAAACGTTGAATCTATAGTATCAAGCAAGTATTTTTTTTCATTACCTAAAAAACGAGGCTCATGCAACGGGATAAAATCTTTTGTCCCATAAATATTCTGAACACATTCAACAAAATCTTTAAACATTATAAATATCTGATTTATATTTTTTCAGATTATCTGATGAAGTAAACCAATCAATGGTACGCTGCAAACCTTCTCGTATATCTACCTGAGGCTTAAAGCCAGTCATTTTTTCGATTTTAGTATTATCACACCAAAGCCGGAACACCTCTGATTTCTCTGGTCTTATCCTTTGTTCATCAGTAATGAATTTAACATCACTATTCATAAGCTCTCTTATCATGTTCAGAGTATCTCCAACTGAAATCTCAAAATTCGAACCTATATTGACAGTTTCACCTATCGTCTTATCACTGTCAGCCAATGCTATAAATCCACGACAAGTGTCCTCAACATAATTAAAGTCACGTGTCGGTGAAACATCACCTAATTTAATTTCTTTTTTTCCATTCGCTATTTGAGTGATAATCGTTGGTATTACAGCTCGGGCAGATTGTCGCGGCCCATAAGTGTTAAAAGGCCTGGCAATCGTTAATGGCAGGTCAAACGTATTATAAAAGCTCATAGCCATCGCATCAGCCGCTATTTTTGTAGCGCTATAGGGCGACTGGGGCTGCAATGGGTGCTTCTCATCAATTGGAACATATTGAGCCGTACCATAAACTTCGCTTGTCGATGTGTGAATAACTCGTTTTACGTTATTTTCAAGCGCCGCCTGACAAATATTAAGCGTGCCTTTAATATTTGTATCGACATAACTGTCTGGCGCATCGTAAGAGTATGGAATAGCAATCAAAGCAGCCAAATGGTAAATTATATCCACATCCTTTGTGATGTGTTTACAGTAATGAGGGTCTCGCACATCTCCAGACAACACTTCCAGGTTATCAGTTTTAGTGACGTCTTCTAGCCATCCCCAATTATTAAATGAATTGTACTGAGATAATGACTTAACATAGCAGCCCTTCTCAAGCAGCATTTCTGACAAGTGAGAGCCAATAAAACCATCTCCCCCGGTAACTAATACAACAGGTTTTGAACTCAAAACGCACTCCAATATAAAACTAAAGAAAATCGACAGCACTGACAATATATCTTATAGATCAATAAGATAGGATATTCTAAATATCTTCTTAATAAAGCATATTATATCACTAAGACCCTGTAACAAGGCCAAATATATGAAAAATCTATACAGGGCTACTTCACTCTAGCTAATGGAGAGCACATTCAGCCCACTTATCATGTATAATCCTTGTAATTTTTCGTTCATTCAACCTCTCATGAACAATTGTATTATGCCAATTAAGCCATTCCCAGCCTCGCATGAGCCCCATAACCCGGTTAGAAAGGAATGTCTTTTTTTCATAGCTTCACCCATGCACCTGATCTGCGCCGAGGCTATCGCATCAAGCCTCAAAAGTCCGTCGACATATCGATTATTTTACTTAAAACCAGACCTAGAATCGATTTTAGATCACGATAAGTGGGACAGCATTGATTATTTGCCCTGGCCCAGGCATTTCCCTCTGCCAGGTATACTTGGAAGGCACCGCAGGCTTGTTGATAATGTAAACATTGTTAAGAACAGATGCAGTAATGCAACAGACATCTCACTATACCTGCCTGTCATTGATTCAGAGGCGTATAACTACTATATAAATATAGCTAGAATAGTCCTCAATGGGGCTGACCCTGAGGTCAATTTGATACCTGACGGCTTATTAAATGTAAAACGACATAATCAGGGTAAAATTCGCGAATACTCTAAATATTTCAGGAAATTTCGGAAACTCATCACTCCTTCATTGGATTATTACATATTTAGTGGCGACAGAACCGGTTCCGACGCGCCAATTATTAATAGGATATACACCTTACCCAACATACCCCATGAATACGATGAGACAAAAGCAGAAGACATTTTATTCATGCAGACAAAACAAAATACCCGGCTATCAAATATTAATTCAGAAAAGGCATTGATTATTGGGCAACCACTCACATCATATAAAATACTAACAAAGGAAAACCTGGAGTATTTGACTGCCGCATTTAATAATTACTTGAAAGAACAGGGAATCACGGAAGTCGATTACAAGTCACACCCTCGAGATAAAATAGATGAATTGTATTTACCTTCTTACAATAAAATCGTTCCCAATGAGGCACTTGAAGCATATTTAATCAAAAATCCATATAAAATTATAATAAGCATATACAGCACGACGCTATTGCTTTCGCGCATATTATCAAGCCCAGATTGCAACTCCGTTTCATTAGGTATCGACCTTGCTAAATTAACCTCGGAAGAAGAAAAAAACAACCTCATCACTTTATTCAAAAAAAATAACGTTAAAGTAATCTTAAGTGGAAAGAAAAACACGTAATATGAAATATTTATTTTTCGCTGGCCAGTCATACTCTATTTCTATCCTTCGCCCATTACAGGATGCTATCAGAAAAAGGGGGGATACAGTCGCATGGTATTTAAATCACATCCCTCATTCGTTACTCAATGAGGACGATCATTTATTAGAGACTATTGAAGAAGCCAAGAACTACAAAGCCGACGCTGTATTTGCTCCCGGCAACAGGGTGCCTGATTTTTTCCCCGGCATAAAAGTCTGTATATTTCACGGCTTTGGTATAGAAAAAAAGGGACATTTTAGAATCAGGGGTTTTTTTGACTTGTACTGCACGCATGGACCAGCCACCACAAAACCGTTTCTGCAGCTAGCTGAAAAACACGGCTACTTCTCTGTGACAGAAACAGGCTGGTCAAAAACCGACCCCTTATTCAACCAGCCCGGTGAGAAAAGAAGCCCGGCAAATGAGAGCAAGGTAATTTTATACGCTCCTACATTCAGCCCGTCACTGACATCTGCAATCGCACTACTCGAACCCATCAAGGCACTAATAAAAACGAGTGATTACAAATGGCTTGTGAAATTCCACCCTAAAACTGAACAATCGATTATTGATCAATACCGTAACATCGAAAACAGTAATCTGACCATCGCAAAAGACGCGGATATTATTCCCCTGTTACACCAGGCCGATATCATGGTTTCAGATACTTCTTCCGTAACTTCAGAATTTTTATTACTCGACAAACCCGTTATAACACTTAACAATCGTATACCTGGGCCACATTTTATTAACATTACCGATCCAGGCGAACTCCAGCAGGCACTGCTAACCGCAACACAAAGACCTGACCGTTTATTACAGGCAGCCAGAGACTTTATTGATCAAATGCACCCCTATCGAGACGGACAATGCAGCGACAGGATTCTCGATGCAACTGAAAACTTCATCAACAACAAACTGGCCAGAAAAAAGCCTTTAAACCTATGGCGAAAATTCCAAACCCGAAAGAACATGAAGTACTACCATTTCAAATAAGCTACAAACTAATAAAAATATTTGGATCCGAAAAAACCAGATCACGCTCAATCAGTTTTCAGAACACTAGCTGAAATACTATTTTATTTTGAATATGAGTCATCCTTTACCATCTCGCGTGCAAGAGACAAATCATCTTCAAAATCAACCTCAACGCAATTTCTGTCACCAATATCTATTGGTTTAAACACATCCCGCATATCATCAATTAACAACTCCATGCCGCGTTCAAAATAATCATTATCATCAACCAGTTCAAGTTTATGCTTGAATAGTTCTAAATGCTCAGCTTTTATTAAGTTAATCCCTAATGCTTCTCCCAATGCATTTTTTACCTGCTTTGAAATCGTATTGATATATCCATTATCATTTAGAGTATATTTGATTTCCTCATCAGAGGTTCTTGCGTTGTTAACAGCCACGGCTGAGGTCTTTGCCTCCAGCATTAGCTCTATTATTTCCGGATCGAATACCACGTCTCCATTAAGCCATAATACATCACTATGATGGATATGATTGAGTGCACATAACAGGCTTTTTGATGTATTGGTCGTATCATAGTTTGTATTATATGCAAACAACACATCGGGTGCCGCTTCCATAATAATGTCTTTTTTGAAGCCGACAACTGCGCATACTGACAAATCAAAACCACTGAGAATACGCAGTTGTCGTGATAATATCGTTTCACCATTTTCCAGCGGCGTTAAGCTTTTTGGATGTGGACGGCCTAAACGGCTTCCCATTCCTGCAAGGAGAATAACCACCTTTATTTTCTTTTTACTGCTCATATTGTTACCCAATTATAAATTTGTTGACTAATATACATGACAATTACGTACAAACCACTATTCAGTATTAAAAAGCGGTATTATACCGCTAAAACAACTCAAACTGATCCTGGATAACCGAACCCATTGATCCGCCCATGGCTGACAATATCGTATCAGCGATCGGGGTCAGTTGTTTTTCGATATAGTGCTCATAATTTAATTTTGATATATTACATTCAGTGGTTTCCGGCCCATTGTCGGTGATCACATATTCAATCCAGCTGGCATTTTTGTAGCGCGATGGCATATTGTTTTCTGCAAAATATTTTTCAGCCTTGATGGCCGCCTGCGCATGTGGC
>Ga0224506_10002713_pt1 | contig 11967 bp, 11 predicted proteins | sample SF_Jan12_sed_USG_2_FD_169108 | JGI IMG/M metagenome (GOLD analysis project Ga0224506, IMG submission 169108) | Sediment microbial communities from San Francisco Bay, California, United States - SF_Jan12_sed_USGS_8_1 | ecosystem: Environmental > Aquatic > Marine > Sediment | place: USA...
TTTGTCTAGGATAGTGATTTCCGCCAGTGAGCCGGTGGCCAAGCTTGGCCTGGTGAAAGCTATCCGGGACGTGACGGGGGAGCCATTATCTGAAATAGCGATGAAGCTAAAGACAGGAAAGAGTGCGCCGATTTATATGGCAGAGCTTTTTTTGAACGATCATTCCCGCCGTGATCTGCAGATCAGGGCGCTGCTGGCCGCGTTTGAAAGGCATGATGTGGAGCCTTTTATCCTGGAGCTTATCGGCTCAGAAACACCGGCAAATATCAAGAACCCGGAATCGGCCCGGATGGATAAAGCGGCGCTTCTTAATATCCTCAACGAGAGCTGGGATTCCTTCGAATAGGCGGGCGCCCTCATTTTGAGGGGTCCACGCTCCGCCACCAGAAATCGGCCTCGGTCTTCTCCCCGGGCCTGACCACTTGCCCCACCCTGGGAGTGGCCATGTCCACCCCCAGCCGCCCCGCCTCCGCCAGGGCGCGCTCCATCGGCTCGTGCCAGGAATGCAGCCCCAGATCGAAGGTGGCCCAATGGTGGGGAACCATCACCCCGCCGGAGAGGTCGATATGCTCGGCCACCGCCTCCTCCGGGGTCATATGCCCCTTGCGCCATGTCCCCTTGTCGTTATAGGCGCCGATCTTCAGAAAGGTGACATCCATCGGCCCAAGTTCCCTGCCCACCTGTTTGAACCCGTCGAAATAGCCGGAGTCGCCACTTATGAAGATTCTTTTATGCGCTCCCGTCACGGCCCAGGAGGCCCATAGCCTCTGGTTCAGGTCGAACAGCCCCCGGCTGGCGTAGTGGACCGCCGGTGTGGTGGTGAAGGTGAGCGATCCGATTTTGCGGGTCTCCCACCAGTCCATCTCGGCGATCTTATCCTTGGGGATCCCCCACTGCTCCAGCAGGGCGCCCACCCCCAGGGGAACCAGGAACAATCCGGTTTTCGGCGCCAGCTTTCGGATCGTGGGTTCCTCCAGGTGGTCGTAGTGGTCGTGGGTGATCAGGATGGCGTCCAGCGGGGGGAGGGAGCGCGCCGTGACCGGGGAGGGATGGAACCGTTGTGGCCCCATCCACGAGATCGGCGACGCCCTATCCTCGAACACAGGATCGGAAAGGATCAGGCGCCCTTCCATGGCGACAAGGAGGGAGGAGTGGCCCAGCCATGCGTATTGGAAAGCATCCTCGCCCAGGTTTGTCCATGCCCCCTGGTCGATGTCTGTGACGGGAATCACGCCCGTCGGCTGGGGATCCACCCGTTTTGTGGTCAGGTATTCCCACCCGACCTCCAACATCTCCCAGGTGAACAGCTCCGTTTTCACTCCATTGGGATTGACAAAAGACTTTCCGCCATATTGGGGAGAGGCCAGAATCCGCTTTTTGCGCTCGGGAGATTGATTTTGCATATATTCATCCATAGCAAGGAAGGCCACCAGGGCCATGAGCAACGCCAGGGCCGCCCCCACTGCAGTGATGGCCCGCCAACTGCCACGAGCGCCATTCGCCATGGTCATCCTTAATCGCCACGGTATCCGCGGTGGCGACGCGTATTATGGCCGGAAAAGAAATTATCCGTCCATATTAACAAAATAATCGTGCGCCGGAAGGATACATTCGCTCTATGCGCCCCTCTTTCTAAATTGCTTGCCGAACATAGGCGGGGTCATGATAAACTTTATGGGTAAAGTGTTGTAGCGCGATAATCGGGATGAGGGAAAAGTGGTTATGAAAAGCTTGAAAACCAAATTGGCCGCGTTGCTGGGTTTGATGATTCTTTGTGCCTCCTCGCCCATGGCTCAGGATTCCGAAACGGTGTTTGAAAGCTCCAACACTTGCAAGGAATGCCACGAGGACATCTATCGCAATTGGCGCAACAGCCTCCACGCCCTGGCTTTTTCCAATCCCATTTTCCAGACCGCCTACAACAAAGCCTATCGGGAAACCAAGGGGGAGGCGCGCAAGTATTGCCTGGGATGCCATGCCCCCACGGTGCGGATCACCGGCGATTACGACGCCCAGCTTTCCATCACCCAGGAAGGCGTGACCTGCGACTTCTGCCATACCGTGGCGAAGATCGACCTGACATCCACCGTCAATCCGTTCATGTCCAGCCCGGGAGAAGTTAAGCGCTCCGTGCTCAAGCAGGCCGAATCCCCCCATCACAAGACAGAATACTCCTCCGATTTCGCCTCTTCCAAGTTGTGCGCCGGATGCCATTCCTTCAAGAACCGGCATGGCGTGGCGGTGGGGGACACTTACAACGAGTGGAAAGCCTCCGAATACGCCAAAGAGGGAATACAGTGTCAGGACTGCCATATGCAGCAGATCGCAGGAAAGACCGCCATCGAGGGGGGGAGGGACAAGATCCACGACCATTCGCTCTCCCACAATCTGGCCTCCATGCGCGAAGCGGTGAAACTGCGATTCATTGACCCCAGGAATACGGGAAGCCGGTTCAGCGCCCAGGTGGAGATCCACAACGCCAAGGCGGGCCACAGCATCCCCACCGGCACGCCGGAGCGTCATCTTGTTCTGGAGGTTCGCACCCACGACAGGTCCGGCGGCGTGATCGAAACCCAGAAAAAGTCATACCACAAGACCATTGTGAACGCCCAGGGCGCCGAGATATTTTCCGACGGGGATGTATTCCTGCATGGCCACCAGATCGTGGAGGACAACCGCCTTTTGGCCGGAGAGAAACGGCTGGAAAAATTCGTCTTTTCAAAAAGAGTGGGGGAGATATCCAAGGTTTCGGCGGATGTATATTTTCTGTACGAGCCCCAGGTGGCCTCGAAAACGGAAATGCGGATCCCCTTTTACTCTGCGGATGTCTTTATAAAGTAACCTGCGACCAATCTATCCTTTATGCGCATGAAGCAATGCCCGGGATTACCAAAAACCAAAACGTCACCAGGGCGGGCGCCCGCCCCAGATTAATTTGACGGTCGAACCGAGGGCGCCTATATTTAACTTAAATGCGCAAAAACCAAGTCATACCAGATACCTAAAGAGGGAATTGGAAAGGTGAGGACACCAAAACATCTGAAAAGAGCTTTGTGGATCATCGCCCTTCTTTTTGTGGCGGGAAACGCCGTGCGTCTGCTAGCGGTGCCGGAATCCTTCGGCCAGTTTGGGGAGTTTCGAGGCGCCCATCTGTCCGAGGAGCGGGAGCGGGATCCTGTTCACCGGGGAAGCGAGGTCTGCGGCGAATGCCATGACGAGCGGCTGGAGGAAAAGAACAACGGCGCCCATGGGCCGATTCCATGCGAAAATTGCCATTTCCAACCATACGCGGGGGATGAAACCCACCCGGAGGCGCATCCGGAAATTTCCCAGTCGCCAGACCGGTCCCAGCGCGCCTGCCTGACATGCCACCAGTATTTCCCCGCCAGGCCCCAGGCTTTTCCTCAGCTTGCCAACTTCCCGGAGCATATCGCGACTAACGGACCTAAACTTAAAAAAGATGATGTGGGCGCGCACACCCTTTGCGTCCATTGCCACAATCCTCACGACCCGAAAATAGACCTGGGGCAAAATGGATAAGAAAAAGAAAAACCGAAGGGCTTTTATAAAAAGCGCAGGACACGCCCTGGCGGGGCTCCTCATGGTGGTGGCGATCCCCAAGCCGGGATGGGCCCAGCGGATCCATGATATCGAAGTGGGGGAGGAAATTCCCGACTGGCTGGATCACTACTGGGTGTACCTGATAGACACCACAAAATGCATAGGGTGTGGCGCCTGTGTGCGGGCGGATAAACGGGAGAACGGCGTGCCCCCCATGTTTTTCCGAACCTGGGTGGAGCGATACCAGATCACCGAAGACAATCACGTGCATGTGGACTCCCCCGATGGAGGATACGGTGGCTTTTTGCCCGAGGACCTGGCCCAGCTTCTGACCAGCGCGGAAAAGGACCCAGCCGGGCCGGGCAGGGGGGGTGGCAAGGGGAAAAACAAGGTGACAAAGGGCTTTTTTGTGCCGAAGATGTGCAACCATTGCCGGAACACCCCCTGCACCCAGGTGTGCCCTGTCAACGCCTCATACCAATCCCCCGACGGCGTGGTGCTGGTGGACAAGACGCGCTGCATCGGCTGCTCCTATTGCGTGCAGGCCTGCCCCTACGGCTCCCGGTACATCCATCCGGAAAAACACACCGCGGACAAATGCACCTGGTGCTACCACAGGATCACAAAAGGCCTCATGCCGGCCTGCGTAACCGTATGCCCCACCGGGGCGCGCAAGTTTGGCGATCTAAAAGACGAATCCTCCGAGATAAAAAAACTGCTGGCCACCCAGAGGTTGAACGTATTGAAGCCGGAACTGAACACAGAACCTTTCTGCTTTTACATCGGACTCGACCAGTCGGTGAGATAGGGAGCGCGCCCATGACATATTCAGAATATCTTTTTCCCAACGACATGCACATCTACTGGAGCCTGATGATCGTCACATATCCGTTCATCACAGGGCTCATCGCAGGCGCGTTCATGGCCTCGGCGCTGTTCCATGTGTTCGGGCTCCAGGAGCTCAAGCCTATCAGCCGTTTCGCATTGCTGGTGTCGCTGGCTTTCATGCTGTGCGCCACTTTGCCATTGCTGTTCCATCTGGGGCATCCGGAAAGAGCGCTCAACGTGGTGGTCACCCCCCACTGGCATTCGGCCATGGCCGGGTTCGGATTCATATACAGCTTCTACCTGGTGGTGCTGACCATGGAGATATGGCTCTCCTATTGGGAAGAGATCGTCACGTATGGCAGGACCAGCGCCAGCGGAATGAAAAAAACCTTTTGGCGAGCCATCGCCCTGGGCGCGGGGGAGACCTCCGACGATATCAAGCAAGCCAATAAAAAAGCGATATACATACTCGGATTGATCGGCATCCCCTCGGCGTGCACCCTGCACGGCTATGTGGGTTTCATCTTCGGCTCGCTCAAATCCAACCCGTGGTGGTCCACCCCCCTTATGCCCCAGGTGTTCCTGCTTTCCGCCATCGTCTCCGGGCTGGCCCTGCTGATCGTGATGTATGTGGCGTTGAGCTCCAAGGGATACCTCACATGGTCGACAAAGTGCTTGAAGACCCTGTGCTTCTACCTTTGGCTGGCCATGCTTTTTTATATGATCTCCGAAGGGCTGGAGATCCTTTTCTTCTATTACGAGTCCTCCGACGCGTGGTTCGTCATCTCCACCCTGCTCTTTACCAAGCTGTGGGTGTCTTTCGTGGTGGTGCAGATCGGGATCGGGGTGGTTGTGCCCTTCACTCTCCTTTCCATCATGTTATTCATGAAGGAGGACCAGGGGCTGTACACCACCATGGCGGTGATCGCAGCGGCCACGGCGCTGTTCGAGGTGTGGATGATGCGCTGGAACATCGTCATCGGCGGCCAGCAGTTCTCCAAAAGCTATGTGGGTTTTCGCAGCTATCATCCCGAGTGGCTGGACCAGGAGGGAATCCTGACCACCATGGGGCTGTCGCTGCTTCCATTTTTCCTGCTGTATGTCCTGACGCGGATCCTCCCCATGCGCGAGGCGGCGGAGGCCACCGAGGAGGAGAAACCCCTGCAGAGCGGGGAACCGGCGGAACAATAAGGGATGTTTTGGGTCCGTGGCCCGAGCGCGGATCATTATATGGATAACTATAAGAAGGAATCAGTAATGAAGAAAGTATTGATGATGGCCATGGGTTTGTGTTTCATCCTCTCGGCGTCCCCTGCCCTGGCGGGCGCGCCGGAGGGGGAAGCGCTTTTTAAAGGCGCCGCCAAATGCAAAAACTGCCACAACACCACCGACAAAAAGAAAGTGGGGCCTGGCTTGTCCAAAGTGCTGGATCGAGCGGGCGCGGAGTGGGTGAAATCCTTCCTGGCCGATCCCCAGGCGGTGTGGACCGCAGACGAGGGATACACAAAAACCTTGAAGGAGTCTGTGAACAGTGTGGGCAAACCGAAACCGAAACATAAAACCCACAAGCTGACGGATGAGGAGATCGAAAATCTGCTCGATTTTCTAAGAACCCTTACCTGATCAATACAGGGAGTGATGGATGGCGGCCACTGGCCGTCATTCCAACTCCCGCCACCATGGATCCCTTGGCAGGGCGTGCGGATTTTCCACAATCACCCCCGCCAGAGGCGTGGCAAAGGATATATTTCTGCGAATCGCCTCGTTAAAAAAACGTTCCGCCGGTTCCTTCCATGGATGAAACGCCATGCGGAAGGTTCCCCAATGCATGGGAATGAACACCCCCCCATCCAGATCCACATGGGCCTGGATCGCCTGCTCCGGCGTCATATGCGCCTCCGGCCACACATCGGCGTAGGCGCCTATATGCATCAGGGTGAAGTCAAAGGGACCATACCGTCTGCCGATTTCCTTGAAGCATCCGAACATCCCCGTGTCCCCGCTGAAATAAACCCGGCTTTCCGGAGTGGTGATCACCCATGAGCCCCACAGAGTCTTGTTGCGGTCCAGCAACCCCCTGGCGGAAAAATGCTGGGCGGGAGCCAGCGCCAGGGTGACTTTCCCCTCCAGGGAATACTCTTCCCACCAGTCAAGTTGCGTCACCTTTTCCTTTTCCACACCCCAATCCACCATGCGCCCCCCCACCCCCATCGGCGCCACAAACCGGGCAGTCTTTTCCTTCAGCGCCATGATGGTTTTGTAATCCAGATGGTCGTAGTGGTCATGGGAGATCAGCACGGCGTCCAGGCCCGGCAGATCCTCGGCGCTGATGGGGGGCGGGGTGAACCTCTTCGGCCCGGCCCAGCTTAATGGGGAGGCGCGCTGGCCCAGATTCGGGTCGGTCAATATTCGCAGGCCCCCGATCTCGATGAGCATCGCCGAATGCCCCAGCCAGGTGATCCGGGTCTTTTGTCCGGGCGGGGCGGCGTAGTCCTCCGCCTTGCGCTTTTCCACCGGCAGCGCCGATTTCGGCTCCTGGTCCTTCCGGTCCTCGAAAAAGAAGCGGTAGAAGAGGGAGCCATGGCCGCTTCTGGGGGTGATATCCACATCGCCGATATTGTGATACCGCCCGTCGCGCAGGATGCTCCCGCCACAATCCGGCTGGCTCTCTTCCACCTCCGCCCCCAGCGCCCGCTCCACAGGGCTGGCGGCGGTCAACAGAAAGCTCCCCAGCAGAACGAGTCCATATGCGTATCCAGGGTTCACGTCGGCTCTTCCCCCCCCTCATAGGAGGAAAGGGTATAAAAACTGTGGGGGTGGTTCAGGGAAAAATCCTTCACATGCTGGCGATATCCGGGATCGAACGCGTCGCGGCGAATATCCTGGATCAACTGGCCGAATTGCGCAGTGGTCTTGACCTGGGGCGAGGCGGCCTGGCCGATCTCGCGCAGGTGAAGATCCACCACCACTTTGGCGCCGATCTTTTTCAGCTCCGCCGGGTCGCGCTCGTCGGAATAGTATTGCGACAGAGCCACCAGCCGGGTGCCCATATACGCAGCTTCCTCCAGGTCGTGGGTGACGAAGAATATGGTCAGGCGGCTCTCCTCCCAAAGCTCCAGCAGGAACATCTGCATATCCTCCCTGGCGCCCGGGTCCAGGGCGGAGAAAGGCTCATCCATAAGCAGGATCTTCGGCCGGGAGAACAGCGCCTGGATCACCGCCACCCTCTGCTGCTGGCCACCTGAGAGCTGGTGGGGATATTTGTGGGAATGGTTTTCCATCCCCGCCCGCCGCAGAAACACCATCGCCTTTTCCGTCAGCTCCTTTTTCCGCGCCCCCCACTGCCAGGGCCACATCCGCAGCCGATGGCCGAACAGGATATTGTCCAGGGCGCGAAGATTGGGGAACAGCGAATACTTCTGGTATACTATCCCCCGGTCCTTGTCCGGGGAGCCGATGGGGGAGCCGTTGAGCAGCACCTGCCCGGTGGTGGTCCGCTCCTGGCCCAGGATCAGCCGCAACAGGGTGGACTTGCCGCAGCCCGATGGCCCCACCACTGCGCAAAACTCGCCAGGCGCGATGGACAGGTCGATATCGTCCAGTATCAGATTGTCCCCATAAGCCTTATATACATCCTGGATATGCAGGATGCTGCCGGTTTTCAGCTTTTCCAAATCGTTGACGCCCTTCACTTCGTGTACCACGGATACCTCCATCCCACCCATAGCCGCAGGCCCAGATCCAGGGTGTAGCCGATGAGCGTTATCCAGCACACATAGGGCAATATCACATCCATGGCCATGTACCTTCGCATGAGATATATGCGATACCCCAGCCCCTCGGTGGAAGCGATCGCCTCCGCCGCGATGAGAAAAAGCCACGCAGCGCCCAGGGTGAGCCGGGTGGTGTTGAACAGCCGGGGCATCACCTGGGGCAGGATCACCCGATATACCACCCCCAGCTGGCTGGCCCCCAGGGAAAGCGCCTTGGTCACCTGTTCCTTGGGGAGCGCCAGAGTGGCCAGAAAGATGTCCCTGGTTATCACGAACACCGAACCGACAAAAATAAGGATCACCTTGGCCGTTTCGTCCACACCGAATACTATGAACAGCACCGGCAGGACCGCCAAAGGCGGGATGATGGAGAGGAAGGTGACAAAGGCCCGCGCAAGACTGTTCAACCCGGGAAACATGGCCATGTTTATCCCCAGCAGAAGGCCCACGATGGCTGCAGAGACGATCCCCATGCCCAGGCGCTGGAGGCTGGAGACGGTGTCCTGCCAGAAGGGGTATTGGCCTGTGCGCGGGTCCGGCTCCGTGGCCAGCCGGGCGGTGGCCTCCGCCATCTTCGCCACGGAAGGCAGAAGCTTGGCGTTGGGATTCTCCGCCAGCATCTTGTGGGAGGAGATCAGGTATGCGCATATCATGAACGCGAAGGGCAACGCCACCAGCACCCAATGCAGATATGGCCCCGGCCGGGCATGAAGGCCGAACAGCCTGGGATATTTCATAGGATCGACCTTTCCAAAGCCACTACTTTATCGCCTCCTCCATGTATCTGGTATTGAACCGCAGCTTCACGTTCCCCTTGTCCCCCATCACGGAGCCATCGGAAAACTCGATGCCGACAAAATCCACCGACGAGGCCCCCTGGCCGAAGAGGCCATGGGCGAAGGAGAACTTGCGCACTTCGTCCATGGTCTTCCTGAACTGGGCGCCTTTGGTGAAGCCAGCCGCGTCCCTGGGATTGAACAGCATGTAGGTGGTGTCCAGCTGGGCCTTGAACTCGGCCAGGGTGCTGCCGGCGAACTTTGCCATGGAGGCCAGCGCGTCGTTGGCGGCCACGCCCCTGCCGGACATTATCGCCATGGTTTCAAACCACGCCCCCACGATGGCTTTCTTGCACCCTTCCGGCATATTGGTGCGCACCAGCAAAGTGTCCACAATCTCCCCGGGGATCATGGAGGAGTCGAACACCATATGGGCGCCCGGCTCGTTGCGGGCGGACATCAGGATGGGGTTCCAGGTGACCACGGAAGTCCCCACGGCCCCGGTGGAAAACAGGGCGCCGATATCCGCGTCGGAGGTGTTCACCACTTTCAGGTCCCGCTCGCTCATCCCGTTTTTATCCAGGGCGCGGGCCAGAAGGTAGTGGGAGACGGAAAGCTCCACCAGCATCACGTTTCTCCCTTTCAGGTCCGCCACGCTCATTTTCTTTTTCCCGGGATCTTTGATCAGCACTCCGTCGTTGCCGTTGGAGTAGTCCCCCACGATCAGCACGGTGGTGTCCACCCCTCCCACCGCCGGGATGGCCAGCCCGTCCATGGTGGTGGCGGTCACTCCGTCGAAGGCCCCGGCGGTGTATTGGTTTATCGACTCGATGTAGTCGTTGACCAGGGTGATGGAGACCTCCACCCCGTTTTGTTTGGCGTGCTTATCCATGATGCCGCTGTCTTTCATATAGGCGTATGGCTCCCAGCCTGTATAGTGGGACCAGGCGATCTTGCAGCTGTCCGCCGCGTGGGCGGGGGCCGGGGCCAGAGGCATGTGCGCCATCATCGCCATCGCCAGGATGGCCAGTATCGATTTTGTTTTCATCACGGTCTCCCTTTCAATTTTCCGTTCGGCGGTTGGTTATTTCACATCCAGAAATTCGGTCCAGTTCTTCCCCTTCATATGTTCGCTGGCCACGGTCCCCTTCTCCAGCCGGTCGATGGCCTTCTCCCCCTCCTGGGTCAGCTGGTCCATCTCCAGCACGGCCTGGGCCATCTTCGGCAGCGCCTCCTGGCGGAACCGGGACAGCTCGTTTATCGCCTCGTTCATGTCGTTGAACGCGGACTTGAGCGCCTCCATATCCAGCATGGCGGAGCTGGCCTGTTTATGGATGGCGGTCCCCTGGGTTCGCAATCTGCGGGCCGTGCCGGCGATCAGGTCGGAAGTGGACTTGTTCAGGATCTCCACCCTGTCGAGCACCAGCTTCTGATGGGCCAGGGCCAGGGCCACGGTGACGGCCACATCCAGCGCCGAGGCGGTGACGTTGATGGCGCGGCTAACTCCCCGGACCAGTTCCCCGTTGTTACGGATGATGATCTCCATGGCCAGCACCCCCTGCTGGTTCACGGCCAGTTGCTGCTGCAGGTCCATGATCCTCTGGCGCAGGGGATAGATCAGCTCTTCGGCGATGAACTGGTACTTGGGATCGTTCTGCCGGAGTTCGCGCTCCAGTTTGTAGCCAAGCTTCTGGTCGATCAACATCCCCACCTGGATCTGTTTCTGCAGCAGAATGGTCAGGGCTCGAATCTGCTTCTGGTCCTCGGTCAGGGTCATGCTGTCCCGCTCCAGCATGTCGCGCCCTTTTTCCAGCGACTTGATGATATTGTCGATCACCGCCTGGGCGCTTTCGTATTGCAGGAAATATCGCTGCATCTTGTCCCCCACGCCGGGGATGAAGGAGAGCAGCTTGGCCACACCGCTGACGGAGAAATCCCAGCTGTTCGGGTCCAGCTTCCCCATCTCCACCGCCAGATCCACCAGCGCCTTGGCCACCGGGCCGCCATCGGCGCCTTTCAGGGAGAGCTCCTTGATGGGCCTGCGCAGCATGGCGCTTCTATGGGCCGAATCGGTCTGGGCCTTGGCGCCCAGCCTTTCCAGGGCCGCCTTTTTTTCGTTGCGCCCCTCCAGGTCCTCCTCGCTGGTGTTCATCACAGCTTCCACGAACTCACTGGCCAGCTTGTCCAGCGCCGGATCCACCTTCTTCTGGGGCGCCACGCCCATGGATGGGAGGATCTCCTGTTTCACCTGCTCCACGTCCAGGCTCTGCAACTCTTCCTTACTTTTCATTTTAGAATCTGCCATGGTTCTTCTCTTTTCTCCTGTTGTCATATAAGTGCGCCCGGTTCGCCAAAGTCTCCAGCTCCTCCATGACGAACTCCATATCCATCGCCGCCGCGCCCTTGTGGGTCTTTATCCCGGCCAACGCCGAGGCCGCCTTGTCCAGGGTGGTCATGGCCGCCTCGTTGTCGGAAAGAAGATCCAAAGTCTCCTCCCTGGTTTTCTCCAGCAGGGCCAGCCGCTCGTTCAGCGCCTCCTCCTCATCCCTGGCCTTGGGCGATTTGTCCCTGGCCAGCTCCCGCAACCTTTTGGTGATATACCGCGGATCGATGGCGCTGACGCTTTTGAGCCTGGCCGCCACCTCTATCAGGTTATCGGCCGTGGCCAGGTATACCTGCTCCGACACCCCCAGGTATCGTCCATAGGTCAGCTCCTCTTTTTCCAGCTTGGAGTCGAGGATCTCCACGAAGTTGTCGAACTTCGCCTTCAGCCTGGGCAACTGGTTGAGCCCCTGGACCGACCCCACCTCCCGAAGATCGTCCTGCAAAGTGGCCAGCCGCTTCCTTGTTTCCTGGCGAATCTGCTCATGCAGCGCGTCCAGGTACTTGCGCGAAAAATAATCGTGCCGGAAATATCGGTTGAATATCCATCCCCCCACACCGATCGCCACCCCCGCCGAAGCCGCCGCCAGGGCGATGGGCGACTGAAAAAGCAAAAAACCCATGCCGCCGAGGATGGCCCCCGCGGC
>Ga0224506_10002715_pt1 | contig 11965 bp, 11 predicted proteins | sample SF_Jan12_sed_USG_2_FD_169108 | JGI IMG/M metagenome (GOLD analysis project Ga0224506, IMG submission 169108) | Sediment microbial communities from San Francisco Bay, California, United States - SF_Jan12_sed_USGS_8_1 | ecosystem: Environmental > Aquatic > Marine > Sediment | place: USA...
GATGACCCTGAAATCAGGCCCGCCGGTAACGTCTATTTTGCGTCCCGTGCGCCCTGGCATACTCATGCAAGTGAATTGCCTGTCTTTGATGAAATGCCCCCCAGAGAATAATACAATTTGGGCTTTAAACTGATCGGTATAGAACAACCTTAGGTTACAACCTGGTTTTCAATCGTTTCTCAAGATTGTTCGCTGTTTTGGTTTGATAATGCGTCCTGGTTCTGTTCGTTCCACCTTTCGAGTTGCTCGTAATAGTAATCCCAAACGCAGGGCGAGCAGCTCCCACCACCACAGCATTCATCATCACCCGGACGTTCCGGTTTTTCGGTCATGGTTTTGTTTTCCATCAGTAAGTCATTCATATTTACGCTAGTAGTCGAACTTTAGATCTAAATTTATTGATTTTCTAGCAAATTCTGTAAAATGACGTTCAATTACAGCCATGTCAGCAAACGGGATAATTTCCCCTCATTCTGTACAGGTGGTGGTTCAAGTACACCGGGCAACTGTGTACCACAGTGTAGGCACTGTCCTTTGGCATTCAGATTCCATTGCAATAACCTGTACCAGTCACGTTCAATCAGAATGGAACCGCAGTCGGCGCAATAAGTGGTATCTCCGGGTTTGTTATGTACATTGCCGGTATACACGAAGTTGAGACCATGATCCATTGCAATTTTTCTAGCCCGCACCAGGGTTTTAACAGGGGTTGGGGCTTTGTCTCGCATTTTCCAATCTGGATGAAATGCGGAAAAATGAAGAGGCACATCGCAGCCTAGCGTCTCCCTTACCCATAGACATAATTCATGTAATTCTTTGTCACTATCGTTTTCGTCAGGAATCAACAGGGTGGTCAGTTCTAGCCAGCAATCTGTTTCTTTGTGAACATATTCGATGGTTTCGAGAACATTTTGCAAGTGGGCACCGCATTGTTTCCAGTAAAATTCTTCGGTAAATGCTTTGAGATCGATATTGGTGGCATCCATTTTTGCAAAGAATTTTTCTCTGGGTTTTTCACAAATATATCCTGCCGTGACCGCCACGTTATAAATATTTTTTTCTTTACAGGCATCAGCAACATCAAGTGCATATTCAAAAAAGATAACCGGATCATTGTAGGTGTAGGCCATAGACCGGCAACCATTCAGCTGAGCTGCATTGGCAAGTTGTTCTGGTGATGCCTCACTGGAAAGTTTATCCATTTCCTTAGCTTTGCTTATATCCCAGTTTTGACAAAACTTGCAGGAAAGATTGCAACCGGCCGTACCAAAAGACAGTACGGAGGTGCCGGGCAGGAAGTGATTGAGTGGTTTTTTTTCTATGGGATCAATGCAGAATCCGCTGGATCTTCCGTAGCTGTTCATACGAATTTCATGGTGTTCACAGCTTCGAATAAAACAGAGACCATGCTGGCCCTCAGACAGTTTGCAGTAGCGGGGACACAGGTCACACTGGATTTTTTCAACTCTTGATCTTTTACCCGTTTCTTTATCATGAGTATCTAGTGGGAGTCTGTGCCAATACTCGGTAGCTACGCTTGTCATGATCCAGCCCTCCAGTTCTGTTTACTATTGTAGTTGATAATTTCAACTATAATTCTTGTATCAGGAACAGGTTCGGGTAAATCAAAATGAATATCAGACCAGCAGCCGTATCAGGCAGTTTTTATCCGGAGCGTGACGTGATATTGCGAGCTAATGTTGACGGTTTTTTACGGCAGAGTGCATCCAAGGATCGGAATATTAAGGCCCCCAAAGTACTGATTGTGCCACATGCGGGTTATCAATATTCGGGATTGGTTGCAGCATCGGCGTATCAGTTACTCGATGGTTACTCGGTTCAAATCCATCGCGTGGTTCTGTTAGGACCTTCTCACCATGTTGCTTTTGAAGGCATAGCCATCCCATCGTCAGAGCAGTTTGAGACGCCTTTGGGTCCTATTGATCTGGACCTGGATTGGTTAAACAAAGCCGCAGAAGACCCTGGTGTCGTAATCCGCGATGATGCTCATCAGTATGAACATAGCCTGGAAGTACAGTTACCCTTCTTACAAACAGTATTAAGCGACTTTACACTTGTGCCTTTGGTTGTGGGCGTTTGTCACCCAGACCATGTATCCAGGGTGTTAAGGATGCTTTGGGGAGGGCCGGAGACGCTTATAGTGGTGAGTACCGATTTAAGCCATTTCAATACCTACGATACGGCAAAAAAAATCGATTTGAATACGACAAATAAAATATTGTCATTCAATTCCAACATTAGTGGCCAGGAAGCCTGTGGGCACTTTCCGCTCAATGGACTGTTATCTCGTGCCAAGTCTGCAGGTATGAGTATCCACCTTCAGAGCTTAAAAAATTCGGGAGACGCCGAGGGTAATTATTCCCGAGTCGTGGGATATGGTGCCTTTTCGCTTTATGAATAAGAGGAGCATCATAATAATGGACTATACAGAGCAACAACAAAAAGCGCTGTTAACCATGGCACGCGACCAAATTGCCGGAAAATTATCAGGGTCGCATCCGTCTGTCATTGAAGATAGCGCATTTCAACAGCAGGCAGCTACGTTTGTCACCCTAAAAAAATCGGGTCAATTAAGAGGTTGTATTGGCACCCTGGAGGCAATTAGGTCGCTATGTGATGACATTAGGTACAACGCTTTGGCGGCGGCCTTTCGAGATACGCGATTTCCACCGGTAACTAAAAATGAATTGGATGATTTGACTATTGAAATTTCAATTTTAGACACGCCAGAAGCTATGCTATTTGATACAGAAGCAGAACTGCTGTCACAACTTAAACCCGGTGTTGATGGCCTCATATTAACGGCTGGAGCCGCAGGTGAATACCGATCGACATTTTTACCGCAAGTCTGGCAACAACTGCCTGACCCGCAACAATTTTTAAATCAGTTGAAACTGAAAGCGGGTTTAAGAACAGATTACTGGGGAGATGACGTCTCAGCGATGAGATACAGGGTGGTCAGTTTTGCGGAAGCTAGTAATTAACAACGTCCATAGGCTCAACGTATTCCAGACCTGCTAATCCATGACGGCATTTTTTGCCAGGTTTTTATTAATATATAGTTGCTATGGGACAATTTTGTCCTCAAGATAGCGGCTGCGTTTAAAAACGCCAGGTAACGTTAGTTCTGATGTTTGTATTCCAGGCTGAATGGGCGTTGTATCTAAAAAAAATAATAAAAAAGAGAGCGCATTCAATGGTCAGAAGTGGCACATCATGGCTAAAACACATCGGTATTGGTGGCAGGTTGTTTCTTGCTTTTGTGTTGATTTCTTCCATCACTATTATCGCCAGTGGTCTGGCAACAAATACTTATTTGCAGTTAAGAGAGCGTTTACTGCTGCTAAAACATCAGGATATTCCAGGTCTGGATGCTGCAGCCAGGCTTAATGACAAGAGCCGTTTGATTGTAGCAATAGCGCCCTTGTTAGTTACCAGTGACTCTAACTTTTCCCGACTAAAAGCGATGAAAGAACTGAGTATCGCGATAGATGATATGGATACGCTGATGCGTAATTTGCCCGATTACAACAGCTATTTCCGCGAGTTAATCGCACAGATACATAATGGATTGGAATTGTTGAATCAAAGTGTGGAACGTAGGGAGCAGATCCGCAGTGAATTGGACCTGCAATCGCAATTGTTATATCCACTTTTTCAGCCGTTGATTACGGCGCTTGAAGATCACGCCGCTAACAGCAGGCCTGAAATCATGGCTGACGTGATAAATCGTCTTTATTATTTTTCAGCTTTGGTAGAAAAAGTACGCAATGACTCATCCTACAATGATCTTGACTATACATTCTTGCGTTTAGAGCAATTTGGCGATCAGATAAAACAATTGTTATCGGGGGTTCCAGAGGGGTACCTGACAACAAACCATATTAATGGAATTCAGACATTGCTAGTAATCGGTTCGCGCCGTGGCCAGCTATTTCTATTAAAAAACGAAGAGCTGGATTTGCGCTATCAACAGAGCTATTTACTTGAAAATAGCCAGGAACATATTCAACAGCTGGCGGCTCAGATTAACCGATATACAAACCAGACGAACGATAGCATCAGTAGTTCACTGGTTAGGGCTATTAACTCCATTAATATCAGTATCCGCAGCATATTGCTGCTTTCAATAGCCAGCCTGGCGGTTGCCGGATCTATTTCCTGGTTTTATGTGCGCAAAAATGTTTTGCAACGAATCTCTGAATTGCAACAAAACATGAGTGCAATTGCCTCTGCGCAACTGGATACCCGGATACACATACGGGGTAATGACGAAGTCTCCAGCATGGCCCGAGACCTGAAGCACTTTCAGAACACGGCCATTGAGGTTAAACGCACTAATTTGCAGCTTTCGGCAGAAATTAGTGAACGGATTGCTGCCGAAGTTCAGTTAAAAACGGCCCAGAATGAACTGGTACAAGCCGGCAAGTTGGCGGCGTTGGGGCAGTTGAGTGTTGGTATTACCCACGAGATTAATCAGCCATTAACTGCAATAGCCAGCCACCTTCATACGGCAGGTCGACGACTGGAAAAGAAGCAGACAGAACAGGTTTTTGTCAGCCTGGGCAAAATTAAAAAACTATTGGATAAAATTGCCGGAATTACCCGCCACCTGAAAGCCTTCGCTCGGGAAGCCGGGGCAGAGCGTAGCCCGGTGAATCTGGATGTCGTGATTGAGGATGCTTTGGATCTGATGTCGAATCGCCTAAAAGAACAACAGTGCCAGCTGAACTATGTTCCCGGTTCCAGGGGGCTAGCGGTTTATGCCGAACCCATTCGTCTGGAACAGGTTCTGGTAAACCTGATCAGCAATGCTATTGATGCTATGGAAAATTGCCAGACGCCTACCCTGGATATCCGGGTGTCAAATAAAGAACAGGGAGTGCAAATAGATGTTAGTGATAATGGTATTGGCATACCCCAAGATCAACTCGCGCTAATTTTTGATCCCTTTTTTACTCAAAAGGAGGTGGGCAAAGGGCTAGGGCTTGGCTTATCCATTAGCTATAACATCATTCAAGATTTCGGTGGTCATATCCAGGTTCAATCGACGGAAGGCCAGGGCAGTCGTTTCACTCTGATATTACAAAAGGCAGAAAGCTGAATGCAACACGATATTCGAATTATTATTATTGATGATGACCAGGAAATCATTGAAGCGCTGACCGAGATGTTGGAACTTGAAGAGTTTAGTGTTGAAGGATTTTTATTGCCTGAAAAAGCCTTGCTAACCATCAATAAAAACAGTCCTGTGGTGATACTCAGTGACGTCAAAATGCCGCGCATGGATGGCCTTAGCGTGTTGGCAAAATTTCAGCAAATAGATACAGATATTCCTGTTTTGCTGATGAGTGGTCACGGTGATATCCCTATGGCACTTGAAGCGATGAAGGAAGGTGCTTATGACTTTCTGGAAAAGCCTCTGCAACCGGAAAAGCTGTTACGTCAATTACAGCGTGCAGCTGATAAACGACAACTGGTGCTGGAAAATCGCTATTTGAAACAAAATGTACAACAGCAGAGCGGTGTTGAAGCGTTTATTTTGGGAGAGTCTGCGGCCATTAAGAGTATTCGCCAGAATGTGTTAGCCCTGGCACAAGCGAACGTCGACACTATTATTTATGGTGATACAGGTAGTGGTAAAGACGTAGTAGCTCGTGCACTTCATCAGTTTAGTCAGCGCCATAAGAAACGATTTATAGCAATCAACTGTGGAGGAATTAGTGAAAGTCTGATTGAAAGTGAGTTGTTCGGCCATGAAGCCGGCTCTTTTACTGGCGCGAATAAACGTCACATCGGTAAAATTGAAGCCGCCGACGGCGGAACATTGTTTCTGGACGAAATTGAGACTATGCCGTTGCCTGTGCAAATCAAACTGTTACGCGTGCTCCAGGACCGTGTAATTGAGCGAGTTGGCAGTACCAAACCGATTCCTGTGACCCTGACAGTCATTGCCGCCAGTAAAGATAACCTGGCACAGCTAGGAGAAGAAGGACGTTTTCGGAAAGATTTGTTTTACCGCCTGAACGTGGCGAGCCTGACGATTCCACCACTAAAAGACAGGCAGGAAGATGTTCTACCGCTATTTCACCATTACGTGCACAAGGCATGTGTGCAGTTCTCGCGACCCCAACCCGAGCTCAGTCCGGCCGATGTGACTAATCTTTTACAACATGACTGGCCAGGTAATGTCAGAGAACTGAAGAATGCGGCAAACCGATTTGTCCTGGGCATTAGCGAGACCAATTTGGCTTCGATGAATGTGGAAGAAGATAGTTCTCGTAGTTACGAAGAACGTATGGAATTGTATGAACGTCAAGTTTTGGAGGAAGGGTTGATCGCTGCTCAGGGGCAATTGAATGACGCGGCGGTGCTGCTGAATTTGACACGTAAGACGCTCTACCGAAAACTAAAGAAACATAATTTGGATAAACAGGAGTTTAAAATTCCCGAGTGAATTGGACAGAATTGTCCGATTGGTGATGTCAGCATGGGACTAAACTGACCAATTTAATGTAATAAAAATCAATAAAATAATGTAACTCATTGATAACGCTTTATATTTAATACTTGGTGCTACTTTTGCATTTAGTTAATGTAAGTCCATTAGCTGGACCTAAACTAGAGTCACAGCCAGATTGTGACAATCATAATAATAAAATAAGAAACAGGATTAACGCTAATGCCAAATAATTTCCTTACGAACCTTTTATTGTCAGGCTCTTTGATTTTTAGTGCCAATGTTGCTTTGGCAGAAACCTGCAGCTACCGAGGTGTTCTGGATGATAAATTCTGCGACGAAAATAAAGATATGGTCGCAGATTCACCAAAGGATTCATCTCAGTGGAGAGATCCTAATACTCTGGTATTTACCTACACACCAGTTGAAGATCCGGCGGTATATAAGGACGCATTTTTTGAGTTTCAACAACACCTGAGCGCTGTTACTGGAAAGAAAGTAGTGTATTACACGGTGCATTCAAACGCTGCTGAAGTTGAAGCAATCCGTTCTGGTCGTCTCCATATTGCTGGCTTCTCAACAGGCCCAACGGGGTATGCCGTTAACTTGGGAGGTTACGTACCAATCGCAGTAAAGGGTACTGCTGATGCTTTCCAGGGTTATAATCTCATTGCTATTACCCGACATGATAGTGATATCCAAACCATGGATGATTTGAAAGGAAAGGTGATTGCGCATACTTCCGCTTCTTCCAATTCAGGCAACCTGGCACCTCGCGCCTTGTTTCCAGAAATGGGTCTTGTACCAGACAAAGATTACACCGTTAAATACTCTGGCAAGCATGACCAATCTATCATGGGTGTTTTAGCAGGTGACTATGATGCTGCTCCTGTTGCGTCTGACGTGTTTGACCGTATGGTAAATGCTGGCCGTATCAATAAGGATGATTTCCGTATTATTTATACTAGCCCACGTTTCCCAACGTCTGCCTTCGGATATGCGCATGACTTGCACCCTGACTTGGTGGCAAAAATTAATGAAGCGTTTTTCTCTTTCCGTTTCTCGGCAAAAATGAGTGAGACATTTGGTGGTGCAGATCGATTCTACCCGGTAACCTTCAAAGACGACTGGAAAGTAATTCGTGACATTGCCCACGCTACCGGTACCGCTTACACAAAAACCGGTTTGAAGCAACTGGCTGAAAAAGAGGCTGCTAAAGCCGCGGCTAAAGCTGCTAAAAAATTAGCTGATGAAGCTGCCAAAACAAACTAATAATCAAGCTGAGCGTCAGAATTCCTGACGCTCTTTCGATATTTATATCTAATACCCGACACAATTCGCTGACGCAGTACTATTAATTAGGCATTGCCGGGCCATTTATTGTTTGCAGGAAATGAATATGACATCAGCTCAAGCCAATCTTGAGACCGCTCCCTTTCTTGAAATTAAAGGTCTCAAAAAAGAATATACCCAAGGTAATCCGATCTTGAAAGGGATCGATATAAGCATTAACCAACCTGGAATCGTTGCGATTATTGGCCCTTCGGGTACAGGTAAAAGCACCCTGTTGCGTTGTATTAATCGGTTAGTTGATCCAACGGCTGGACAGATAATGTTAGATCAGGCTGATATGGGAAAAGCCAAAGGCCAGCAACTACGCAATCTTCGGCGACACGTCGGCATGGTGTTTCAGGAATACAATCTGGTCGAGCGTCTTACCGTAATCGAAAATGTGTTAACAGGCCGTTTGGGTTATATGTCAGCCTGGCAGGCCTGGCGACGTAAGTTTAGTCAGAAGGACATCAATACCGCTTTTGAACTGCTCGACTCCGTAGGTTTAACCGAACATGCGAGCAAACGTGCCGATAGCCTTTCGGGCGGACAGCGCCAACGAGTTGGAATTGCCCGAGCGGTGATGCAGGATCCTCACATTTTATTGGCAGATGAGCCAACCTCTTCACTTGATCCAAAAACTGCTGTTGAGATTATGGAATTACTGGAGCGTTTTGCAGACGATAGAAATATTCCCGCATTGGTAAATATGCACGATGTTGTACTGGCTAAACGTTTCGCCAAGCGCATGATCGGCATGAGCGATGGCATTGTTGTATATGACGGTAGCCCGGAAGGAATTACCGATGATCACCTGAAGCAGATTTATGGAGGGGAATCATGGCTGGTCTAGATGTAGCGAATACCCGATATAGAGAGAATCCATTCAAGCGTAACTGGCTGGTTACCGCGAGTTGGCTAGTGCTTTTGATCTATCTGCTCTATTCATTCAATTCAATGGGATTGACCTGGGAACGGTTTAGTCACGGCCTGGATATAGCGGATAAGTTAATGGATAGAGCATTTCCACCCAATTTTGGTCGGTGGGAATTGTTGTTGAGTGGTCTTGCAGAAAGCCTGGAAATCGCTGTTATTGCCAGTGTTGTAGGTATCTTTTTATCACTGTTTTTTGGTTTATTTGCGGCCCGTAATATGATGCCGAACTGGATCACAGTGCCGATGAGAGCGTTTATAGCCGTTTGTCGTACCTTTCACCCGGTGATCATTGCAATCCTGTTTGTAAAAAGTGTTGGCTTCGGTGCTCTTGCTGGAATTCTGACATTGATTGTTGCTTCTATTGGATTTATTGCCAAGTTGTTCGCCGAGGCCATTGAAGAGATTTCTCTGAAACAGGTTGAAGCGATTCGTGCGACTGGTGCCGGTTTTGTGAGTGTCACTCTGTTTTCGGTTATGCCGCAAGTATTTTCACGCTTTATTGGCTTCTCTATGTATCAGTTGGACTCCAATCTACGTAATTCGACCATGGTGGGTATCGTTGGAGCGGGTGGATTAGGGGGAACCTTGTTCTCGGCTTTTCAGCGCTTTGACTATGATTTTGTTGCTGCAATTTTGATTACCATTATTGCGCTAATCATGCTTGGTGAGCTTCTTTCCAACTTGGTTCGCAGAATCTTTAAATAATAGAGTGGAGAATGTATAAATGAATACTATAGATTACCATTGGCAACGCTTCACTTTGAAACAAAAGCTATCGCGTTATGCCGTGTATCTGGTATTGGTCACGGCTTTAGTACGGTCACTAAGCACCGTAGAGGTAATTCCTGAGTTTTTCTTCGATGCTCCGGATCAGATGGCCGATTTATTTTTACGGATGTGGCCGATAGACTTTGCCTATTATCCGATTACTGTACATGGCGCGATGATCGAAACACTCAATATTGCCACACTGGGTACGTTGATCACATTAATCTTTGCGCTGCCATTGGCGTTAATGAATGCCAGTAATGTCGTCGCTTCACCCTGGAGCCACTGGATAGCACGGTTTTTCCTCGTCTCTTCCCGATCAGTGAACTCGCTCGTATGGGCATTAATATTTGTTGCGATCTTTGGCCCCGGTATTATCGCTGGTGTTTTGGCTATTGCCTTTCGTTCAGTGGGCTTTGTGGGCAAATTATTGGGAGAAGCTATTGAAGAGATTAATATGGGGTCGGTAGAAGCCCTGCAAGCAACAGGGGCATCCTGGATGTCAGTGTTGTTAAAAGGTTACTGGCCACAGATAATGCCAGCTTTTTTCAGCATCATATTGTTCCGCTGGGACATCAATGTACGCGAATCAGCTGTATTAGGCCTGGTGGGTGCAGGCGGTATCGGAGTGGTCATAAATGATTCTATGAATATGTTTGAATGGGAAAAGGTATCAATGGCGCTATTGGCTATCTTTGTCGTAGTTATTGTCGCCGAAATAGCGGTTGTAAATATTCGCAAACGGTTGATCTAGTTGATTATGAAAGTATTTAGAAACCAATACCTGATTATGCGGCATGGTCAGAGTGAAGCCAATGTGGCAGGATTGATTGTAAGTGATCCTGCCATAGGTTGTGAGCGTTTCGGCTTGACAGAGCAGGGACGACAGCAGGTAGTTGCGTCAGTCACTCACTACACTGGAAACCATATAAGCCGAATCATCAGTTCCGACTTTCTGAGGACAAGACAAACAGCTAGCCTGGCGGCAGAGACGCTGGGTTTGTTGTCTCCACAAATTGAATCGGGTTTGCGTGAACGTTTCTTTGGTGTGTGGGAAGGTAAATCCGATGTCAATTATCAAAAAATATGGCAACAGGATCAGCAAGCTGACAAACAATCTATTCAGGGTATTGAAACCGTGCACCAGGTTCGTCAGCGAGGACTTAACCTGATCGAAAAACTAGAGCAGCAGTTCCAGAATGAAGTGATCCTACTGGTCTCTCACGGTGATATGTTACAGATACTACTCACTGCATTTGTTGGAATACCTGCAGATCAGCATCGTACCTTACCTCACCATGACCAGGCGGAAATTAAACACCTGATTTCTCAAGGCGATGAATGGCCCTTTGCCTAAGCAGTTTTAGTCAGAGGGAATGTCATGATTAAATTCAATCAATGAGATGTCAAACCTGACTATTTAATTGTTACTTATTTCGAATGTAATAGAGTGAATTAGCCAACAAATTCTTTGGAATTTTATCTACTATTTTTGCATGAAGCTCGGGAAGTCTTGACCAATGTACGCCTTGACGATGATGGTGTGCCGTATGGTAGCCCAGATTACCGGTCAGCTTGTTGAACATAGGGCTCAGGTTGTTAAAAGACGCTTCAAATTCATTTTGTGTGTCCAATCCAGAGTGGTGATCGTAGGTCACGTAAGCGGTAAATACCAAGCTGGTGATCATGGGTACAATAAACAAAAATATGCCAGCTAATGGTTTGTACCAGGTCAGTAAGGCCACAATAACAAAGGTTAATGCAGTAAAAACCAGGAAGGGTTTCATTTGTTTCGGATAGTTAATACCGACTTTAAAACCACGAGTATAGGACGTGAGTGCGACCACAAGCGTGTATTTAACCACACCCATTTTTTTGCCATTTTTCTGTTTCCAGCGACTTTCATCTTTTGTCTGGTCCAAAAAATTAACGTGATGCCCTAATACATGATGCAATCGCCACAAATGGGTGGTGACTCCCGTGTGCAAAGCATAGAAAAACTCCAAAACCCGGTTAAGCGTTGCGTTACGAAATGTGAATAAATGCTGATGGTGGTGGTTCCATGCGCAAATAATGCCCTTGGGAATAATCATGACGAGATAGTAGGCAAAGAATACGGCTAAATTATCTATCGTAAAATAAATAACAAAATCAAGGATAGTTAGCGCCAGTATGGTTAAAACGGGGAATAGATCTTCTTTGTATCTAAAAATATTAAGTGCCAAAGCACTACTCGAAAATAGGGTATTTGGATGGTTGTGCATGTTGTTTCTGTACATCTATATATCAAAAGTAAAACAGAGTATATCCCTTGTTAGGCACGGTGTGGTATCAAACTTTTTGTAAAAAAATGTTTATATTGATATCTGCAACCAAGAAAAGCGTGATTTGGGGCGTTTTGAGGTTGGTGGATTAAGCTTTGCTGCATTCTTTTACGAAAACAACTAA
>Ga0224506_10002716_pt1 | contig 11964 bp, 13 predicted proteins | sample SF_Jan12_sed_USG_2_FD_169108 | JGI IMG/M metagenome (GOLD analysis project Ga0224506, IMG submission 169108) | Sediment microbial communities from San Francisco Bay, California, United States - SF_Jan12_sed_USGS_8_1 | ecosystem: Environmental > Aquatic > Marine > Sediment | place: USA...
TCTTGTGCCCCGCTTGCAGGCTCCAGTAAGCACCCGCCTAACTGTGAGAATAACCAAAACTGGGAAGCATCCGAAAGCTGTTCCCGCAGAAAGGAACGAGATAGAAGACTACTGGGGCTATAGAGTGACTATCTCGAAGGAGCCGTTCGTGAGGATGGTGGAAACCGAATCCTTCGATCTTGTTATAGCAACATCCAGACGGGGGATGGAATTCACTAGGATATCTGACGGATTGAAGGAGAAGATAAAGAGATCAGAGAGGGTCCTCGTCGCTTTTGGGGCGCCGACTCAAGGGCTATACGAGATAGCTGAACGAGAAGGGGTCAAACTCACTAGCATAGCAGACTATGTGATCAACACGATTCCAAACCAGGCGACTGAGACCGTGAGGACCGAGGAGGCAGTATACGCGACATTATCGCTATTGAACATGCTAGCAGAAAAACAAACTTCATAACAGGTAGTCAAGTCGGTCTTAAATAGGAAAACATTTCATCGGCAAGCTCTTCCAAGTGTGAGATCACGTCGGGGTTCTGGATTAGATCGCCTTGATATCCGGTGCTGCCGTAATCTCTGTATGAGAAGAGTGCCTTAAGGATGCGAGCCTTCGGAAGTTGTTGGGAGACCGTTTCCAGGACGCTTCTTCCTCCGCCGTTCGATACGACGAGAAGTAGGACGATCTTTCCCTTCCAGACGCTTTCGAGGTCCCTGAACTCGATGGTTACCCAGTCCAAGACTCCTTGAGCTCTCTCTATCAGGGATTTGAAGAGAGCCGACGGCATGCCATAGTAGGTTGGGATCGCCAAGACTACGCCTTCTGCCTCCTTCAGTCTTCTCCATATTTCAGGTACGTCGTCATGAATCGGGCAGGATTTCGGAGCCTCAAAACACTCATATCTACAGTGGCTGCAAGGTGTGATCTCATAGTCATAAGCGTTTATGATCTCTGTCTCAATCCCTTTGGTCCTTAGCCTCTTCATCATAAATTCTGTTAGGTAATAGCAGTTCCCATGTTCTCTTGCACTGCAAACCAAGGCTACTACGCGCATAAAAACACCAGATGCCAACCTACAGCATGTCTGCTTTTCTTTTATTCGTCTGGAGTTTCCTTGCTAATTATCGCTATGTAACCTGAGTCTTCAGAGTCTATGAATCCCTTGACCTTCCACCCAGTGCCTCTAAGTATCTCTCTCATTTCTTCTTTGGACACCATCAGATAATCAAACCATTTAGTAGCATACTTCTTGAATCTCACTCTGATCCTCACCTGTCCACCCATTCTTCCTCTTTCCCTGTTGGTCCTGTGATATTCCAAGTGCGCGGGATTATCAGTCGCGTATGGATCACGAGATTCAGCTACGACAAGAGCATTCGGAGAAGTGATCTTATGAAATCCCCTGAGGAGTTCTCTAGCCTTTTTGAAGCTGTGAAACAGGCCGAAGTTGTTGCCCATCATGATAATTGTGTCAAATGAGTTCGGCTTGAAATCTACTTCATCTATCGACATGACCTCAGCTTTCTTCAGCCCTCTAAGCTTGCAGACCTTTATGGCTAGGGGTGAGATGTCAATCCCGAGGACATCAAGCCCTTTTTCCTGCAGGTACAATGAATGTCTGCCAGCTCCACAGCCTACATCGAGCACTCTTCCTTTGGCGAATTCCATAGCCTTCTGTACAGATGGGGGCCAGTCCCTATGCTCCGAGAAATAGATCGTTGGGCTCATGGCATCTATGTAACCATCATCTCTCTCAACTATCTGAAAACTTTTCTTGCCATCGTAATGCGCCCACAGTCCTTGACCGAAAGCATCCTCTTCCGGCTTCATGATGTTGCTCAATTGAGTATTCACCCACTTCTTGGATCAAACCCTCTTTTGATAGACATGGCTACTTGTACATGCTCGACTGAAAAACGACTCTCTTGATTTCTATTCAGTCTCAAGAATGTCTCTTGCTTTGTCAATGTATCTCCGTCGTTTCCGCTGATGGTCCTTGACAAAGTCTGCAACGATCTTGATTAGCCGATTCTTGCATTCGCCGCATAGGATTCTGCCTCCACGGCATTCCTCATTGTACAGCTTGATCACATCTTCATCCTCTTCGAAGAAATGGAAGAGATAGAGATCGTAGATTGGACAGATGTCTGGGTTCGCCCCGAGTCTACGCTGCTCTTCCGCGGTTGGCCGTCCGCCCGTAAATGCGTCGGAGATCTTCTTACCGATCACTTCCGGGTCCTCTTCGAGGGTAAAATAGCTCATCGGATCCCGTTTGCTCATCTTGGTGCTTCCATCCAAGCCTTTTATGAGCTTGTGGTAGGTGGAAGAAGGCAGAATGAAACTGTATCTGCCTCGGAACTTGAAGGCAATATCACGTGTAAGGCGGAGATGGGGATCTTGATCCACACCTACGGGTACAACGGTCGGCTTCGGACCGCCAAACTCTTCAAGTTGAGGGAGCAGAATGTCTCCAGCTTGGATCAATGCAGATAAGTACAGTCCCATGTGACGATCCCCATAGATCGCCTTCATAGTAGCCAAAGTAACACCTCTTCCAAAAGCTATGGCTAGATCTTTCACCCTTTCCTCTCTGGATTGCCGATAGATATAGCCGCTCTTAGGATCAAACCCTAGAGCCAAGAGATCCGCAACATTTCCCACAGCAATCCTCTCACCCTCTTCGAGGGAGATGTTGTTGTCCTCGTAGGCTTCTACATCTGCAATGCCATAGAAGGCAGTTGCGCCCTGCTGCTGAAAGTAGATGACCTCACGAGCTGTCATCAATGTGCCGAGGTGAAACTCTCCAGTCGGTTTTATCCCACTCATCACTGCAAAATCTTCCTTTTCTTTCATAGCCTTCAATATGTGTTCGAAGTCTCTGTGCCCAAAGATCACTCCTCTTCGCATGGCTGCATATGGATCGGGTACTTCTGGCAACAATGGCTTGAACGGTTGAATCCCAAACTCGCTGAACAATTGTTCATAGTCTTCTATCAAGGTTGTTCCGAAAGGATCTAGCTTCGTTTTTCGGGTACTAGGCTTTTCAGACAAATTCTAATGCCCCCACGAATTTATGTTTTGAAGCTTTGGACGGACCTTCTGCAATCTTGGTTGATAAAGAGAAGAGTCTCCTAGGAAAGGCTAGGACCAGTCCAAGGCATCCACCACATCAAATCCCAAATAGCAGACGTGTTATTTAAATTTTGACGGCTAAAGAGACAGGACCTAGTGTCGCTGAAGCAAGCGAACTGTTTCGAGTCATGATGAGTTCTGTAACTTGAGAAGATAGTCTGGGCCCTTCTCCCAGAAGCGTCCTTCGTGTGACCTACCTGTCAGTCGTTCATATTCTGTTTGAGGCTCCCATTCTTCGAAGCCAAGCTCCTTGAACCAAGGCTCAATAGTCTTCCCAACTACAGCTAGCTAGCTTCTGACTCCTGACGAATCTCAGCAAACCTACGGATATCCTCTTTAGTCAACGGATCTCATTCAGCAGCCGACATCTCAAAGATCACATCATATTCGGCTTTCTAGCTTCTTTTGATAGGAGCACCATTCAGCAACTACACGAAATCCACGCCCTCGATACATATTGTAGGCTACAGGGTTCTTTGATGGGGCTGTTACAAGTTCAACTTTCTCAAACCCTTTCTCCAAAAGACGAGATAACGCTGCGTCTAGTCAAATGCTGCCGATGCCTTTCCCGCGGAGTGGTTGATGAACCCAGAAATCGGTTATCGCCGCTCTTTTCGGGTCAAGTTCAGACATCGAGCAAGCGACAATCTTCCCTGCTACGATTCCTTCTTCAAGGTAGACCAGTGATTCACAGGGTGCAGGTGGAGGCAAGAAATCATTTGTCTCATCATCTAAAGACCCACCTACCATAATCCACCTATTGGGAACAGAAACTAGATTAGCATTGCTTGTCACAGTTCTGTGAGTATCACTCAGATCTGCAACCATGCTCACCGTTTTATCCAGCTCATGATATCCTTGTTTCTCAAGAAAACTCCTTGTCTCATAGTCACTTGCTTCTATTCCAATCCCTTCTGAAGATCCCCAGAGAGGGAGAAGAGAAGATCTGCTGTGACTGTAAAAGACATCTTCACCCATTGCATCTATGGTGATCGTGCTTGCCCTCGAGAGGAATGATTCACAAGAGTTCAGAAGTCGTCCACCTATAGCTTTCTGCCTCACATCTCCCCTGACTACGAGCAAATGTATGAGTCCTCTGTCTTGGTCACTTCCCTTCTTGGCGAATCCTGCGTGGCCCATCCCTACCACTTCATTATTCTCGACGGCAAGAAAAAGCCCTTCAGGATCGAAATCGTCTCTGTTCATGCAATAGGACCGCAGAATCTGAGGAGTTATCGCTCTGAAGTTCCTCTTCTGACGGAATGAACTATTCCAAAGCCTAACGAGTCCTTCAAGCAAGTCATCCTTGTGGGTCATGATCACAGCCAGTCCGGATCACCAGATGTACAATTTCCACACGCACAGAGTGAAATTTCAGTCTGTCTGTTGCCAATTGGGGGATTCAGGTCCAGCATAGGATTTGAGTATATCACATGATCAGTTCCTTGAAGTTGGAAAGGATTTACAATTGCTTGTTGTCGCAGTCCATATTGGATCTGTTCCAAGATCATGATCTACAGTTTCAGGATTCTGCTGTTGACAATGTATTCAAAATCGTAATCGGTCATCTCTCCTGATTTCTTGCCAGGTACAGGCATTAACCTTGCGGACAAAGGCTTATTCAACTTGTTAGAAAGAGAGGCTACATCCAATAGGAGTACATAGAGTTTCTTCTCTGGAACATCTCCTGGTAATGGGACTGTATCCAATCCTGTACCACAGACCGCTGAATAGAGCAGCAGATCCCTTATATCAAACATTTCTTCATTGTTTCTCATCGCTAGTCCGTAATCTTCGAGAATCGGCAACATCAAACCGGAATAGCCACACTTCTTGATATTCAGTTCTCCCAAAGTCTCAGTCACCAAACTTGCAGCTGTTAGTGTTCCCACCTCCCCAAATCTGCCCAAGCCAAGTTTCTCAAAGGCATAAGCGATGCTCTCGTCAGGTTCTATGGATGTGGCAATTGAAGCATCAATTCCTCCATAATCTACCTCTTCTTTTCTGCTGACTTGCTCTGCTATTCTCTCAACCTTCCCATATTCTTCAGTCAGAATCTCCTTCAGGTATGATTTGGCTTCTTCAATATTCGCAGATTTAGAAAATGCTCTCTATACCAGATCACTGTTCTCTAAGCCAATCGCAAAGGAGGTCGGCCCTTCATGATAGGCAGCTGGGAAAAATGGGGTTCCGGGCTTCACATTGAATAAAGCAGCAAACCTTAGATTGGCAAAGCCATCCCTGCTTATTCCTGAAGTTTTCTTCACAAGTGTGGCTGTTTGTCTCGCTACTTCATAGTTTGTCTGTCCATGATCAGAGATGAGCAAAAACCATTGGAAGTGTTCTTTATGATATCATATACAAATGGGATCTGTTTTGGGCCAGCTGTTGTGCCAACACTGAAATAATCGATATCATATTTGTGCGTAAGACTTTCTAATTCATTTGCTGTGCCCATTCTCTGCTCCCTGGATTCAGAATATTCACCCCAAGGCTGTGTCGCAACTCTTACTGTTTGAACAACATATCCCTCGTCTTCAAACGCTCTCTTACAATTGTTGGTGAACAAAGCAATCCTTCTAAATTGCTCTTCTCTCAGCGGAAAATCAAGGTTAAAGCCGGTAGTTATCGTCCTTATCTTCATAATTATCTGAGAAGAGACTTTAGCTAATAAGCCTTCATCAAAGATCACCCCCGCATCCATCGGTGCCACAGTTGATGAAAAGCACAAAGAGGGCTGAAAGACCTATTGTGCTTAGAGATTTTGAGAGAAGATTTAGGATAGAATTCGAAAGACTATCAAACAAGGGGAGCAACAATCAAAAATATGGATAGAAAAACTTTAGGCTTGTTAACTCCGGAAAGGATACCGGGGTTCCGCGCAGATTTTTATGATAAACTGGCAGATGATATCACCAAAAAAAGAAATATGGAATATTCTTGATCTTATTGGAGCCGGTGCACTCCCAAGCGTGGAAGGCTTAAGTGCCGAGTTGAATAAATACTAGGACTCTTCCAACCTTGGGGGTGACCTGTGTGGCCACAGACAACAGGAAGCCGATGACTTCGTCCGCCAAGCCAGGCCCGAAGGTTCTTGAAGGCGTGCCCAAGGTGGGATATGCCTTCAGCAGCTTCACGAAATGCACCACCTTTGGCGCAGTGCTGGAATCCGTTATGAACTACCTGGGCGTGCAGGTGGACTACGAGTACATCCTGTTCACCTCGGGGGGCGCTTTCCACCAGACTTGGAAGAACGGGTGGTTTCCCGGGAACTCAGATATCCTGACCATGTGCGAGGACCCGTTTGAACCTATCCACAGGGGTATGAGCGCCGTTGGCTACGAGTACACCATCCGGATGTGCAGCGGTGTCGAGAGGTTCGGGGTCAAAACCAAGGCCCGGAAGTCGGCCTACGTCACCGGGGCGCCGGACGACGAGGCGACCGCCACAGCGGAGATCGCCTCGAGCATCGACAAAGGGATACCCGTGCTAGCTAGCTAAGATGAACACCTCGCCATATATAGGTCCTAGTTACCCAAAAGCGATTTTATTGGTTTTCTCCAGAGAAAGGTGTCGGAAATGCTGTTCAAATCAGAGGAAGGAATCCATGTTGGATGAAACAATAGAGGATTGGCTGAAAGCAATCGGTTCATTGAAGACTCAAACTTGCCGTTATGGTTGCAATAGTATGCGATCTATCATGTGGTGCGGTCGCCGGGATTTGAACCCGGGTCGTCAGCGTGGCAGGCTGATGTCCTAGACCAGACTAGACTACGACCGCTGAACATTCCTAGATTAGAGGCGGAATTTAAAGCTTCTACTTCCAGATTAGGCGAAAGCAGCGATCAAGCTATCTTATGATATTCTGATCGTTTCCCTATTTCTCAACTATATCCATCCACCAATGCCGGTTGTCCATACGGCTCTTCTGTGCCATTGGAATAAATCCAGCCGAGAAACTGGAAGTTCGTTCTTCAATTCTTAACCCTGCAATCACAATTCTTTTCAAAAAGGAAAACTCTAGAAGATGTAGAGTGGCTAAGATGGGAAAGGGAAACAGCAGACTGACAGTAGTTGACTTTGTGATCTCGGTCCTAGAGCGACATGAGAAACAGCTCGACAAGAGCATAAACAGGCTTGAACGGCTAGCGAAGAAGCTAGAAAGCAACAAAAAGGGTTCAAAGCCAGGGGTTGTTCACTAACTCGAGACAGGAGCATCAGAGTACCTCATCGACTTTTTATAAACCTCTTCCGAAAGTCTAATCGCATGAAAGAAAGTATTCGACACTTCATACAAGAATTCGTGAAAGGGTACAAAGCAGAAAAGAGAACGAAAACGGATTGGAAGGAACCCCTTGTCGCTTTTGCAGAAGCCAGTGACCCGCTTTTTCTTAGGTTAAGAGATGTAGTAGGCAAAACCCATGCCCTGCCAACAGATCTGTTGAAAGACGCAGAGACAGTCATCTCCTATTTTATACCCTTCAAGGAGGAGATCGCTCTCAGCAATCGCGGTGAGACGAATTGCTCAAAAGAATGGGCAATCTCTTACATCGAAACAAACAATCTGATTGCCGATTTGAACCACTTAGTATCAAAGGAACTAGAGAGATCGGGACATGAGTCCGTCATTCTTCCACCGACCCACAACTTTGACGAGAAGAGATTGGTTAGCGATTGGTCACACAAACACGTTGCCTTCATCGCTGGTCTGGGAAGGTTTGGGCTACATCACATGTTGATCACTGAGAAAGGCTGCTGCGGAAGACTGGGAAGCTTGATAACAACAGCCAGAATAGAACCCACGCAAAGGCCAAAGAGCGAATTCTGCCTCTACAAACAAGACAAAAGCTGCAGGAAATGCGTTGAGAACTGTGTCTTTGATGCTCTGAAAGTTGACTTCTTCCACAGACACAAGTGTTATGAAATCTGTTTGTCCAACGCTAGATTATACTCCAAATTGGGGCTAGCAGATGTCTGCGGAAAATGCATCTGTGTAGTTCCTTGCTCCTTCAGAAATCCTGTAAACGTCTCAAGTATTATAGCCTAGCCGATGGTCTCCTACTAGAGCTGATCATGCATTTGATCACTTTTTCCCACAAAATATAGTTGAAGTGATCAAGCTACTATTAGAGACAAGAGCAAAATGAAAGGCAAAAGGAGGTGAAACAGGAATGGGTGAGGATGTTGAGGAGCTCAGGGCGGTTCTAAGTGTGGTCTCCAAAGAAGTTCCAGACATGATAAAAGGAATAATCGGAAGCATATTCTCGGAAGAAGCCGGCAGAGACATGGGCAAAGCAGCCTCAGCCTTCTACAAGGAGCTGAAGGAAGCAGGAATGCCCGAGGAAACAGCCGTCAAGATGACTGAGAACTACGTATCAGTCTTCAGTAGCCTCGGAGAGGTGATGAAGAGGGCTGTAGGTGGAGAGAAAGGCGCAAAGGGCAAAGATATAGGAGAGGAAATTCAGAAGAAGATCAAGGAAGAACTAGCGAAGAGAGGCGTAGCAGAAAAGGAAGAAGAAAAAGAAGAATAAACGAGCATAGCGCTTCATCATTGTGCGGGGTCCTAGCGGGGCTCCGCCATGAAATCTTTTTGTCACGTAGCATAGGTAGTTGTCTTGTTGTAATGTGGACTAGATGGAATCGTTTGAACGGAGTAGAAAGGCTTGAATCTATGATCTATTATCATCTATCAGGTGAAGAAAGTGACAGTTCCCCCTTCGATTGAACGGGTCTCGTTGTTCACGGGACCTAGGAAGATCCTTTTTGGCTTCAACTCCCTAAGAATGCTAAGCAAAGAACTCACTGATTTGGAAGCTCATAGGTTGCTGATCGTAACGGATCCCCAAATATGCAAGCTTGGATATGTGGATGGAATTACGGAACAGCTCGATGATATGGAGACACAAGTTTTCAGCAGAGTCAAGCGGGAACCGACCATCAGTGAACTGGAAGATTTAGCTTCTGAAGTCAGACGGCAAGATTACGATGCGATCATGGGTCTAGGCGGGGGCAGCGTGATGGACTCTGCAAAGATAGCCTCACTATCAGCAACCAACCCGGGACCCATAGCGAATTACGTTGGCGTGGATAAGGTTCAGGTGAAGGGTTTGCCGCTTATCTGCGCACCAACCACAAGTGGAACAGGAAGCGAGGTCACAAGATACGCTGTCATCAAGTACGAAAGAACAAAAAAAGCTGTTACAAGCGATCTGATCATACCTGACGTTGCGCTGATCGATCCGGCTCTAACCGTTTCGATGCCCCCAAAGCTGACCGCTTACACGGGCTTAGATGCTTTAGCCCATGCGATTGAGGCGATGATCTCCTCATGGGCAACCCCGCTCACCGATATACTGGCTCTCGGAGCTGTAAGGCTGATCTTCCAAAACCTGGAAAGAGCCTACAACAACGGCGATGACATAGAAGCGAGGTACCACATGTCGATAGCCGCGACAACGGCTGGTCTAGCCTTCAACGATCCGAAGGTCATGTTGGCCCACTCTATAGGTCAGACGATAGGCCCAATCTATAACATACCTCACGGCCTATCTGTAGCGTTGCCGTTGCCCTACATGCTTGATTTCTATACGGAAACTTCAGCAGACAAGATATCCATGATAGGCGAGGCAGCAGGAGTCCATGACCCCGAAAAGACAGATGAAGAGAATGCCAGAGCTATGATACTAGAGCTACTTCACTTCTATAAGAGGCTAGACGTGCCACTGTCTCTGAAAGAGTTCGGAGTCAGCCACAACGCGTTAGAGAAGTTAGCCGAATTTACGGTGAGGTTTCAGCCCAGATCGAACAGCCCAATTCAATTCACCAATGGGAATATCCTCGAAGTCTACCTTAAGATGTGGAAAATGGGCGATTCAGAAGTGTAAATCCACATCAGGCTCTGTAAGCCAGAGCACATCCGGGCGCGAGCTAACATGGTGTTGACAGGCCTACGCGTGTCAACATTACCAAGATCCTAGCTGAGGACCGATATGAGAAAGATTTCAACGAAGGCCGCGGCTAGAAGCGCCAATGCACAGATGGCCATGGATTTGAGCGCACTGCTGAGTTCAGTCTTGAGTCCGTGCCTGGCGATCATAAGGGTCAGCCAGAAACTTTCAGACAAGGCGATGCCGTAGGAGATGAACTCCAGCCACGCGTGTGGGAAAGCGAGAGTGACCACCAACAGAAACAAAGGGCTGGTGCCATTGACAGAAGCTGCAGCTGCAACGACTCTGCCAGTTGAGTATAGAACGTAGGAGCCGTAAACCGGCCCAAGTAGAGGCGTAAACATAATGAGACTATGCATGAGATTGTTCCCAAAGATCAGAATCACACCGAACGAAGATAAGGCCTGCTCTATCCCTTCAAACTCTTGGAGAAGATGCTGGGCTTCATAAGGGTCCACCGGAAGCAAGGTCCCGATAGATATGACTATCAAACATGCGATGGCGGCGATAACCGCCCCTTTCATGCGGCTCGATCTTGATATTCCCTGCTTGATCGGTCTAAGACCATTACTCTGACCCTTATCCACAGTCCCTGCAATCACGAGAGTTCCACAGTTTGGGCAGAATTTACCACCCTCTTCATCAGGGAGCACAACCCCGCATCTATGACAGTAAGGCATGGCTCATCAATGACAAAACTGCCTACATGTATCTTTATAACAACGTAATATATAAACAAGCGGCCCATGGAGAAGTTGCCTCCCAGAAGCACACCGGTAAAAGGAAAATGAGAGGTCGAAGGTTGTTCCTAGACAGTCATGTTAGATTATGAAATCCTTGTTCTAAACTATAGAAACAAATAATGCCGTGTTCAATATTATATGCATGACAATGAGACGCAGCGGAAAACTGGCATCGATCATCTTTGGCTTCACGGCTGTATGGGTAGCTCTTACAATCCTAGCTTTGACATGGGGTTCTGTGTTCAACTGGCCCGACTACTATCACATAGACCACGGCTTCCCTTTGGTCTGGGCCACGCATACCCTAAGCACAATAGCTGGGCCAGCGGACATCTGGCAGGTGAACATGACGGCCCTACTCATGGACCTCCTCCTTTGGCTGGGACTGATGCTCGTAGCTGTAGCCACTATGCTATACATTTTCAACAGGAAAACTTAGGCAAATAGCTGCAGATAGCCTTTCTAGTGCCCGTGCAAGAGATCGCCATGGGATGCTCCTCGCATCGATTAATAACCTTTAAAAGTGAATCCTTTATTGAAAGCCTTTGAGAAGCTTTGAGAAAGACAAACTGGATAATCATCGTCTGCATCGTTTCGTTTATTCTCCTTTGGTATTGGGACGAGATTGAACCCCGCCTCATTCGTCCGTATCTAGGCCCGATTGAAGCGGACTCCATCTATGACGTTCTGGCATTCAGCGGGGAGAATCTCTTCAAGGGAAGGGTGTGGACATTGGTTACGGCTTTGTTCCTTCACGGCGACCCTTTACATCTGGTTGGGAACATGATCTTCCTCTTCGTCTTTGGCAACACACTGGAGAATGAACTCAAATCATCCAAGACTTTGTCTGCTTACTTCATAGGCGGAGCCTTATCATTCCTTCTGAGCATGTTTTTCTATGAGCCGGAGATTCCGATGATTGGCGCTTCTGCAGCCATATTCACACTTACCGCCATCGTCATGCTCCTAAAGCCTTTGAAATTCTCCATTCTCTTCATGATGCCACAGGGCCTCGTCGCTATCATGTATTTCCTTTATAATGCGGCCTCCGTCTACCTTGGTGTTGGGGGGCAAGTAGCCTACATCGCCCATGTGATCGGGTTCGCTGTTGGGATACCCTTCGCCATCGCTTGGAGCAAAGAATGGA